>Ga0315903_10007272_pt1 | contig 13872 bp, 13 predicted proteins | sample LakEriMetagenome_7_FD_203524 | JGI IMG/M metagenome (GOLD analysis project Ga0315903, IMG submission 203524) | Freshwater fungal communities from buoy surface, Lake Erie, Ohio, United States - Buoy 2 MA119 | ecosystem: Environmental > Aquatic > Freshwater > Lake | place: USA: Lake Erie, Ohio...
GCTTCTTGTATGGCGGTGTTAAATACTCTATCGTCTCCAAACTTATCTGCTAAGGTAGCGGCTTCACGAAATACGCCGCCTAAACGCTTGCCTACATCTTGTCCATAAAATAAACACTCAGGATGCTTGCGCATCAATTCTTCTACAGCATGTAAAGCCGCATCCACCATCACCACTTTTTCACCACCACTAGGCACACGAGTCCCTTTTTCTTCACTAATATTTGTAGGTGCAAATACATGCTCCGCAATGGTATCCGGATTAGGTTCTGGTGCGTCAATCGCTTGTTCAAATTCGCGTCTAATGAAATCTTTTTCTTCTAATTCAATGGCATATAACTCTTCAGATTTTATTCCTTTTAATAATAGTATATCGTGCAATTTTTGGGTCGGATTATCTTCTTCATGTTTTGCTAAATCTTCTTCTGTCCTATACCACTCTTTTCTTACACCACTTGTATGATGTCCCAATAAAGGCACTTTGGCATGAATCAAAATTGGCTTTCGAAATTCTCTTACATAATGAATTGCATTTTCAATACAGGCATAACTTGCTTCAAAATCGCTACCATCAACTTGCACTCGTTCAATACCGACAAAGCCTTGTATAAACTCATAAGCATTCATGGTGCGTGCCTCATCGCTACTTACACTAATACCCCAATCATTATCTTCTACTAAATAAATAATAGGTAATTGCTTAAGTGCGGCAAATTGAAAAGCCTCACTTACCTCACCTTCAGTGATACTGCCATCGCCGAAACAGCAAACAACGACTGGCGCCAATTCATCATTCGTTAAATCAGTCAGCTGAAATCCAACTTCTTTCATTTTCTCAATATACTGTATGCCTTGCGCCAAACCTGTTGTGGGAATAGCCTGCATACCTGTTGCTGAACTTTGATGAATTATTTTTGGTAAATTCTCACGTCTGCTATTTGGATGATTATAATATTCACGTCCTCCTGTGAATGGATCATCGGCTTTAGCCAATAATTGAAGCATCATTTCGTAAGGTCGCCAACCCATGCCCAACATAATACTCTCGTCGCGATAATATGGGCTAACCCAATCTTGTGGTTTTAATTGAAACCCCAACGCAAGCTGTATGGCTTCATGCCCACGACTTGTGCTATGAACATATTTACAAATACTTCGATTTTCTTCGTAAATATCTGCCATGGCTTTTGCCGTCATCATCAGTCGATAGGCACGTAACAATATATTTTTATCCATGTCTTACGCTACTTATAATTGGCGGCAAATATACTTAAATTCATAAGCCATTCACGTAGTATATTTTTAGGTTATCAGCTTAGCACTTTCTTCGGGCTACGTTGCGTCGCACACCTCGGGGCAGGGAAGTTTGTAGACAAATGAATACACTAAGTTCATTTCGTTGCAAAATTTTTCTTTTATTTTTATTACTAGATTAAATCATAATGGTTCTGTTGTTGCCAATTGCAACCTAAACGTTGTTTGCTCCACCTGAAGAAATAAATACAGCATACTCCAAAAGCAAGCAAAATGATTTCTTTTTTGTAAACAAAATTACAGTTGATGTATTAAACGTAACGAGTGTTGACCTATTTCAATTGCGATTGAATTGATATAAACTTACTTTTCAATTAAACTCGAATCCTATAATGTTTCATGGAATTAAAAGATAACGTTCAAACTTTTCATGCCACATCGCGCAAAGTATGGCAGCAATGGCTTTCCAAGAATCACGACAAAGAGAAATCGGTTTACCTCATCATATACGATAAAGGTAGTGATGTTGACTCAATAACTTATCCGGAGGCTGTTGATGAAGCTATTTGTTTTGGTTGGATAGATAGTGTAGTCAAAAAACGTGATGATAAAAGCCGATACCAATATTTTGTAAAGCGAAATCCTAAAAGCAACTGGAGCAAAGTCAATAAAGAAAAAGTAGCTCGATTATTGGCAGGAAATTTAATTACCAAAGCGGGTGAAAATGATAGAACTTGCTAGAGGAACAAGGACTTGGGATGCATTAAATGATGTTGAAAATTTGATACTACCGAATGAAAAGAAAGTTGCCTTTAAAAAAATAAAATAGCATTCGCTAATTGGGAAGCCTTCCCACGATCGTCAAAACGGGGTATACTTGAATGGATTATGAATGCTAAAAAAGAAGAAACAAAAATGAAAGGTATCGAATAAACTGTTCGTTTAGCTGCGGAAAATATTAAAGCAAATATGCCAAAACAATAATTTAAACCTTGACTGATAATTGATTGTGTGTATAGTGAATTACCGAAATAATTATTTAGGTAAAGTCTCCTGCTTATGCAAGAAATCCTCTCTCTCTTAAAAGTATCTTATTTCTAAGGATCTGTCGTTAATTTTCACAAAATTCGATTTTAATATTTCGAGCAGGTTCATAGCCTAACTCAATGCTTCGGTTAATATCATCACAGCCTCTTAATGTTCTACCACTCATTATATAAGCTAAACCCCGATTGTAAAAGCATATAGCATAGTCGCTATTGATATTTATGGCCTTATTAAAGTCAGTTATTGCATCCTCATAATTACCAAAAAGCACTTTGATATTACCACTTAAATTCCAATTTTTGGAATTCAGTTCATCGTTCTTTGTCAGATTATTGGCATCGTCAAGCGCACTGTCATAATTTCCCAATAGCTTATTAACAAATGCTCGATTATAAATTGCGTCCTGAAAATTATTATCAAACCCAATGGCTTGATTATAGTCTGTAAGCGATCCACTTAAATCACCTAATTCTTTTTTTACAAGTGCTCTGGCAAAGTATATATTAGGATGATCACGACTTTTTTCTATGGCTTTATCTAAATCTTTTTGTGCTAAATCGATATTTTTTAAAAAGCGATTAGCCAGACTTCTGTTATAATACAGAATAGCAAATTCGGGATTTAAAATAATTGCTTTATCAAATGATTCTATAGCTTGAGTGTACTTACCTTCTTTAAGTAATAAAAGTCCTTCCAAGTCGTAAGCTATAGAATTATTTTTATTTAATTCAAGTGCCATGTTTATATTTTCGCTGCATGATTCAATATTATTTTCTAATAAATAAATTGTAGCTTTTTTTAAATATTCAAATTCTCTATTAAAATTAAGCGCTATAAGTGTATCTAAATCAGTAATGGCTTTTTCATAGTCGCCAATTAAAATATAATCTTCTGCTCGTTTTTCAATTAATTCCTTGTTGTTAGGGTTAATAGAAATTGCTTGATTTATGTCATCTATCGAACCTTTATAATCCATGGCTAGTATTTTAAGTTTTGATCTCTTATCATACATGTATATTGAGTAAGGATTAAGACTAACTGCTTGATTAAAATCGCGCAAGGATTCTTGAATTCTACCTATTTTTTGAAGCAAGACTGCTCTTTTCATATAAGCATCTGCTAAGTTTGGGTCTATCGCTATTGCATTGCCATACTGCAGAATGGCTTGTTCCCAAAGACCTAAGCGTAATGATATATCTCCTTCTTTTATCCACTGAAGATAGCCATTTCGATATAAGTACTGTGCTTGTAAGCCAACATTTATACTTAAGAAACAGACAAGAATTATTAAATATTTGATGTTCATTCTATGATTTTTCTAATTGAGAGATTGAATAAATTATTGGAAGCACGATTTTTGGCTTTACGTTCTGCGCGAGATAGAAAGCGCTGAAATTCAAATTTAGTTTAAAAGTGGATAGAAAGTATCCCGCACATGCGGAATTCAACTTAACACAAAAGGAGTTAAACTCTCTTTTTTTTGGACCAAAGCAAATAACTTGGTCATCTCGGCGTATCTGCCTTAAGACTCAGCGAACCAAGAAGCTTTATGTTGGAAGCCAATTGTAAGTTAATGTAATAAGGCTTGAAAGAAAATAATAAACGGGCTAAAAAAATGAGAATGATATTGAAACTGAAGCGATTCAATTCTCAATCTGCTTTGTCGGGACGACTGGATTTGAACCAGCGACCACAGCCCCGCCAGAGGTGCATTCTACAGCTGAACTACTTTTCGCTTTTTGTGTGTGAAGTGAGTTTGTTTGTGTGAAATTATTTTGACTTCCTATTCTCACTATTTTTCTACAAAAATTGGATGTAGTTTCAAAAACTATAAGCTTCATTTAAAAGATTATAAATTCTTCATAGTACAATCAAGTAAAAATGATTACTTCATGCTTTCGTCTAAATCAGGTTCGTGCAATTCAACAGGTTTATCAGCTCTTTTACGTAATTGCATGTTAAGTATTTCTACTAAAAATGAAAATGCCATGGCAAAATAAACATAGTTTTTCAAATGCATTTCGTGCGCTCGCTCTGCATCCCAACCTTCGACGATAAGCACTACGCCTATCATTACCAAAAATGATAATGCCAGCATTTTAACGGTAGGATGCTTCTCGATGAAAGCTGCAATGCGAGGTGAAAATAAAAACATGATAAACATCGCAATACAAACGGCTATTATCATAACCTCTACATGTTGCGCCATACCTACTGCAGTTATAATACTGTCGAAAGAAAATACCATATCTACCAACATCATTTGTATCACAACATTCAACAATTTGCCACCCTTTTTTTGAGTGGATATGCCATGCTCCAAACCTTCCAATTTCTGATGAATTTCTGTCACTGTTTTATATAATAAAAACAAACCTCCAACTAGCATTATTAAACTTCGTAAGTTGAAAGATTTACCAAGAATATTGAATAATTCAGCGTTGCCATTTTTTACCAACCATGATAAGCTTAATAACAATAATACACGCACAAAAATGCCAGTTCCCATCCATATTTTTCGCGCGATTTTCTGATTTTTTTCATCCAATCGTCCCATAATAATTGAAACGAAAATGACATTATCGACACCCAATACAATTTCTAAAATAGTAAGTGTGAGTAAGCTAATCAAGGCATCAGCAGTGAGTAAATATTCCATTCGGCAAATTTATTTTTTTAAAAAGGATTTACAAATTTTTTTAGCAATAGCAGGGCCTTCATAAATAAATCCAGTATATACTTGTACTAAGCTTGCACCTGCATTTATTTTTTCTTGTGCATCTTCTGCAGTGAAAATACCACCAACAGCGATTAATGGAATACTTCCTTTCGATTTGGTGTGAATGTATTTAATAATTTCTGTACTTCGTTGCTTTAAAGGTTTACCGCTAAGACCACCAGCACCTGTTGTATCAAGTACTGTTTTTTTAGTCGCTAATCCATCTCGTTGAATTGTAGTATTGGTGGCAACAATACCCGCTAGTTTGGTGCTTTGTACTATTTCTATAATATCATCTAACTGTGTATTGTTTAAATCGGGTGCAATTTTAAGTAAAAGCGGTTTAGGGTTAGCATAACTCAAATTCAAATTTTGCAATTGCAATAGCAATCGATGCAAAGGTTCTTTCTCTTGCAGTGCGCGTAAATTTGGAGTATTCGGACTACTTACATTCACCACAAAGTAATCGACAAAAGAAAATAATTTTTGAAAGCAATAGCTGTAATCATCAAAAGCGTTTTCATTGGGGGTTAATTTATTTTTGCCAATATTACCTCCTATAATCACATTTGATTTCCTCTTTTTCAGGCGTTCTACAGCCGCATCAACGCCTTGATTATTGAATCCCATGCGATTTACCAATGCTGCATCCGCGGGGAATCGAAACAAACGAGGCTTCTCATTACCATCTTGGGGCTTGGGGGTTAAAGTTCCAATTTCAATAAATCCAAAACCCAAACACGCAAGTTCATCAATAAACATGGCATCTTTATCAAAGCCAGCTGCAAGTCCTACTGGATTCTGAAAATCAAGCCCGAATACGTTTCTGTGCAAACTGGGATGACGCAATGCGTAATTACTTTCTAAATACTTTTTACCTAAACCAACATTATAAGCTTTGGTAAGCCACTGCATCACTCGATAGTGAACAGTTTCAGGTTCGTATTTGAAAAGAATTTTTTTGACTAAATTATACATCCTCGTTTTGTGGGAATAGATTAAGGTAATTTACCAGAAGCGGTTTTAGGGAAAATAGCATTGAGTTTCGCGATTAGGTTATCACCTTTTAAATCTTTGGCAATGATGTTTCCTTGAGGGTCTATTAAAAAATTTTGAGGAATGCTTTCTACATTGTAGTTTCTAGCAATGCTACTACCCCAGCCCTTTAGCTCGCTCACATGTTTCCATGTTAGCTTGTCGTCTTGAATGGCTTGGTTCCATTTCTCTTTATCTGTATCAAGCGAAACGCCTATAATTTCAAAGTTTTCATTTTTGAATTGATCAAATGCTTTTACAACATTCGGATTTTCTTTGCGACATGGTCCGCACCATGATGCCCAAAAATCAAGCAATACATATTTCCCTTTCAAGCTTTGCAATGACAAACTTGTTCCTTCTGGAGTATTTGCTGCAAAATCAGGTGCTGGTGTTCCGGTATTGATGTCGCTTTGTTGACTTTGTTCGATTGACCCAAAATACTTTTCAGCAAATGCTTTTGCGGTAGTAGATGTTGGAAAACGTTTACCTACATTTTGATAAAAGTTATGAATAAAGGGCTGCTCAAATGCTGGATTAACCATGTTTACAGCAAATAATGCACTACTCACGCTTTGGGTAGTATCTGCAAATTGCTTTAAATAGGTCATGAATCCCGCATTGATATTTCTCATATCTTTTTCTGCCTCCTGCCGAACAGAATCGCCTTGCGGTTTAACTTTCAAAGAATCTAATATAACTTGCATGGTTCTCAAATCATTGATATTCTCACGTAAATTCACTAAAAAACTTTTTAAAGCCGCACTGCTTGAAGAGCCTGCCACTTGATAATTCTCGAGTTGGTTCCAATCACCCGTAATTTTTGCATTATCTCCATTTTGTAATGCGATTAAAATATATTTCCCTTGCTCAAATACAATTCGATATAACGCTTCTTCTTTTGATTTGATATCAACTTGAAATGAGCCATTGGCATCGGTTTTACCGCTATCAATAGGTACTTTCGAATCAATGGCTAATTCTTCTATTTTAAATCTTTGAGCTGGCATATTTTCTATTTTTCCCTCCAACTTGATGGAACTCTTACATGCACTCAGAAGCAATAAACAGCTAAAAATAAATACTAAATTCTTCATATTTTAATTGGAGGCGAAGTTAAGGTAATACATACAATGATATAAATTTTGTGCGATGAGATTGAAAATTTTCTATGAGATTAACAGATTATAATTCACATTGGCAATGCCTTTGGCTGCAAGTGTTTAGAATAATCGGTAAAACGAGATCTGTCATTCCAGTTGTCTAAATCGGTATTATTCATTCAATACAATTTTTATGGATAATTAGCTAGGTTTAAAACTTGTTAACTAGCTTCGCAAACATGATTTTGGTAACAGGCGCTTCTGGCTTATTGGGATTGCAACTTTTAAAGCAGTTGAGTCAGACATCGAATCGAATACGAGCTTTGTATCGAAATCAAATTCCTTCTTTTTTAGATGGGACTCAATCAGATAATATTGAGTGGTTTCAGGCGGATGTGTTAGATATTCCACAATTAGAGGCAGCTTTTGCTGATATAAATTATGTATATCATTGTGCAGCAATTGTTAGCTATGACAGCCAGATGCTTGAGACGATGATGAACATCAATGTAGAAGGCACAACCAATGTTGTAAATTTTTGTTTAGATAAACATGTAATAAAACTAATTCATACAAGTTCTATTTCAAGTCTGGGTAAATCGGATGGAAATCTAATATCTGAAAAGAATGAGTTTGATGAAAAAGAAGCGGCTTCAAATTATGCCAAAAGTAAATTCGAATCAGAGATGGAAGTTTGGCGAGGTATAGCTGAGGGATTAAATGCCGTTATTGTGAATCCTTCTATCATTTTAGGAGAGGCTGATTGGCATAAAAGTAGTAGTAATTTATTTAAAATTGTGCATGATGAATTTCCATATTATACACAAGGTGCAAGCGCTTGGGTAGATGTTGAAGATGTGGCAAATGTTATGATTTTACTCATGCAAAGCAATATAAGTAATGAACGGTTTATTGTGAGTGGTTTCAATGAGTCCTTCAAGAATGTGTTTAGCCTCATAGCAAGTTGTATGCATAAAAAGCCACCAAGTATTTTAGCTAAACCGTGGATGAGCGAAATTGTTTGGCGTCTATCGTATCTAAAAAGTAAAATTACAGGCAGCATTGCCACCATCACGAAAGAAACGGCGAGAAGCGCCCATCAAGTAGCTCAATATGATAATCGAAAACTTTTAGACGCATTAACGTTTTTTCAATATCAACCTTTGGAAAAGTCAATCGCTAGAATTGCGAAATATTATATGTCAAAAATTCAATCCTAAATGTTTCTGAATGATACCCACCATTGAATATGCACCTTCATTAAAGTCCTTTTATCATGGTTTCTAAGGCATTCAAATGCTCACGAAAAGCCTTTGCGCCTGGTTTAGTAATTGTGTAAGTTGTATTTGTTTTCTTGCCAATAAAAATTTTATTGATTTTAATATATTTATTTTCTTCTGAAGGTTTTATATGTGATGCTAAATTGCCATCGGTTACATCTAGTAAGTCTTTTAAGAAATTAAAATTTACTTCTTCATTCACCATTAAAGCACTCATAATACCCAATCGGATACGATGATCAAAAGCTTTGTTTAATTTTTCAATAGGATTCATGGGTGTCCTAAATTAAGCTTGAGTGGGTTGAATTTTCTTCTCATATTTCGAGCACATCATAAAACCATACACGATATGAAATACGCCAAAACCTAATGTCCAACAAACTAAACCTTCTTTAACGAAAATAAGATTGATGATACCAATCAATATTGTGGCATAACCTAAGTAACGAACTTCTCCTAATGTATATTTACTTCCATTTACTAAACCTAATCCATAAAATAGTAAACAGCTTGGTATAACAAGTTCGTAATGATTAGATGCTCCTAGCTTGAGTATAAAAAATTCGCCAACGAGTATAGGAAGTAAAGTATTCCAAAGCAAACGAAAAGCTATTTGATTCCATATGGGAGTTTTATCTTGCTTACTTTTTTGAAGTGTAAAAAAGAATGCACCAAGCACAGCACAACAAAAAACTAGAATAGCAATCCAAATTAATTTGTACAATAATTTTTGTGGGTTTATATTACCATAAGCATAATCATGATGATAATAATAGTTGATTCGAGAATTTGCAAATAGCGCACCAATCAATGCTGAACTACCTGCAAATACTCCACTCCAGCCACTCAAACTAATAAATCGGCTACTCTTGGCCATTATGCTACGTATCTCCTGCAATTGCTCAAGATGAGAATTTTTACCTTCAATCATACTTATACTTTGAAACACAAAGTTTGTATTTATCAGTATAAGGTCCAAGTGTATTTTTTTAACAAAGAGAAAGCGGTTGCCTGCTTGTGGAACTTGTTTAAAATAAAAATCCGATTCCAAGTTCGGCATATTGAGCTTTCGATAAATGGGTATGTAAGACCAACGATGTATATGAGTTTTTCAAAAATATTTTAGAACGGGATGCAAAATAGTAATTCATACCTAAACGTTGATAAAGATTTAAATTACCGGTTGGATCGTTAAAGTAATATCCTAAACCAATAGGAAATCCAACATTGCCGAACAAAAATTCGTTTTGCAAGCATGCTGAAAATTGCCAAGATTTTTGCCAAGCATTTGCTTCGCTTTTATTCTTTAGCCAAGCCAAAGTACGTGTTTTGAGAATTGCGTTGGCGCTCAGCCATAATCTTGATTTATGTCGATACCGTTTTGTAACTGCTATAGATTGCGAATAAATGGGAAACAAAGGCCCGTCAATTACACTAGCATCCTCAGCAAATGCGATAAATGAGGCAACTCCTAATCTTAATCTACTTTGATCTTTCGGAGTTGTTTGTTTAAGAAAATTTACTTGATGACCGCTTGGGTGAAAACTTGTTCCCACAAAAAAGCCCATAGAATTAATGCCATAATTTGGTTTGCGTGTGGCAGCATTAGACAGATGAAAAAAATCAACGCCTGTATGAATGGTCCATCGTTTAGAAATGGGTTTTAAGTAACCTATTTGAAACATGGTAAAGTTGTTTAGTGTGGTTCCAATAAAATATCGAAATGAATCACTCGAAGAACTACGTTCCCATTTCGTATCGGCAAGTCCCAAACCAGCCCCTAGTTTAAAGAAAACATAAGATTGATGAATCTTCCACAAGCGAAATTGAATCGATGGATAAAATGCTATGGCTTGACCAAATGAATTAAAATTGTAATTAGTATAAGCAAGATTCAATCCAATTTCTGGATACCCATACTTTTGTTGCCAGAGTTTTTCACCATTAGTTTGCTTCTTATAACAAAGCTCAAAAGACTGCGGAAAAGCATTAGGTTGAAAGTGAATATTGGGTTTATGAATGAGTAATTTACTCGGCAAATAAGTAATTGTCAAGGCATGATTATTTATGCTTGAAGAATCTGATTGTGCCCATAAATTAGGGTGAAATAAAATCAGGAGTAATACGCAAAATCGCATGGGTTAAAATTAGTGCTTTTCAGCATTTAACAACGCGCCTCTTTTTCAGGAATGGAATAAGATAAATGAATCAGATAACCTTTAGTATGTGATTAAACTTAGAAGGCATAATCACCATTTTCATCATACATGACAGGTAAAATTTTATGCGTGGTTTCAAAATAATCGTAAGCACGTTTTAAATTAACCCAAAATTTTTGCTTCTCCTTTTCATTCTTATATTCTTTACCAATGTAATCGAGAGATTTTTGTGTGTAGCGAACGGGATAAATGTGTACCGGTATATTTAACTGCCCCTGAGCGCGAGATTGCATGCTGACTATATATATTTCTTCAATAATAGGATCTGTCATAGGCAAACAACCTACGGTCATGCATGCGCCATGTATATAAATATCTCCACCAGGATGATCTTTATCGCCTCCAATTAAATCGGAGTAATTCGGATAATTAATCAGCATAGAAAGATGATAGTTGCTATTGGGTTTAAAGTCAGAAATAAAATAAAAACCTTCAGGAACCTGCTTGTCTCCTTCATATCTTTTAGGGCCTAAAATACCTGATAGGGCACAAATTTTATACAGTTTGATGAGCACAAAAGTATCTTGTATGGAATTTCGAGCCCACAATTCTAATTCATTATTTGCTTTCAATCCACGGAATAATATGTTTGTACAAGGATATTTTATATTCTTTTCATCAAACATTTTTTTAATATTAGCTTCACTTTTCAAAACTGCATTCTTCACTTTTTCATATCCCATCTGATAATTTAAAAATGTGTAATCAGGGTATTTATTTTCTAATGCAGGTTGAGATTGGGCAGAAGCCAGTGTGACAAAAAATAGGTTGACAAGAAGAAACAAAAAACTAATTCGAATCATAATTAAAATAATATGGCGCAAATGTAAGCTATGAAATGTTAAGAGATTGTCGAAATAAACTAAAATGAATTTAGGATGTTAGCCATTTATAAATATGTTAAATTCAATTATTTGAGTGATGGAATACTACATCTTAAAACTTACTTTTGTTTTTCAATTTTAAGTTATGGCAATACGATTATTGGTAACGGGAGGCACTTTCGATAAAGAGTATGATTTAATAAATGGAAAGCTTTATTTTAATGATACCAATGTGAATGAAATATTAGATCGCGGTAGAAATACCACCGAAGTTCATGTAAGAACCTTAATGATGGTTGATAGTTTAGAAATGACCGACGAAGATCGTGAGCTTATTGTAGCGCAATGTGTCAAGTGCGATGAAGACATGATAATTATCACGCATGGAACGGATACTATGGTTCAAACTGCCTTATCTATACAAGCACAAGAGATACAAAAAACCATTGTTCTTACGGGCGCAATGATACCTTATACCTTTGGTTCAAGTGATGGGTTATACAATATGGGTAGTGCAATGGCTTTTGTGCAATGTTTGCCCATAGGCGTCTATATTGCCATGAATGGTAGGTATTTTGTAGCCAATCAAGTTCAAAAAAATAGAAAGACAGGTTACTTTGAGTCCATATGATTTAGTTAGGCCTGCTGATTATCTCCTTGACGCTTCAAGTATAAGGAATTGACAATAGTATACTACTTGTGTGCAGACCTTTGACATTGAAGAGGTAATTGAGTCTAAAATTCAACATTAGAAATTTTGAAATGATTCAGAAGATGTAATACCATTTTGACATTAATTTTATATCATACATTTCGCTTGACGAAAATGGTGAATGCGGATGGATACAAATTTTTAGATTAAATGGAGGAACGAAATTTTAATCTATTAAATTTGTCTAATCGGTATAATCACATCTAACACACTAGAATTTTTGTTCCTCAAATCCTTTCGTGAAATTTGGGTTAAAGATGCTTGCAGTAAGATTTTCTAGTAATAATTATTGAAATAATTACATACTTCTGGTTTTAAAATACAGACACTCATTATGATTTATTTTTAGCTAATAATTCTTGCACTATAGTTTCTATGGCTGAATCTTCACCTTGAGCATCATAAGTATTTCGTAGGTTGTGGCTAAAAATAATGGCTACGGTTTGCCAAATACCTGCATTAAATCCTCCTTTCAAATCTTTTACAATGGTATAGCAAGGCTTACCTGTTTCGCGTGCAATTAACTTAATTAAAATTTTACCTTGGTCGATTGTTAAATCTTCGAGCTCTCCTTTAAATTGCCGCTTTAGATCATCTTCTTTGCGATGCTTATACATTCTTTTGGCGTCCTTGCTTTGTAAAGTAGATAACATCGAATCAACATCTTGTAATACGATAGCGGCTTTTACGGCGTAAGGATACACGATTTGAACATTGTATCTCAATCTTCGATATTCTTCATCTTCACGTTGTCTTTGCCTTCTTTGTTTTACTAGCCATACTGGGGCTTTACCCAACACGGTTACCTCATTAATCCAAATATGAAGTAAGGTATCATTCGTGTCGGTGATAATAGTTCCCACACGAATCGTGTCATGAGGACCTCGCTGAGCACATGCATCATTCTTCATAAAAAATATGAATATACCTGATATATAAAGGGTTACACGCAGCATAATTGAATCTGAAACTACTCGTACATTTCAACAACGAATCTAATCGAAATATATTGTTTAAAATGTGAAGATGTAATTAATCTACTGAATTCTCTGCAGCTTCATTTCTGACGTACTTTATACCAATTTGATTTATGTCGCATACCAAATCATACAATCGGTATTACAAGCCCAACCTTGAGATCCTGTTGATAGCAAGGATGAGAAGAATGCTTCATAATACTGTTCAAGGATTTACTTATTCACGAAATGAGAAAATCTGTTCGAATCTTTCTGTGGTATGATTTTCGTGAATCAGAGTCAATCAGTTCCTTCTATTCAATCCATGTTTTATATGTTGTTTGCCCAATGTGATTGTTAGTATCGCAACTTATAAATTAAACCGCCGCTTCCAGTGATAAGATAATCTGAATTAGAGATTTCTTGTATCATGTAGAAAGGTATTTGTTGTTTAATTTCTAGTCTTGAAAGCACTTTATTCAAGGGATTGAATTCCACGAGCTCTCCAGATTGTGTAACACCTAGAACATTTTGTTTTTGTACACTCATACTCCATATACAACCTATCGAATCATTTTGCACACAAATCTTTTTATCAAGCACTTTACCCATGATGCCTGTTTCATTGTATCGAATATTTTTACTACCTGCGTACCAAAGTTCATTATTCAACCACGAAATTTCATGCACGAGTCCTTTTATAGTTTGCACATGACTAAGCTTT
>Ga0315903_10007274_pt1 | contig 13871 bp, 14 predicted proteins | sample LakEriMetagenome_7_FD_203524 | JGI IMG/M metagenome (GOLD analysis project Ga0315903, IMG submission 203524) | Freshwater fungal communities from buoy surface, Lake Erie, Ohio, United States - Buoy 2 MA119 | ecosystem: Environmental > Aquatic > Freshwater > Lake | place: USA: Lake Erie, Ohio...
TGGCTTCTACAGGTGGGCGACTTACGGCCTTCGGCTTCTACCGCAGGTCACCTGCTGCCCGTACAAGCCCAACGCCGTAAGGCGTGGGGTGAGACCACGATAACCGCCGCATCCTCTCCACCGCGCCCGAGGCCTTACGGCCTTCGGCTTCTACAGGTGGGCGACTTACGGCCTTCGGCTTCTACCGCAGGTCACCTGCTGCCCGTACAAGCCCAACGCCGTAAGGCGTGGGGTGAGGCCACGATAACCGCCGCATCCTCTCCACCGCGCCCGAGGCCTTACGGCCTTCGGCTTATACAACCGGGCGCCTTACGGCCTTCGGCTTCTACCGCAGGTCACCTGCTGCCCGTACAAGCCCAACGCCGTAAGGCGTGGGGTGAGGCCACAATAACCGCCGCATCTTCTCCACCGCGCCCGAGGCCTTACGGCCTTCGGCTTATACAACCGGGCGCCTTACGGCCTTCGGCTTATACAGGTGGGCGCCTTACGGCCTTCGGCTTATACAGGTGGGCGCCTCACGGCCTTCGGCTGCCAAACCCGGATCACTCCGTCGCGTCGCGGGCGGCGAGCCGATCCACCGCGGTCGCGATCGCCCGCTCGTCGCCGACCACCAGCCAGGCGCGAAAGCGAAACTCGCTCCGCGGACCAAGGCTCGCCGTCGCGATCGGTGCCACGTGCATGCAGGGATCGGCCGAGGAGTCATCGCTCGCCCCTGTGCCATGCGGCCCCACGTTCCAGGCCTCCGTCCCCGATGGCGACAGAATCGCCACGCCCTGTCCGGCCGCATCGAAGCAGGCGAGCGTGAGCCGCGGCGGCTTTACCTTTCCCCAAGGGGGCCCTACGGGGATCTGCTCCTCCTGCCAGCGGCCGTCGCCTCGATAGGTCTTCACCGCCCCGAACGACCGCGTGAGGTAGCAGGCCGGCAGTTCCTGATGCCGCGCCACGGGCGGCCCCCAGCGATCGCCCTCGTGCCGACGGCATTCGATCTCGCCCTCGACCGCCACCACGTTGTCAAAATGCTCCTCGAGTCGAGTCACCTGCCGGATCACCGCCGTGGCCTCCTCGTCGGGCATGTCCCAGAGTTTGGGGACGGTCTCGCCGATGAGGCCTCCGTCGGGCAGTCGTTCGAGCCGCGTCATCTGCGCCCAACTCGCCACGCCGCCGGCCTGGATCGGATTCCAGGGCCATGGGCTCCAGGCCGCATGCTGCCCCTCGTGCCTGCGATCGACCGCACGACCGGCATAGTACGACTGCTGGATCAGGCGGCCGGGATCGTGGGCGTTGACCGCGTTCCCAGGATGACCGCGCCACGAAAGCCAGACGACCGCGCCTCCTTTCTCCCGGTCGATCCGCACCGTCACCGTGCCGTTGTCGAGTTCCTCCACCGCATCGGCTGCCGAGACCGCACCAGCCCCCGCGAGGCACGCGACAAGAGCCACACTCAGCGCGATTCGCATCGCCTCAGCCCTCCCCGCGGAAGTTCGGCCGCAGCCGGTAGAACCCCGACTCGTGCCGCTTGAGGATGCCGACAAGATCGCCTGCGTCATCGACCGCCGCGACGGCCGCGACCGCCGGCTCGACCGCCGCCACGAGGCCCCCGCGAACGGCCTTGTCGAGGAGTTCGCCGCCCAGCGTCAGCCGTGGCAGCAACGGCACCGCCACGGCGGCCGGCAGGAGCGCAGCCCTGGCCGACTCCGGGGTCACGGCCGCCATCGCGAGCGACGCCCCACGAACAAACGGCCCGACCGCCGTCCGCACGAGCGATTCCATGACGGCCGTCGTGCCCAGCGCCGCGGCCAGGTCGCGACCGATGGCCCGCACGAACGTTCCCGACGAGCAGACGATCTCGAGCCCGAGCCTGGGCCACTCGTAGGCCGTCACCTCCAGCCGCTCGATCCGCACCGGCTTCTCCGCGAGTGCGATCGGCCGCCCCTTCCGCGCGAGCTTGTAGGCCCGCTTGCCGTCAACGTGAACCGCGGAATAGTCGCAGGGCCGCTGGAGGATGTCGCCGCGAAAGGAGGGCAGGGCGGTCTCGATCGCCGCGGTCGTGGGCACCCGCGGTTCGGCCTCCACGTCGATCGGGGTCTCGAAGTCGTCGGAGGGGCTCGACCGCCCGAGGAGAAACGCCGCGGTGTAATGCTTTGGCAGGTCGTGAACGTAGTCCACGAGCTTCGTGGCGTGGCCGGCGCACACGACCACCACGCCCTCCGCGAGCGGATCGAGCGTGCCCGCGTGGCCCACCGCCGACATGCCGAGCGCGCGGGCAACCAAGTCCACGACCCGTCGCGACGTCGCGCCGGCCGGCTTGTCAACCGGGATCACACCCGTGAATGGGAAACGCATACAGCTCCGCGATCTGGGCCGGCGATGCCGCCGCCAGCGACATCCGGCCCCGCAAGGCCGCGGGGTCGTCGACGGCGCCGGCGACGAGCCGGTCGAACTTGAGGTCAACCACCGCAGCCGTCCGCGCCGCGTCGGCGCGGGCGTGCCCCAACGGATGCTTCACGAGCCCGCCTCCGAGCCGGCCGAGTGCGGCATGGTCGATGGCCACGCTTGTGGGAATCCCATCCGGGTAGAGGGCGTCGTACTCCGCGCCGCCATGCTCGATCGCCATGGTTGCGATCAGCCGCGCGACGGCCGGATCGCGGATCGCCTCGTCGGAGTAGTCGTCGGGCAGGAGCATGAGCGACTCCCAGCCAAGCGGCAGCCCCGCCTGCGCCGCCTGCCGCGCCTTGAGGAGCGTCCTGGCAAGAATGAAGGGGAGCGAGTGGTCCGCCGACTGCCGAGTCGTCGGCGTCCGCTTGGCCGGGTCGGCAATGATCGAGAACGCCGGCTCGTAGATCCGCACAGTGATCCCGCGGATCTGATCGAGGTCGGCGGCGAGGCTCGGATGGGCCGCGAACAGATCGACCAGCGACTGCAGGGCACCGGCCGACTGGTGCTCGTAGAGCCCGAGCTTGAAGTGCATCGCGTGGATCGCGAAGGCGTCGCCGGCCACGCCCAGTTCGAGGTCGAAGGGACTGCGACCGTCGGGGCAGGGCTCGTTCTTGCGGTAGATGGCCAGCGGGTTGCGGAACACGTCTCTCGGGCCGACGAATCCGGCGAGCGCCCGCCGGGCCGACATCACCGCCACCTCAGACGAGAGCGCCGCCGAGGCCCCCTTGCTGTCGGAGAGCTGGTGGCCCGCGCGAATCGCGCGGAAGGGAACGTAGTGGGCCACGACCATGCCGATCGCCGACTCGATCTGGTCGGCGGTGCCGCCGAGTGCCGCGGCGTAGGCCGCCGCCGAGGCCACCGCGCCGTGATGCACGTGATCGATGGCGTACTTCCGCAGCGCAAAGACCTCGGCGAGCCGGCCGCGGATCTCGTCGATCAGGAGCATGAGCCGCAGCGTGGCGGCACCGTCGAGGCCCGCCTCGCCGGCCGCGGCGACGGCCACCGGGTAGTAGTCGTTGTGGCCAAACTCGCCGGCCGTCCGCCCCTTGGCGGCGTCGTGGCCGAAGTTGGTGCCGTTGGAATCCCACTCGCGAACCGCCGAGGCATTGGCGGCCACGGCCCGCTCCACCAGGCACGGCCGCGGCGAGCCGAAGCAGACTGCCCCACGGCTGCCCGCCATCGGCGGCGTCGCCAGGGCCTCTCGCCGCAGCACTGTCGGCGCCGTGGCGCCCGCCGCGATCGCCGAGACCCCGCAGCCGACGCTGTCGAGGTGAAACCGCTCCAGCAGGCGGACGGTCGCCGCCCCGATCGGCCTCGGATCACGAACCAGGAAGTCGATCGCGTAGTCGGCCAGGCCCCGCGCCTGGTTGGTGTCGGCCGGCAGCAGCCGGGTGTCGCCCTGGTGTTTCATCGTGCCTCCTCGAATCCGGCCGCTTCCCGCGGGCCGACGCGAATGTTGTACCCGACCGCCGCGGCGCGGGGGCCGTGCCGTTTGCAGCCCGCGGCGACTACACTCGGAGAATGCACCCGACGCAGCTCGGACCGTATTCCATCTCTTCGCTGCTCGGCCGCGGCGGCATGGGGGCCGTCTACGAGGGCGTCCACCGCGACACAGGCCGCGTCGTCGCCGTCAAGACCCTCGCCTCCCATCTGGGCGACAACCCGGGCCTCCGCGGGCGATTCCAGGGCGAGATCGAGGCCCTCAAGAGCCTTCGGCATCCCTGCATCGTGGAACTGATCTCCTTTGGCGAGGAGGATGGTCAGCTCTACTTCGCGATGGAGCTCGTCCGGGGCAGGAGCCTCGAACAGATGCTTCGCTCGGGCCGCACGTTCACGTGGCGGGAGACCGTCGATGTCGCGCTCGTCATCACCCGCGCCCTCAAGTCGGCCCACGACCACGGCGTGGTGCACCGCGACCTGAAGCCAGCAAACCTGCTCTTTCCCGACGAGCCGGTCGGCGACGCCACGGTGAAGCTCGCCGACTTCGGCATTGCCAGGCTGTTCGGCTCCGGCGGTCACACCATGGACGGCATGATCGTGGGCACGGCCGATTACATGGCCCCGGAGCAGGCCGCCGGAGCGGCGGTGGATCACCGCGTCGATCTCTACGCGCTCGGGCTGGTGATGTTCGCAATGCTCGTCGGCCGGCCCCCATTCCAGGGCGGGCAGGTGACCGACGTCCTTCGGCGGCAGCGAAGCGAGGCCGCCCCGCGGGTCTCGTCCTGCGTGGCCGACGTACCGCCGGAGCTCGACGACCTGATCGACCGGCTGCTCGTCAAGGATCCCGTCAAGCGGCCCGCCAGCGCGCTGGCCGTCGGCCGCCAGCTCGCGGTGATTGCCACGACGGCCGTGGATGCCGACATGCCACTCCCGCCGGCCGCCGCAAATCCCAACGATCCAGGCATCACGCTCGGCCCGTCGATCGCGGCGACCGACTGCAACGAGAGCCGCCGCGGCACCGTGGCCGGCACCAACGCGGCGACCGCGACACCCCGGCGGGACGAGGTGGACCTCGAGGCCCCCACCCTCGATTTCGGACCTGGCGAAACCTCGCCCCCCGCTCCTGCGATCATTCCTGCCACGCTCTCCGGTTCCGCCGACGCCAACGCCCAGACGTCGCCGATGGCTACCAAGCCCGATCCTCCCACCGGGTTGCCGCAGCGGGTGACCGTGCCGGAGGCCGACGCGGCCCGGGCCGCCGCCTCCCGCACGACCAGGTTCACGACGGTCGAGGAACTCGAGCGGGTCAGCCGCTCCGAGGCCGCCGCGCAGGAGCGGCACGACTTTTGGATCCGCAGCCTGGCGTCGGTCGGCATGCTGGCGGTCGTCGCCGCCGCAGCCTACACGCTCTTGCGGCCCCCGACGGCCGACGAGCTCCACGCCCGCATCCGCGAAATCGCCGACGACCCCGAGGCCGATCTGCGCGATGCGCGGCCGCACGTCGATCGCTTCCTTGCGGAACATGCCGCCGACGGGCGGGTCGCCGACGTCCGCGAACTCGACCACCGACTCGACCTCGACGTCCTGGAGATACGGGCCCGCCGCCGCCGGGACGATGACCGCACCATGCTCCCGTTGGAGCGAGAGTATCGCTCAGCGATGGCCCGCGAGAACGCCAGCCCGATCGCCTGCGTGGTGGCGCTCGAAGCCATCCTCTCGCTGCACGCCGAGGACGAGGTCGCAGCGCCCGCCGCTGACGCCAAGCCGGAGGAGCAGCCGGCGCTCTGGCTCGATCTCGTCCGCCGGCAGCTCGAGCGGCTCGGGCCGCTCGCCGATCGCGAGCGGGAACAGGACGTGGCCCGGGCCACCGAGACACTCGCCGAGGCTGCCGAACTTGACGCGGAGGCCACGACGGCCGCCGACGACGACGCCCGCATCGCCCTGCTGGAACGCCGGCGATCACTCCTCGCGGGCATCGTCGAAATCTACGGATCGCGGCCGCACGTTGCGGCCGAGGTCGCCGAGGCCCGACGGCTGCTCTCCTTACCCCAACCCACCCCATGACCGAAACCGGCTCCGCACCGCACCAACGCACCGCCTCCCGCCGCCCCCGGAGCCACGCGGCCTTCGCCCGCGCGAAGGCGTTGATCCCCGGAGGCGTCAACTCGCCGGCCAGGGCATTCGGCGGCGTCGGCGGCGAGCCGATCTTCTTCGCCTCCGCCCAGGGCCAGCACCTCACCGACATCGACGGTGCGACCTATCTCGACTACATCGGCTCCTGGGGCCCGATGATCCTGGGGCACCGGCATCCGCGGGTGATCGCGGCGATCGAGCGGGCACTCGCGACCGGCACGACGTACGGCGCACCGACCGAGGCGGAGAGCCGGCTTGCGGAGCTGATCGTGGCCGCGGTGCCCTCGATCGAGAAGGTGCGGATGGTGAGTTCCGGCACCGAGGCGGCGATGAGTGCGGTCCGGCTGGCCCGCGGCTTCACGGGCCGCGACCTGATCGTGAAGTTTGCCGGCAACTATCACGGTCATGCCGACAGCCTGCTGGTGTCGGCCGGCTCGTCGGCGGCCACGCTCGGCGTTCCCAACTCGCCGGGCGTCACGGCCGGCACGGCGAAAGACACGCTCGTGCTCGAATACAACGAGCCGCAGCAGCTCGAAGACCTCTTCCGCAGCCGGGGCGACTCGATCGCGGCCGTGCTGATGGAGCCCGTGGTCGGCAACATGGGGCTGGTGGTGCCGACCGAGGAGTTTCGTGCCGCCGTCCGCGATCTCACCCGCCGCCACGGCGCGCTGTTCGTCTGCGACGAGGTGATGACGGGCTTTCGGCTGGCCCTCGGCGGCGCCCAGGAGCTCCTCGGCATCGAACCCGACCTGACGACGCTCGGCAAGATCGTCGGCGGCGGCCTTCCGCTGGGCGCGTACGGCGGCCGGGCCGACGTGATGGACCACATCCTGCCGGCCGGCAAGGTCTTCCAGGCCGGCACGCTCTCGGGCAATCCGCTCGCCGTCGCCGCAGGAACGGCCACCCTCGAAGAACTCCGCGACCGACCGCCCTATGCGGCCCTCGAGCGGCTCGGAGAGAGGCTCGAGGCCGGTTTCCGCCGCGCGGCAGCCGACGCCGGCGAGACAGCCTGGATCGCCCGCGTCGGCAGCATGATGACGATCTTCTTTCAGCGGGGCAGCACGCCGCTGCCCGTGACCGGCTGGCAGACGGCGTCGCAGAGCGACACGGCCCGCTACGCCGCGTTTTTCTGGGGCATGATCGACCGGGGCATCTATCTGCCGTGCAGCCAATACGAGGCGTTGTTCTTCTCGACCTGCCACACCGAAGCCGATATCGACCGCACGATCGCCGCAGCTGCCGAGTGCCTCGCATCCTGACCGCAGGAAGCGTCACGCCGTAAGGCGTACGGCCTCCCGATGCCGACCACCCCGCGCCGGCCCCCATCGCTCACGCGATTGAGCTTCCTGATGCCGTCGTGTGCCCGACGGCTCACCGCAGGTGAAAGTCCACCACGAGCGGCAGGTGGTCGCTGGCTGTCTTGGCGAGGCTCGTGCGGACGACGCGGGGATGGCGGATCTCGATCGGCCCGCGCACGAAGGCCTTGTCGAGCGACCCGATCGGCAGCCAGGCCGGGAACGTGCGGAATCGCGAGATCGGCGCCGTCACCTGGCGAAAGCCTCCCGCTGCGAGGACCTCGTCGGCGAGCGTATTTCGCCAGTCGTTGAAGTCGCCGACGATCAGCGTCGGGTGCGGGTCGGCCGAGCGGAAGAGCATGTGCCCGAGCAATCTCGTCACCTGCCAGCGCCGTTCCCGCTCAGCGAGCCCCAGGTGCGTGTTCACCAGATGCAAGGCGCCCTCGGGAGAGTCGATGACGAGCAGCTGGGCTCCGCGGGGCTTTCGCGATCCCTGGCGAAGCGTGATGCGATGCCGGCTCGACACCGGCCACCGCGAGAGCACGAGGTTGCCGTAGCCTCCCCGGGCCACGGCCACGGTCGGCTGGAATACGGCATGGCAGCGGAAGTAGCGGGCCAGCAGCCGCGGCTGGTCGTGGTGGTCGCTGCGGCGGACGTGGCGATCGACCTCCTGGAGGCACACGAGATCCGGATTCTCCGCCTCGATGCAGGCGATGATCCGCTCCAGAGAGTAACGGCGGTCACGGCCACCGATCCCCTTGTGGATGTTCCAGCTGAGCAGTCGCATCGGGCTCGCGGCAAAAGGCCATGTTCACGAGGCCCATCGTACCTCGTCTCGCGCAGGCCTGCCCCCATCGCTCACGCGATTGGGCTTCCTGACCGCAGGAAGCGTAACGCCGTCAGGCGTACGGCCACTTCGGCGCCGATCGCCGCCCCGCGCTGCCCCCATCGCTCACGCGATTGGGCTTCCTGACGCCCCGCGACGACACCCGCGACTCCTTCAGAAGCCGTATTACACTACCCGCCATGCACGGCCACGACGACATCCGCATCGGCACGCTCGTTCCCGCTCATCAGCGAACGGCGGAGGTGATCGGTCAGTTGCTTCCGCACGGCTTCGAGACATTCCAAATCAGCTTCGGCCGCACGGTCGGTGATTTCGACGTCGCGGCCCTCGCCACGGCGGTCCGCCGCACGCTCGACGCCTGCGCCGATCAGGCGAGCGACCTGCCGCCGCGAATCAGCGCGATCGGCGTCTACGGAAATCCGCTCACGAGCCCCGAGACGGTTCGCGACTGGGAGCGGCTGATCGACGCCGCTGGCCAGTTCGGCTGCGACATCGTGTCGGGCTTCGCAGGCCGGATCCCGGGCAGACCAGTGCCCGAGTCCTACGAGCCATTCGCGAAGGTCTTCGGGCCGCTCGCCAGTCGCGCCGCCGATCGCGGTGTGCGGATCGCCTTCGAGAACTGCGAAAAGCGGGGCACGTGGGAGAGCGGCGACTGGAACATCGCCCACGCCCCGAACGCCTGGGACGCGATCTTCGCCGCCGTGGACAGCCCCGTGCTCGGCCTCGAGTGGGAGCCGTGCCACCAGCTCGTCAGCTTTGCCGACCCGCTGCCGCAACTCCGCAAATACCACGCGCGGATCTGGCACATCCACGGCAAGGACGCCAACATCCTCTGGCACGTGATCCGGGAACACGGCATCCGCGGCGGGGTGCCCTTCGTTCAGCACCGCCTGCCGGGGTTTGGCGACAGCGACTGGCGGGCTGTCATCGACACGCTCCGCATCTGCGGCTGGCGGGGAGCCATCGACATCGAGGGCTTCCACGACCCTGTGTATAGAAACGCGTTCGAGACGACGGGCCAGATCGCAGCACTACACCACCTCAGGCGGTGCCGCGGGGGCCCGTTCGTCTCGAATCCGCTCTGAACGGCAGCTGCCGTTCAGCCGATCATCAGCACAGCGATGGCGATCATCGCCGCACCGACGCTAACCGGAAGCGCGGCCCACGAGCGGCCAGGAGCCGCCGGAAACCGGAGGCGACGCTCCTCGATCGGCAGGCCCAGCAGCTCCTCGAGATCAGCCACCGTGATCGGTGCCGACAACACCATGTCGACACCGGCTTCACGACCAGCCTGCTCCGCGAGGGCAAAACGCCGGGTACCTGCAGTTGCTTCATCGACCATGGCGACCTTCGCGTCGCCACGGCGGGCCTGGAGAAGGCCCACGAAATCCTCGCCCGACATGTCGTCGAGCTCGCTGGCGATCAGCCACGCGTCAACGTGGATGCGATCGACCAACTTCAAGGCGGCATTGCCGCTCGACCTCATGTGAAGGTCGATCTTCCCCATTCGAGCACTGGCGGCGAGGGCCGTGTAAGCGTCGAACCGGGGATCCACGACCACCACACCGGGAAGGTGGGAGATCAGTTCGCCGGCAAGATCGTTGGCAATCACCATCATGGCATCACTTCTTTCGAGATTTGAGGATCGACTGTGAAAGGGTGTGGAATACGACGTGGATCACACGAGCGTCAGGATCGATACGAACAGCCCGATCGGAACCAGGCAGAGGACGACGTCCAGTGACGTCAGGGTCCTGAACGCCGACTCGCGAGTGCGGGTGTTCATGTGGTCTCCTTGGTCGTCTTGCGACGCTTCTGCAGGAACGACCGGCCGCAGATCAGACCGCCGAGGGCCATACCCGCGAGGACAATCGCCGGGGGCTCGGGAGCGGCCAGGCCGGTCATGAGCTTCACGTCAACTTCGCCCTGCGGCATCTGCTCAATCGGCGCGAACGCCAGGGTCGAGAACGACTCGTTCTCACCGGCCCAGGCCAGCGAGCCCGTGGGGATCGAATCGATGCCGGCGACGAGGATCGTGCCGGTGGTGTCAGCCGCCTTGGCGTTGGGTCCGAGGGCGAGCAGGGCGCTGAGTGCGGTGAGCACTCCGATCGTGATGAACTGCATGATGCTTTCTCCTAATCGAGGTGAGGTGGTCCGGATGGTGTTCCGGAGCTTCGAGGTCTCAGTGACCCCTCGGCCGAAAGAAATCACTTGCAATCACCGTGCCAAATCCGAAAAAAAATCGTGAAGATTCACCCTGAAACCCAAAAAACGCTTCTTTAGGCTGTGAAACACCGCTTTTCCGGGAAATCCTGAGACAGTTCCAGCCTGCGGGACCCAAGGGGGGGTGGAGCGATTCGCTCCACCCCCGGCCCTCGGGGTGGAGCGATTCGCTCCACCCCCCCGTCCAAAGTGGAGCGATTCGCTCCACCCCCCGTAGGTATGGAAATTCGGACGGCCGGGTGCCGGAGGGGGGCCCCAACTCGTCCGTGCCGGCTGAAACGGCCCAGGTTTGTTAGTGTTTCCTTCGTTATGGAGACGTTTCCGGCTGAGGCGTGGCGGTGGTTCGTGGCCCTCTGGCCCCACCTGACGGCCGCCGCCGTCCTCGCCATCACGCTGGGGGCGTCGGCCCACGCCATCCTGGTCAAGCGGGACACCCGCTCCACGATCGGCTGGGTGGGGCTGATCTGGCTGTCGCCCGTGTTCGGGGCGATCGCCTACGCCGTGCTGGGCGTCAACCGGATTCGGTCCCGGGCCACCCAGCTGCGAGCCGGGCAGGCCCGCATCACCCACGTCCTCGAGCCGGCGGTCGCGTCGGAGGATCGGCTCCGGGAGGCCATCGGCCCCGACGGATCCCCCTTGAGGTCGCTCGCCACCCTCGTCGGCACCACGACCGACCGGCCCCTCGTGGATGGCAACCGGATCCAGCCGCTCGACGGCGGTGATGAGGCCTACCCGCAGATGCTCGCAGCGATCCACGGGGCCACCCGGAGCATCGCGCTCGCTTCCTATATCTTCGACAACGACCCCACCGGCCGGATCTTCGCCGACGCGCTCGCCGCGGCCGTGGCCCGCGGCATTGAGGTCCGCGTGCTGATCGACGGAATCGGCTCCAGCTACACCTACCCCCCGATCACCGGCGTGCTGGCCAACCGCGGCGTACGGGTCGCCCGCTTCCTGCCGACGAGCGTGCCCTTCTACTTTCCCTATGCCAACCTGCGAAACCACCGGAAGATCATGGTGGTGGACGGCTGCGTCGGCTTCACCGGCGGCCTCAACATCCGCGACGGCTGCTGGCTCGCCCACCAGCCGCGGCATCCCGTTCGCGACGCCCACTTCCGCCTGGAGGGGCCGGTCGTGGCCCAGCTGCTCGAGGTGTTCGTGGAAGACTGGGCGTTCGCCGCGGAGGAGACGCTGGAGGGGCCGGCCTGGCAGCCGGTGCTCGACCCCGCCGGCCACTCGCTCGCCCGCGGCATCCGCTTCGGTCCCGACGACCCCGACATCGGCCGCATCAAGCTCGTCCTCGTGGGCGCCCTCGCCGCGGCGCAGGCGTCGGTGCGGATCATGACACCCTACTTTCTGCCCGACGACGCGATCCTGCAGGCCCTCGACGTAGCAGCGCTGCGGGGCGTTCGGGTCGACATCGTGCTTCCCGAGGAAAACAACCTCGCCCTCGTGGGCTGGGCCAGCGACGCCCTGCTCTGGCAGGTCCTCAGCCGCGGCTGCAACGTCTGGATGTCACCGCCGCCCTTCGAGCACACCAAACTGATGGTGGTCGATTCCGCCTGGGCGATGGTCGGCAGCGGCAACTGGGACGAGCGGAGCATGCGGTTGAACTTCGAGTTCAACGTCGAGACCTACGATCGCGGACTCGCCGCCAGGCTCGACTCCCACATCGCCGGCGTCATCGGCCGCTCGCGCCAGCGGACGCTCGCGGAGATGGACGCCCGTAGCCTTCCCGTCCGCCTCCGCGACGGCATCGCCCGGCTCTTCAGCCCCTATCTGTAGCGGGACTGGAGCGGGACTGGAGCCGACGGGTGCGCGCGTCACCCACCTGGCTCGGCCGACGGCGCAACGCCCGCCGAGACCTGCGTCGCCACGCCGTGAGGCTCGAGCTGAAAGATCTGCACGACGGTCCCGCTGGTGAAGGCATGGACGATCGCGCCGGTCGCCGGCTCCACGACCACCGCAGCCTCCCGCACCTTGCGGCCGGTCAGCCGCTGGATCTCCACCCGCAGTTCATCGCACGACACGGCGAACAGCGCACGGTGATAGCCTTCGACCTGCGCGGCTCCACGCTCGCTGCGGGCGAGAATCTGTTCCGCCGGAGTCAACGCCTCGTGCAGCGTCACCACCACGGTCTCATCGCTGGCAACCACCGTCACGGCCTTGGGCGCATGGCCCGTGCGTGACGCCTGCATGGCCATCGCAATCTCGGCAAGTTCTTTCGATACCAGAGCGGCGGACGCACTCATGCCAGGGCTCCACGTGAGTTCCAAACGAGGTGACTTGCGACCCGGTGAGTTCCGAAAAGCCGCGCCATTCGTGGTCGCCCTCTCTTGGTGAGGATACAATGGCGATTCGTGAGAGACGCTCGCACGCGGAAAAACTCTCCGCACAGCCGCGTCAGACCACCGATCGACATGCCGCACGACGAGACACGTCGCCGAAATGGCGTTTGGCAGGCCGTCTCGTCCACGCCACTCAGGAGAGGTTGCCGGCATGCGAACGCAAGGTGAGATCGAGGCTGCCGTCTGCGACGGCATCACCAGGTTCATGCAGGAGTTCATGGGCCGCGGCCCGAAGGACATCAAGGCCCATCTCATCGGCGACCTTCTCCTCGTGCGACTGCACGGCATCCTGTCGGCGGCCGAAACCAGCCTCGCCGCCGTCCTCCCCGCAGAGCGTGGCCGCGACCTGCTCAAGAGCGTCCGCACCCACCTCGTGGAAGCGTCGCGCGACCGCCTCCAGCAGATGATCGAAATCGCCAGCGACAAAAAATGCGCCAGTATGCATCACGATGTCAGCACGGTGACGGGAGAAGAGGTGTTCGTGTTCACCCTCGACAGTGAGCCCGCGCTGCGAACGGCGAAGCGGAAGTAAACGGCTCGCTGCCAACTCAGGAAGCCCAATCGCACAAGCGATGGGGGCATGCCCAAACTCAGGAAGCCCAATCGCGTAAGCGATGGGGGCACGCTGACGCCGCTGCAATGCTCGGAGCTGCCCATACCCATCGCCGGACGCTCGCTGCGGGCATCCTGCCAATGCTGTTCGGCACGAGAGATGCAGGACGAGTCGACCCGCATCTGGCCTGGCTCGGTGCCCCCCGTAGCACAGGTTTTCAACCTGTGTCTGTCCATCGCGGCGGCTCGGGGCTACCCACGCCCTCTCGCCGGACGTTCGTCTCGGCCCTCCAGGCCTCGACTCTCTGCATGTCCGCTGCGCGTCGCCGGGCACCGATCCGCCGCAGGCGGATTGGTCGTGGCTGCGCTTGCTCCCATAGCCCGCTCGAGGGCATGGGCAGCCCCTCGCTAAGTTCTCGCCTCAGCTGCGCAGCATCAAACCCCGCGTGCCGATCAGGCCGTGGCTGCGCCAGCGCGGCTATCGTCGTGTTCGAATGAAGGCCTCGAGTTCCTTGAGGCTGGCCAAGCCGATGAGGTAGTACCAGACCATCTGATACATCGCCCGATTCGGCTTCTCGCCCGTGTAGAGCAGGATCA
>Ga0315903_10007277_pt1 | contig 13867 bp, 17 predicted proteins | sample LakEriMetagenome_7_FD_203524 | JGI IMG/M metagenome (GOLD analysis project Ga0315903, IMG submission 203524) | Freshwater fungal communities from buoy surface, Lake Erie, Ohio, United States - Buoy 2 MA119 | ecosystem: Environmental > Aquatic > Freshwater > Lake | place: USA: Lake Erie, Ohio...
GGGCAAGAAAGTGGATGGCACCAAAATCCCTGACCACACTAAATTTCAAAAGGGGCAATTCCCCCACAATCACAAGCCGGTGGGATGGACCAGAGTGGACATTGATGGGTACACTTACATGAAGGTGGCAGAGCCTAAAACATGGAAGATGCTGCACGTGCTAATCTATGAAGAGGAGCATGGCAAAATTCCAAGGGGCAAGATTGTGACATTCAAGGATGGCAATAAATCAAACTTTGACATTGACAATCTGGATCTGATTGACCGTAAGCAGCACATGCTAAATAACACCCTCCACCGATATCCAAAGATTGTGGTGGCAGCAATTAAGACAATAAGTAAACTCAAAAAAATAATCAAGAATCATGGCAAGGAACAAAATTGAACACTTAAGAGATCACCTTTTTGAAGTAATTGAAATGCTCAAAGATGGTGACATGGAGATTGAAAAAGCAAAGGCCATCACTGATGTGGCTCAGACCATCATCAACTCGGCCAAGGTGGAGGTGGACTTCATCAAGACAGTACATGGTAATGGATCGGACTTTATACCAATGGATAAAAGATTGGACGCATGAAAAAAATCTTAGGGGCCAGAGAGTCCGACATATATGAGGCAATCTCAAACTACATGATGATAAAGTATCCTGATGTGGTGTACCGTTTTGATTTCGCAGCCGGAATGAAGATGTCAATGTACCAGGCCAAGCAGCACAAGTACATGAATCCCTGGTCAGGATATCCAGACCTCTTTATCTGCTATCCTAACGGCAAATTCTGTGGACTGTTTATCGAGATCAAAAAGAAAGGTGTGGCAGTATTCAAAAAGAATGGCACACTAAAAAGTGATGAGCACCTGCAGCGGCAGAATGATATGTTGATCAGCCTGCATCGGTGCGGATATCGGGCCACATTTGGCATTGGCCTCGATCAGTGCATTGAAATAATTGACACCTACATGAGCGGCCAATAGTTTATTTTTACCACATGATATCACAATACAGCAACATTTACGATAAACAGGACACCGATATTGAACTCACCTCATTTCTGGAAGGGGTCAGATCGGGCAAGTGGCAGGACATTGTTCTGGATGTCCGGGCATCAGCCACCAAAGAGATCAAGGATAAAAAGAAGAGATCAGCACCAATGGTCACTGTCAGTGGCTCATTCTTTGAGCGAAAGGATGAGGCACTCAGAGCACACTCTGGATTTATAGCCATTGACATTGACAATCTCGAAAATCCAGAGGATGCAAAGAAACTCATCAAAGAGGATCCGTACATCTACTCTGCATTCACATCCATCAGTGGCCAAGGGCTGTGCCTGATCATGCGTATTGATGGCACCAGGCACCTTGATGCCTTCAATGGTATTGCCTCCTATCTGTACAATGAGTATCAGCTTATAGTGGACCAGTCCGGCAAGAATGTGTCCAGGGCCCGCTTCATATCTTATGATCCTTGGATGTTTATCAATACCAAGGCAGCCTTATTCAAGAAGTACCTACCAAAAAAGAAGGAACTCAAGCAGCCAAAGGTGGCAGTGATAAAGACGGATTTCGATGCCATGATTGAGGCCATGGATCGCAAAGGATTGAATCTATGTGAAGATTATGCAGATTGGCTGCAGATAGCCTATGCCTTAGTGTCGGAGTTTGGTGAAGGTGGCAGGGATTATTTCCATACCTTATCAGCACACTCATCGAAGTACAATTCAATTGACTGTGATAAGCAGTACACTGCATGTCTAAACAGCCATTCTGAGTCAAAGTCCAAGAAATCATCTATTGGCTCACTTTATTATTTAGCCAAGGCAAACGGCATCCAGGTGTATTCAGAGCACACCAAGGAGCTCTTAAGGGCTGCCTCATCAAAAAGGGCAGCAGGGATGGATCCAGATGATATCATTAAGTCGCTCGAAGCTGCAGGGGTGAGTACCGATGAAAGTGAGATAGTAGTTAATGAGATAGTAGCAAAGGATATTAAGTATAAAAGCGAGAATGTGTCTGCTGATATTGCTGCATTTATCAGGACTTATGATTTAAGAAAAAACGTGGTGACAAGAAAGGTGGAGCTTGATGGCAGGCCCATTGATGATAGTGACCTTAACTCGATTTATCTGGACTGCAAGGCCATCTTTAAAGAGGCCACAAAGGATCTTATCACTTCCATAATTTTCTCAAACCGCACCGAGACATACAACCCGCTCCACATATTTTTTGAGTCAGATCTGCATACACATGATGATATGCCCAATGTCACCATGCTGCTCAATAGTGTGGTTACTGACACACCCAATGCAGATAAATTTATACTTAAGTGGTTAGTATCTGTGGTGGCATCGGCATACGGAAATCATTCACCATTGGTGCTAATATTCTCAGGTGAGGAACAAGGTACAGGTAAAACACATTGGTTTCGGTACCTGCTGCCAAAGGAGCTCAGATACCTATTTGCAGAGTCTAAGATGGATGCCGGCAAAGATGATGAGATACTCATGACAATTAAGTTGATTATCATGGATGATGAGTATGGTGGGAAGTCCAAGAAAGAGGAGAAGAGGCTCAAGGAATTGACATCAAAAGAATTTATCAATGTGCGTGAGCCTTATGGCAGAGTGAGTGTGGACCTCAGGAGATTGGCTGTATTTTGTGGAACCTCAAATGAAACTCAGATACTAAATGATCCAACCGGTAACAGGAGACAGATACCCATCCACATTTTGGACATCAGGCAGGACTTCTACAATGATTGCAACAAGGTTGATCTGTGGCGTGAGCTGTATGCCATGTACATGAGCGGCTTTGATTACACCATACTCAAAGAGGAAATTCAAGAGCTTAATAAATCAACTGGTTATTTTAAACATTCAACACCAGAAGAGGATTTGATACACCGTAAGATATCTCCTGCCAATTCTGAGTCTTATGGTGAATGGATGTCACTCACTGAGATTCAACAATATTTGATTATGGAAACAAAATTGAACCATTTAAACACACAACGGCTTGGATCCTTATTGACTTCACTTGGCTACGAAAAAGACAGAAAAAGACGTGGAAACTCAATAGTGACAATGTATCTAATCAATAAGACACCGGTTTAATTTGTTGCAACTGTTGCAGCTTTAAAAAACTAAGTTGCAACATCTCAAGCCTTACAGCATCAAGCCTTACAGCCATTTGTTGCAACTTACACCCTATTTTTATTAATTAACAGTAATACACACACACATGCACACACACACACACACACACACATTATATGTTTGAGGCACTTTTTTCGACCAAGTTGCAACAAATCGCTAAAACGATTGATCATCTAAGGATGCAGCCGATTTTTGCTTACTTTTTTTGTTGCAAGCTGCAACAAGCCTGCAACAATTATTAATAAATTTTCACCTAAATGACACCACCAACATTCACCATGATTGCAGTAATAACAATAGTCACAGCCCTTGCATGGGTGTACATAATAGATAAACATCACAATGATAAGGGGGGGAAGTAACGGTTCTCATATTTGCGAATGCAGGGTTTAAATAGACCTTACCTGATTTCTGCAATAAACTAACTAAGGTCAATTATTTTAAAAGTCATGGATTTAAAAACTCAAGCTTTTCAAAAACTAAAACAATGTGATTTAATTAACGATGAAATTTCGTCTTTAAAAATTAAAGAACAAACCATAAGAGGTGAGATATCTCAAATCAAAAAGCAGATTGAAAATGAAAACAATCATTTAATTGGTAAAAAAGCTCTATGCTCTATCTTATCTGTTCCAACATTTCAAAATTTAGAATGTGTTTGTTCAGCAGTTAAGTGTAATGAATTATTTGAAATTCAACCCTTGTTTACTCGTATGGGTAAAAAAGTTAGTATCGATTTTTATAATTGGTTATAACATGACAACCGAACAAAAGATAAGGAAGGCCATGAATGATCTGGCACCTGATGAGGCCAAGATCACAGATGGCTGCACTACCTACCACAGCACCACCAGGACACATCACAGCTACAAAGAGCAGCTCAATCATGCCAGGTCAGGCTCATTAGTAGAGCACACCTACCTTACCAGGTGCCTGGATTGGATCCGATTACTCAAAAAAAATAACATCAAATTGCATAACACAATCAAATAATGATTAATTTTGCCACAATGGAACAGGTTAAATCTACAAGAGGCGGTGCCAGGATAGGGGCAGGGAGGAAGTCCAAGTATGGAGAGCCCACTGTCAATATCACTTTGCGGGTGCCCATATCCCACAAAGATTTAATTTATAAGATGGTCAGTGACTATCTTGCATCAATAGCATTCCAAAATAAAACACACATACAAGAACACTATGGCTGCTAAAACAACACAACAAAGGGTCAGTGACTTTATCTATTCTCAGATATTGTTGGGCCGACAATTCAACATTGACCTCATGCTCGAAATCCAAAAGATGGAGCAGCAGATGATCACTACTGCTTTCTCAGATGGCATGGTTTACGAATCATTAAACAGGCCGGTAAAGGACCACACTGATCAGGCAATGGAGTATTACATTCAAACTTATGAGGGCTATGATGACTAAAAGACTAAGAGCCGGGGTGATGGTACTGGCAGAGATACATGGTCAAAATTTTTATTTTGGCTATCTCACCCATCCGGGCCTTGAATACGAAATTGCCATTGCCTTCGATGCCCATCAGCTTGATATCTTCACCACTACCAACAAAGTGATGATTGACCCTGATGATGATATGTACCGATTCGGCCTGTTGCTTCAACAAGAGGATTCACAGGACAATGATGTGTTCACTGCAAAGGTGCACATTGACCATAAGTTTAAAAACCTTGCCATCTATGCGAGCCAATATGAAGAGCTGATTAAGAAAGGCTTTGAGGTGAACTCAGTGCAGGAGGCTGCGATAATTGAAAAAATATCTTTAAATTTGTGATATGCCATTATTCCAAGGAGACTCACAGCAGATCATTCAAATGAATATTCGCAAACTCATTAATGAGGGATATTCACAGGAACAGGCCATTGCCATTGCTTATGCAGAGGCTGATAAGTACCGTAAATCAAGGGCAAAATAAACAGCGACAAAACAGCGATGCCAAAGCCAGAGAATATTATACCACATAAGTTCAAGAAAGGCCAAAGCGGCAATCCTAATGGGCGGCCACCAAAGCTGCCAGAGCTTAGTGTGCTGCTTGCCAACGTGCTTGGCAAGGAGAATAAGGATGGGCTAACTGCTGCCGAAGAGATACTATTGGCACTCCATGCCAAGGCCAAGAAGGGTGACACCAGGGCAGCGGAGCTCCTGCTTGACAGAGGCTATGGCAAGCCGAAGCAGACAGTGGACCAGAACCTTAAGACCACTGAGCCATTGGTGATCATCAAAACCAAGGAGCCTGATGCTTAAGCTGTTTGCCATCAGTGTACTGTTTGCCGCTGTGCTGTTGGGGATTGGTTTATTAGTGTATCTGATCTTCAAGTACCTGATTGATGTGATGCCTGATTATGATGATGAAGAGGACTGATGGACTTTGAATTATTTGAAAGGCAGTCCATAGCACTTGAGGCAGTAGAGTCTGGACAATACCGAGTGATTGTATTTGGGGGGAGTATAAGAGGTGGCAAAACGTATTGGTTACTGATCACATTGGTGTACCTTGCACTGCAATACCCAAAGAGCCGATGGGTGATTATTAGAAAGAGCCTGCCCGATCTTAAGCGTACCACGTTTCTTTCATTTAGTTCAATATTGGATAGGGGCATTCAGCAGTATGTGCTCTCATGGAATAGAGATACTCAAGTGGTCACATTCATTAATGGCAGTGAGCTTATATTCATGTCAGAGAGTTACGATGAGGACAAGGACTTAAACCGATTCAGGGGCCTTGAGGTAAACGGTGCCGGATTGGATGAGGTCAATGAGCTGCAAGATGTGACCTTCTACAAGGTCCAAGAAAGGATTGGATCTTGGATCAATGCAGAGGGCAAGCCACCCATCGTGTGCCTGGCCACCTGCAACCCTGCCAACAATTGGGTGAAGGATATTATTTACAATCCATATCGAGAGAATAAGCTACCTGAACGGTGGACCTTCATTCCATCAAAGATCACCGATAATCCACACATCCCTGCTGAGTACCTTGAGAGCTTGAAGGAGCTGCCGCCGGTGCAGTATGCCAGGTTCGTGGAGGGTGATTGGGATGTGATGGATGATGTGGCCAATCCATTCCTGTATGAGTGGAAGGATGAGCAGCACATTGATGATAGTGTGCAGCTCAACAGCAACCTGCCTGTGTACGTATCTGTGGACTTCAACATTAACCCATTGTGTGCTCTGGTCATTCAACACCATGGTAGGGGTGCGGTGGTGGTGGATGAGATCAAGATTGAGAAAGGAAGCATTGAGGCCTTCTGTGATGCAGTGCTTGCACTTGGTATTCCGATGGGCCTAATCAGGATCACAGGGGATGCAATGGGCAAAGGTGGCACAGTGCAGCAGCGTGACAATAGCAGTGCGTACACCATGATCAAGCGGAGGCTGCAATTATCAGACAGCCAATTCCTGATACCTGCCAATCCCACTCACTACAACAGCCGCATTGATTGCAACGCTGCATTAAGGAGATTGGACATCAAGGTGAACAGCAAGCGGTGCAAGGGCTTTGTGTTCGATGCCAAGCAGGTGCAGTGTGATGCCAATGGTAGCATCATCAAGAGCAATCGTAAAAATTTAACTGAACGTGCTGACTTCTTAGATTGTTTTCGTTATTTTGTAAACGCAATACTAAAGCGATACTTATGAGCGTATGTTCAACCTGTTACGATTCCGGCATAAGCTTGGATTACTGCTATGCAGGGATATCATTTGGCTATGTGACACCAGAGACAAACTATGTGGTGGACATACAGCACAATGCCACCAAGAAGATTCAAACCTTTCCTGTTGAATCCGATGGAGATGGCATGATCACACTTAGCGAGGTGAAGGTAGATCCGCTGCAAGGCTACACCATCAGCTTGAGAGATTGTGCCACATTCACCATCTGTGAGCAGGAGTACACCTGCATCACATTCAGTGTGGTGAACTCCAATGCCGATCCATCAGACCATGGAGTGATTGACTTATTAGAGTGTGCGCCATGCTAAAAAAGATCGCATCAATATACAAGGGGTGGTGGCTGTGGGCCATGGATAACCAGAAGAGCAGAGACCTGATGGAGACTCGGATGCCACTGTGCAAGCTGTGCCCGAACAGGATTAGAGTGACAAACACCTGCAAGGAGTGCGGTTGCTTCTTGCCGGCCAAGACCAGGGTGCCTGATGAGTCATGCCCGATTGATCTGTGGTGATATGCTGCATGGCTTCATACTGGTGACTGCATTGAGATTCGATGATGAGATTAATGAGGCACTGAATATTAAGCCTGAGCCGATTGACTTCCTGATCAACACAGATGATATCAGTCATGCATACCAAGGGGAGGATGAAGAGCACAGCACAGTGGTGCTAATGAATAACACAGAGCTGAAAGTAAAAGACACACTTGATGAGATTATTAACAAACTTCGTAAAGCGACTGCCATCAATTGGCTGGTCAATTAAGAAAGAGCCCAAGCCACTACGCCCGATGGTGGAGCTGTTTAAGCATGAGGGCCATACTTACTACCGATTCCCCAAAGAACTCAATCTGCCACTTGAAAGATTCAGCATGAGTATGGGCCTGATGGAACGTATCAGCTCAGGGATCAGTGGTGGTGAGATGGATAAGATATTAAACGGTATGGAGAAAGCACTCAGTGCCGGGCTTTCCAATCCAAAGAATGCAGCGGTGGTGGCAGCGTACATCCATGTGCTACGTGAGAGGCAAAACACTGTAATACATCGTGACCTGTTGCTTAACCTTGCAGCCACATGGGTGGTGCGGGGTGATGAGGATCCGGGAGTTATTGACCCGGACATCCATAAGCAGAAGCTTGAACTATTTGAAGGGATGTGCAAGGAGGCTTCCCACGATTTTTTTACTCGCTTGGATATCGATCCACTAATGCCCTTGCTCACTATGTCTCCACAAGACTTTCAGATATTATGGGAGTACAACGTGGAGGCGCAAAGGAAGCTGATGCAGGCAATCTCCCATCTGGATTCTCACCTGGACAGCGGGCGAAAAAAGCCACAGAAAGCTTAAGGACACAGGTGATGAACTTGTGCGGCGGTAACATCATTGAGTTTAAAGAACTCATGGCCTCCGATGTCTCAACTTATTTGCTTAAATTTGAGCTGTTCATAAAACAACAGCAGAAAAATGGCAACAGCAGAAGTTGAGATCATATACAAGTCCAATGTGCAGGGGCTTGAGGCATCTGTGAGTAAGATCACAGACAGCAATAATGCCATTGTAAAGAGTACAGAAGATGCCACTAAAAAGGTGGCCGATGATTTCAAAAAGGTTGGTGCCGCTGCTGCCGCTGCATTTGGTAGCACCCAGGTAAGGGCTGCACTGGATCAATTAAATTCTGAGTCCAAGCAATTGACATCAAGCCTGAGCAAGCTGCAAGAGGAGTATGTGCTGTTGATTGGATCGGGCAATAAGGCAAGCAAGGCCTTTAAAGATAATGTAGCTGCACAGGCGCAGCTAAAGAGCCAGATTGCTGAGGTTGCAAATCAGCAGCGGCAACTCAATGATGCCTATGGTAAATCAGAGGAAAAACAAAAGAGCCTAACCGGGCAGCTCAGAGCCTTGAAGCAAGAGCTTGCCACATTGGAGCAGGAGGGCAAAGATAACACTGAGCAGTTTCAACAATTGACCTTGCAGGCTGCAAAGCTTGAGGATCAGATTGGTGATACCAGAGAGAGGGTGAGGGTGCTTGCATCGGATACCTTTAAGTTTGATGCTGCTGTTGGTGCGGTTCAGGGATTGGCATCAGGGTTTGAGGTAGCACAAGGTGTGGCTGCATTATTTGGTGAGGAGAATCAAGACTTACAAGAGGCCATCAATAAAACCACAGCAGCCATTGCCATTGCCAATGGTGTGCAGCAGCTTGCCAATCAGATTACAGGCCAAGGGGCCACTAAGCTCTTCTTGCTATCAGCAGCACAAAAGGCCTCTGCCTTTGCCACTAATCTTGGAGCCAATGCTCTTAAATCATTTAGGGGTGCACTTGCTGCATCAGGGGTTGGTTTATTGGTGGTGGCACTTGGTACCGTTGTGGCATATTGGGATGATATAAAAGCGGCCATTAGCGGTGTGAGTGATGAGCAAGAGGCATTGAATGCCAAGGCTGCTGCTGATGTAACGGCACAGCAGAATAAGCTTGATGCCATCGGCAATCAGGAAAACATCTTAAGGCTCCAAGGCAAGACAGAAGAAGATATTTTAAGACTAAAGATTGCACAGACTGATGAGGTGATTGCTGCAACCGAACAAAGTATCAAGCAGCAAGAGATTACGTTAGCAGCTCAATTAGAAGCGGAAAAAAGAAATAAAAATATCTTACAGGGCTTATTGTCAATTACAAACACTGTATTACAATCATTAATTGACGGAATTGATTTAGTTGCCGAAAAATTAACTGGTGAAAAATTAATTGATTTTAATATTGCCGAAAGCCTTGCATCATTGGTATTCGATCCTGAGGAGGTAGAAGCAGAAGGCAGGGCATCAATTGCTGAGGCACAGAAACAGCTTGAGACTTTAAAGAACCAAAGAGCAGGATTTCAATTATCCATTCAGCAGGCCAATAAAGATGCAGCAACCAAGAATCGTGATGCTGCTAATGATGCAGCAACCAAGAATCGTGATGCTGCTAATGATGCTGCCAAGAAAGAGAAAGAGGATCGGGATAAGGCCAGAGAGGAACTACGTAAAGCAGAGGAAGAGGCATTTAAGAATACACTCACTGAGCAGGAGCGGTTGCTGAATGAGAATAATGAAAAGGTTATTGAGCTTGAGCGGAACTTTAGGGAGGCACGATTCAAGGCCGGAAGCCAAGAGGCCATCACAGCGGAGAAGCAGCTTGGTGATGCCATTGCACAAATAAGGGCCGAGGAAGCCAAGAAGCTTGCAGAGCTTGATCAGAAGGATCTGCAGGAGTCACAGGACAAAGCATTGCAGGCGGCCAAGGCCTCAGCAGATGCAACCTTACAGCAGCAGATTGAGGCCCTGCAAAAGCAGCAGGAGATTGAGCTCACCAATGCAGATCAGCTTGGCAAGGATAAAAAGGAGATCACTGAGCGGTATGGTAAAGAGATTGCGGCCCTTAATGAGCAGCTTGCACAATCGGAGTTTAATACTAAGGTAAACACTTTAAAGGCACTTGAGATAATCGAGGGCAGCAGCTTAGATCGGAGGATTGAACTGATTAACCTTGAAGCTGATAAGAGACGTGAAGAGGCCCGAAAGAATATCAAGGATGCAGAGGAACTCTCAGCAGCACTTGAGCTGATCAATGCTGAGACTAATGCAGCCATCAGAGAGGAGAATAAAAAGACGGCACAGGAGCAGGTGGATAATTTCTTCAACATCACCAATGAGGTGGCTGATATTATTGGAGGATTGGCCGAGCTGCAAAAGGAACAATCGGAGAATAGAATTACTGAGATACAGGCCCAGAACGAGGCCGAACTGGAAGCCATAAACAGCAGCACAGATTCAGAGATTGACAAGCAGCGCAAACGGGAGGCCTTGGAGCTTAGAACGAATAGAGCCATTGCAGCGGAAAAGATTAAGCAGGCTAAATTGGAAAAGGCAATATCACTCTTTGACATTGCCATCAATACAGCAGCAGCAGTGAGCAAGGCAGTGGCACAATCACCATTGACCTTTGGTTTACCATGGTCAGCCTTTGCCCTGGCACAAGGTGCAATCCAAGCAGGCATTGTGGCATCTAAGCCATTGCCTAAGTTTAAGCAAGGTGGTATCATTGGAGGCAAGAGCCATGAGGCCGGTGGTACTGTGATTGAAGCGGAAAAAGGAGAGTTTGTGGTGAATAAGAAATCAGTGAGCAAGCACAGAGATATACTTGAGGCCATGAATCGCAGCAGCCATGATCTCAATAAGCTGATAAATGAAAGATACATCAGGCCTGCCATCTTGGACTATGCAAGCAAGAGCAAGGATGGTGCAGTGGTGGTGAATGCCTCACTGAACTCCAAGAGCATGGAGAAAAAACTTGACAGGCTAAATAAGACAATGGCCTCAAAGAATTTAGTGGTAAATATTAATGGCTCAGATAGCAGATATTCATGGCGCAACAATTAAAATTTTTAATTGATGGACTTGACAGAGGTCAGCCATTAAACCCAGAAGAGTTTGCCATCACCATAAACCTTGAAGATTCAATTGGTGCAAGGGTAGTATCATTCAATAATGATCTGACCTTTGGAGGTGATGTTTACTCCTACCTTTACGGCAAGCTTGAGACAAATGGATATTGTGAATTGGTGAAGCTGAGGGTGCAGTACAAGTGTGCATCTGGCACATGGGAGCCATTAGTGGATGGGTACATCATTGTGACTGAGTGCCTGTTTATGATTGACAGGTGCCAGGTAAAGACAAAGATGTACGATGAGACATTCAGCACCAAGATCAACAATAATAAGTCCATCCCATTCAGCTTGGATCTCACCACCACCAAGAATGGGCAGCCGATCACACCACCAACACTGAGGAGGCTTGAGGTATTCACACCGGGCACAGGTGTGATCTTGCCATTATGTGCTTATGGCTATCCGGTCTATGATGTGTTCAAACATCTGGTGGGCTGCATGAGTGACAATCTTGTGGACTTTGAATCCGACTATTTTAAAGTGATTAAGCCAGACTTTAATGTGCCGGCCTACACTGTGGGTAGGTCATTAAGGGAGCGAACCATACAGCAAATGAGTGCCACCTTTGAGCAGCTTTACACTGCCATGCGGAGCAAGCTCAATCTGGGGATGGGATTTGAGAAGCAGGCCAATGGCAGGCCGCTGCTAAGAATAGAGCCTGCAAGCTACTTTGAGCAGACAGGGGCATCAGCTAATCTTTATGATCAGCCCGGTATTGAGCTGACCTTTGACAGGGAGAAATTGTATCAGGCTGTGGACTTTGGTAATGATGTGGTGCTTGAAGCTCAAGAGTGTGACGGTGGCAATACACCATGCACCTTTACCCAGACACCGTTTAGAGGATTCCGAAATGAAACCTTTGGATTCACAGGAGAGTGCAATACATCGAATAAGCTAAACTTGCAAACTCCAAAGATTATATTTGATGCCAATGCCATTGAGGATGTGGTGAGGTTTGCGGTGGAAGATTACGACAATGACAATTTTATTATTCAATGTTTCTTTATTGACTTTGGGCCCAATCCTGATTGCTTAGTATCACAGCAATTTGATCCATACAATATACAGCAGTATGTTTACAATGGGAACTTTGCCAATAATGAAGTGAGCCAGAACTGGATTGCAGGATATCCCAATTCGCTTTACTCATTTTTGCAGCCATTTAATCCATCATCAACAATATTCTTAGCAAGAGCAACAGTAAACACACAATGTTGGGATGTTGATGATGATCAATTTTATTCATATCTGCAAGTCAATGGAATCTTTTTAGATTACCCAAATGAGATAAGCGATCCTGGCAATAACTTTAATGGAAGCACTTATACTGTACCATACACTGGAATTTATACATTTAGTGCAATAATCCAATTGGATGGCTTATCATTAGTAAGTGGCAATAAGATTGGATTCGCAAGTATAAAACAATATAATTCTGCAGATCAATTTGTGCAATCTATTGATGGGCCTCAAATTACATCTGTTGCAATTGATTTTAGTCAGCTTACTGTGACAGCAACAATGCTTTGCAATGTCGGAGATTTAATCAGAACCGATGTATCTGTAAAGATTGTTGATCCAGGACCATTGGCAAGTCAATGCGTATTGTATGAATGGACTGATTTGATTACAGGTGTAGTTTATAAAACACAATTTTCAGGATCAGGACAGCCATTATCTCCATTAGAATTGCAGCCCGTAAACATTGATGATGTAAAGGCCTACATCTATAAGTTCAACAGGCCGCTTACAATGGCTGAGATCAATGCCATCACATCTGAGACATCCAAGCCAATCAACATTGGCAGGTATGATGATTCATTGGCTGTGATACCAACGTACATCAAGACATTAAACATTGAGTCAGTGATGAGAAAGAATACCACATTTGAATTGCTATCCAATAAACTTCTGCCATGAGCTACACCTCGATACCAAACCAACCGATAATATTCAACAGCACCTTATCTGAGCCATGCCCGAATTGCAACACTGAATACAATCAGGTGCTTGACTTCAATGACCAGGTATTCTTTCAACTTGAGGCAGGGCAGTGCGGTTACTTGCAGTTTGACAGTGTGATATCAAATATCGGCTGCACCATTGAAAACAGCACCATCACCTTTCCAGATTCAGCAGGCAATCAGGGTGTAGTGTTTGGGTATAAGAAGTTTATCAACTGCCTTGAGTTTAAGCTCACCATCACCATTGACACTGGCATGACAGGGGTATTAACGGTTGGCTTCACCAATGGCACCACTGAGCAGATCAGTGCACCTGGCACCCATGAGATTTATCTTAAGGCCACAGATATACCTACCAATACCAACAGCAACATTCAGGATTTAATCTTGGCCTCCACAGGGGCCAATGGATTTGTGGGCACCGTTACGATATTGGAATTTCAGCCATACTGCAATGGGGCATTATTTGCGGGATTGGTGGACCCTGTGACATTATCAGTGTTGGAGCGGTTCGATCCTGTGATTACCACATCAGATCAATACCTGACTGCTGCTATTGACTTAAA
>Ga0315903_10007279_pt1 | contig 13857 bp, 11 predicted proteins | sample LakEriMetagenome_7_FD_203524 | JGI IMG/M metagenome (GOLD analysis project Ga0315903, IMG submission 203524) | Freshwater fungal communities from buoy surface, Lake Erie, Ohio, United States - Buoy 2 MA119 | ecosystem: Environmental > Aquatic > Freshwater > Lake | place: USA: Lake Erie, Ohio...
CGCTGGTCCGGAAGACAGGTACTTCACACGCGCTCACTTGGAGCGGTTCAAGCCTTACGTGGAGTACATGGGCACATTGCCCCGGGACCGTATCGGCGAGTTCATGGACCGCATCGATGTTCTCGCGCTGCCTTCGGTTTCCGAGGGCTTCGGTATTGTGCAACTGGAAGCTATGGCGCATGGAAAGCCTGTAATCTCGTCAGAGCGTACCGGCGAGGTCGTCGAACATGGGCACAACGGCCTGAGGGTATCCGCTGGAAACATGCTCGATCTCGCCAACGCCATTGTCCGTCTAGCTGTAGACCATGAGTTACTTCGTCATCTGTCGGCACATGCTCGACCGACCCTGGAACGCTTCACTCATGCGAGAGTAGCCGAACTGTGGCATGACGCCGTCGAACTCTGATCGAACTCAGCGATCCGCTAATGAGCGAGATTCCCCGCAGGGATTTGATTCTCCGTCGCTGGCGGAATCGACTGAACCGCTTTCGACGAATCGACGCATCCGTTGGCATCCCGCCCCACTCCGCACTGTGTCTCTGCATGATAAGCAAGCCTTCACTCCGTCATTCATTTTCCGGCAGATACACATGACTCGATCCGAGGTCGTTCCAGGAGCCAGATACCACGAGGACCTCGCGTCCAGGTGGACCGACGCCTACAAGACCGGTTCGTTCGGCCGTCGCCTCCGCTTTCTCGAACCGTTCCTCGATCGTGTCGTCCGTCCCGGGAACCGCTGGCTCGACGCGGGCTGCGGGAGCGGCGTGTTGTCGCGGTGCCTCGTGGCACGGGGCGCCACGGTGATCGCCATGGATGCCTCGCCGGCGATGATCGCCCGGGCCAGGGAGGCCGAGAGCCGGGGCATCGAATACCGCCTCGTCGCCAGCATCGAGACCCTCGACGTGCCGGAGTCGTCGCTGGACGGCGTGCTCTGCTCGAGCGTGCTGGAATACGTCGCCGATCCGACGGCGGCGGTCCGGGAGTTCCATCGCGTACTCCGCCCCGGCGGCACCCTGATCCTCACCGTTCCCAACCGGCTCTCGGCGATCCGTATGGCACAGCACGCGGCGCGGACCGCCGCGGGCCTGGTGGGGAAACCGCTCTTCGATTACCTCGGCGTCTCCTCCCATTCTTTCTCACGACGTTCATCGGAGGACCTGCTGCACGGCGCCGGGTTCGTCGTGGACGACGTGGCGGGATTCTCTCCCTATTGGCCGCGTCTCCTCGTGCCCGCCGGGCTGGGCGCGCTGTGGATGCTCGCCGGGCACAGGGCCGCCGCGTAGGCGCCCCCGAACATGCCGCGCCCGGTCATCTTGACGCTGCTGCCCCACTATCTCCCGGGATACAAGGCCGGGGGGCCGATCCGCACCGTGAGCAACATGGTCGATCTCCTCGCCGACCGATTCGATTTCCGCATCGTCACCTCCGACCGTGACTACGGCGATGCCGCCCCCTATCCGGGCATCGCCCCCAACACCTGGATCGAGACCGGTCGCGAGGCGCGCTATTACGCCGACGCGCGCCACCGGGGTCTCGGCACCTTGGCGGCCCGGGTCGCCGAGGTCGGTCCGGACGTCGTCTATCTCAACAGCCTCTTCGACCCCAGGTTCTCCATCGCGCCGCTCGTCGATCGGCTCCTCGGGAGGATTCCCGGCGATCCCGCGTGGGTGATCGCGCCCCGCGGCGAATGCTCGGCGGGGGCCATGGCCCTCAAAGCCGCGAAGAAGCGGACGTTTCTCCGGCTCGCCGCGTGCGTCGGCCTCCACCGGCGGCTGACCTGGCAGGCGTCGAGCGCCCACGAGGCGGAGGACATCCGCCGTGAACTGGGCGTCGCCGGTGATTCCATCGTCGTCGCTCCGAATCCGACCGAAACGGCGGGCCCGTTCGTGCCCCCGACGAGTCTCGACACGGAGGCCACGCCGCTCGAGATCTGCTTCCTGTCCCGCATCTCGCCCAAGAAGAATCTCGCCTTCGCGCTGGAGACGCTGGCGCAGGTACGTTCGCCGGTCCGATTCCACGTCTTCGGCCCCGTCGAGGACGAGCGGTACGCGGCGGAGTGCCGGGCGATCGAGGCCCGCTGCCCGCCCCACGTGCGAGTGGAGTGGCACGGCGACGTCGCCCACCGGAACGTGCGTCCCACGATCTCGCGACATCATCTCTTCTACTTCCCGACCAGCGGTGAGAACTTCGGCCACGTCATCTTCGAGGCGGTGTCCGCCGGGGTTCCGGTGCTCGTCAGCGATCGGACGCCGTGGCGTGACCTGGACGACCGGGGCATCGGTTGGGTGCGATCGCTGGACGACCCGCGACCCTTCGCCGAGGTGATCGACGCGTTCGCCGGCACCCCGCGGGACGATCGCGAACGGATCGCGAGGAGCGCCCACGCGTACGCCAGATCGATCGCGGAATCCCAGGCGGTGCTCGACTCCAACTGCGGCCTCTTCGAGCGGGCCATCGGAACGAACGCCCGACGCGCCTGACGGCGCGACACGACGGTCTCCATCATGAAACAGATCATCCAGTCCTACCGATCGGGCGAACTCTGGCTCGCCGACGTCCCGGGCCCGGCCCTCAAATCCGGAGGGGTGGTCGTCCGGACGGCGGCCAGCCTCGTGTCCGCCGGCACCGAACGGATGATCGTGGAACTGGCGAAGAAATCGCTCATCGGCAAGGCCCAGGCGCGTCCCGACCTCGTCCGCAAGGTCATCGACAAGATCCGCACCGAGGGCCTCGCTCCGACGATGACGAAGGTCTTCGCGAAGCTCGACACCCCGATCCCGCTCGGCTATTCCTGCGCCGGGACGGTGGTCGAGGCGGGCGAGCGATCGGGCCTCCGGGCCGGCGACCGGGTGGCCTGCGCCGGCGCAGGCTACGCCACGCACGCCGAGTACAACTTCATCCCCCGCAATCTCTGCGCGAAGCTCCCCGACGGCGTCGGATTCGAGGACGCCGCCTACGCCACCCTCGGTTCGATCGCCATGCAGGGCGTGCGTCAGGCCGACCTGCGTCTCGGCGAGTCGGTGGCCGTGATCGGTCTCGGGCTGCTCGGCCTGCTCACCGTGCAATTGCTCAAGGCCTCCGGGTGCCGGGTCATCGGGGCCGATCCCGATCCGACGAAGTGCGCGTTGGCGAAACGACTCGGCGCCGACGAGGCGGTCGGGCAGGGACTCGCCGAGGCGGCGGCCGCGTTCAGCCGCGGCCACGGCGTCGACGCCGTGATCGTCGCGGCCGCGACCAAGTCGAACGATCCGATCGAGGTCGCGGCCGAGGCCTGCCGGCCGAAGGGAAGGGTCGTCGTGGTGGGCATGGTGGGCATGGACGTGCCGCGCGACCCCTTCTACCGGAAGGAGCTCGACCTGCGACTGAGCATGTCGTACGGCCCCGGCCGCTACGACCCGAGCTACGAGGAGGGGGGCCAGGACTATCCCTACCCCTACGTGCGCTGGACGGAACAGCGGAACATCGGCGCGTTCCTCGATCTGGTCGCCGCCGGGGCGGTGAAGACGGGCGAGCTGACCACGCACCGGTTCGGGATCGACGAGGCGCTGCGCGCCTACGACCTGCTCGAGGGCAAGAGCGGAGAGCGGTACCTCGGCATCGTCATCGGCTATCCGCAACCGGCCGCCGCCGCCCCTCCGCCGCGGCGCGTGGAACTGCCCGTCGCCCGGCCCGCCACCGGCCGCCTCGGCGTCGGCTTCATCGGGGCGGGCAACTTCGCCAAGAGCGTGCTTCTCCCGGCCCTCGCCCGTCAGGCCGACGTTGCTCTCACCGGCGTCTGCACCGCGACGGGCATGAGCGCCGTCGAGACCGGGAAGCGGCACGGATTCCGCTTCGCGACGACCGACGTCGGCGAACTGCTCGGCGACGACGCCACGCACGCGGTCTTCGTGGCGACGCAGCACCACACCCACGCGGCGATGGTGATCAGGGCGCTCGAGGCGGGCAAACACGTCTTCGTCGAGAAACCGCTCTGCATGTCGGAGGAGGAGCTCTCCCGGATCGAGGAGGTGGTGCGTTCGCTGCCCCGCCCCGGCCCCTGCCTCACCGTCGGATTCAACCGCCGCTTCTCCCCCCATGCCGTGGCGATCCGCGCGGCGTTCGCCCGGCACTCGACCCCGGTGGTGGTCAACTACCGCGTCAACGCCGGCGTGGCGCCGGCCGATTCATGGGTCCAGGATCCGGCGGTCGGCGGCGGGCGGGTGATCGGCGAGGTGTGCCACTTCGTCGATCTGGCCGAGTACCTCGTCGGCAGCACGCCGCTCTCGGTGTGCGCCTCGTCGGTGCGTTCGGCCGACCGTCGCACGGTGCCGGAGGATTCCCTCGTCGCCACGCTCGCCTTCGCCGACGGCTCCCTCGCCACCGTGCAGTACCTCGCGCACGGCTCGAGCCAGGTGCCGAAGGAGCGAGTGGAGGTCTGTGCCGACGGAGTCACCGCGATCCTCGACAACTTCCGCTCGACCACGTTCCACGGCGGTGCCGGTCGGCCGGTGAAGGGTTCGCAGGACAAGGGTTTCGACGGCGAGATCACCGCGTTCCTCCGCACCGTGCGGGAGGGGGGCGAGTGGCCGATCCCGTTCGAAAGTCTCGTGCGCACCACGCGCGTCACCTTCGCCATCCTCGAATCGCTCCGCGAGGGGCGTGTGGTGGCCCTCGCATGAATGGCGGCGGCACCGGGCGGTTCCTGCGCACGCTCCGGCACCTCCGCGGCCGGCAGATCGCGGCGCAGCTGGTCCTCCGGCTGCAGCCGGGGCGGAAGGATCCGTCGTGGGCGGCCCGCCGTCGTCCCCCCGCGGCCCCGCCCGTCCGCTGGACGCCGGCGACCGCGTGGCTCCCCCCCGGCCCCGGCATGAACACCGCCGCCGCCCTCCACGCCGGCCGATTCACGTTCGTCGACGACGAGCGAGGCCTGGGATGGCCTCCCGAGTGGTCGGCGACGGATGCCCCGCTGCTGTGGCGATACAACCTCCATTACCTCGAATGGTTGTGGGCCCTCCCTCCGGGCGAGCGGCTCGAGGCCGCCCTCGACTGGGTCCGCCGGCATCCCCCCGTGTCCGGCGCCGTCGGCTGGGAGCCCTACCCGACGTCGCTGAGGCTGCCGACGCTCTGCCTCCTCGCGGCCGGGGAGGGCGCCGAGGCCCTGTGGCCCTCGGTCTGGACGCAGGCGGAGCACCTGTCCCGACGACTCGAGCACCATCTCCTCGGCAATCATCTCCTCGAAAACGGTGTCGCGCTGGCTTTCGCAGGGGCTTGCTTCGCCGGCCCCGACGCGGAACGGTGGCTGCGGACCGGCACGGACGTCCTCAGCGAGCAACTGCCGGAGCAGATCCTGCCGGACGGCATGCATTTCGAACGTTCGCCGATGTACCAGATCCGGCTCACCCACGCGCTGGCGATGGTGGCCAACACCGGGAACCCTGGCCTGCGGGCGCTCGTCGCGGAGCCGCTCCGCAGGATGCGTTCGGCGCTGCTGGCGACGTGCCATCCCGACGGCGACGTCGCGCTGTTCAACGACGCCGCCTTCGGCATCTATCCCGCGCCGGAGAAGGTGGCCTCGTTCGCCGCCGACGTGCTGGGGATCGACCGCGCCGGCGACGTCCCCGCGTCGCTCCCCGACGCCGGCTACTTCACCGGCCGCGGCCCGGCCGGCGACGCGGTGTTCTGCGACGCCGGCCCGCTGGGCCCCGACTACCTGCCCGGCCACGCCCACGGCGACATCTTCTCCTTCGAACTCTCCCTGGCAGGCCGGCGCGCCGTCGTCGATTCGGGCACCTACGACTACGTCCCTTCCGAGATGCGCCGGTACTGCCGATCGACGGCGGCCCACAACACGGTGACGGTGGAGGACGCCGACCAAGCGGAGTTCTGGGGTGCTTTCCGCGTCGGGAGGCGGGGCAGGCCCCACGACGTCCGTCACGCGCCGCGGACCGACGGCTTCGAACTCAGCGGGTGGCACGACGGCTTCCGCCATCTGCGTCACCGCCCCGTCCACCGCCGCACGTTCCGCTGGCATGACGAGGGGACGCTCGCGATCGAGGACGAGGTGACCGCCACAGGGCCAGTGACCGCGACGTCCAGGCTCTACCTCCATCCCGACTGCCGGATCGTCGGTGCCGCGGGCACCGAGATTCGCGTCGCGGTCGACGACGTGCACTTCGCCGTGACGGTGACCGAGGGACCCTCGCCCCGTCTCGCCGAAGGATGGTACTGCCCGCGATTCGGCGTCCGGCAACGCAACCGCGTCATCGTGCTCGAGGCGCGAGGAACTCGGGTTCGCTTCGCTCTCGCCATCGCGCGGTGCCACGGCCCCTCCGGCTCGCGGGCCACGCCACCGGGAGGAGGGCCGGATGGCGCGTGACCTGCGGCTCCTCTTCCTCTCCCACTATTTCCCGCCGGAGGGGAACGCGCCCGCCACGCGCATCCACGCCTTCGCGAGGCGATGGGTGAAGCGGCCGGAGGGGGCGATCGCGACGACGGTGATCACCTGCGCCCCCAACGTCCCCGACGGCAAGGTGTACGACGGCTACCGCAACCGCCTCTCTCAGCGTGAAACGGTCGACGGCATCGACGTGATCCGCGTGTGGACGTGGCTCGCGCCGAATGCAGGCACCGCGAAACGGATCGTGAATTTCGTCTCGTACATGGTCTCGGCCACGATCCGTTCGCTCTTCCTCCGCCGCCCCGACGTCGTCATCGCCACCAGCCCGCAGTTCTTCTGCGGCTGGGCCGGTGTGCTCGTGTCGTGGCTGCGTTGGTCGCCCTTCATCCTCGAGATCCGCGACATCTGGCCCGAGTCGATCGTGGCGGTGGGAGCGATGCGGAAAGGCCGGGCGGTGCGGCTGCTCGAATGGCTCGAACTGCGGATGTACGCCTCCGCGAACCGGATCGTGACGGTGGGCGAGGGCTACCGGCGTCAGCTCGTCGCCAAGGGTGTTCCCGAGGACCGGATTTCGATCGTCACCAACGGCATCGACCGCGAGCGTCTCCGGCCCACTCCCCCCGATCCTTCCCTGCTCGCGCGGTACAACCCCGACGGCCGTTTCGTCTGTTCCTACATCGGCACGGTCGGCATGGCCGCCGGTCTCGAGGTGGTCGTCGGGGCGGCGGAACGCCTGAAACGCGACGGTCGCCGGGACGTGCGGTTCCTCGTGGTCGGGGACGGCGCCACACGGGAGTCCCTGGCCGGTCAGGTCGTGGCGGCCGGGCTCGGCGACCTGGTCACGGTGACCGGACGGCAGCCCAAGGAACTCATGAACGCCTTCCTCTCGATCAGCGACTGCTGCCTCGTCCACCTGCGGAAGACGGACCTCTTCGAGACGGTCCTCCCGTCGAAGATCTTCGAGGCGGCGGCGCTCGAGCGGCCGATCGTGCTCGGCGTCGGCGGATTCGCGGCCGACCTGATCCGGGAGACGGGGTGCGGCATCTGCATCGAGCCCGAAAACGACGCGGAGTTGCTGGCCGCGATCGACCGGCTCCGCGCCGATCCCTCCCTGCGGGCGGACCTGGGCGGCCGGGGCCGCGAGATCCTTTCCCGCCGCTATGATATCGATCGGCTGGCCGACGACTACGCGACCATCGTGCACCGGGTGAGGGCCGATTGGATCGCCGGCCGCCGCTGACCGCCGCACCGCCCGAGAAGGACTGACGCATGGCCCCGACCGTTTCCGGAAAAGTGTGCGTGATCGGACTCGGCTACGTCGGCCTGCCGACGGCCGCGGTGCTCGCCTCCCGCGGCTACGACGTCCACGGCGTGGACGTGAATCCGAGGGCCGTCGAGACGATCAACGCCGGCAAGGCCCACATCGTCGAGCCCGATCTCGACCTTCTCGTCCGGGCGGCCGTGCAGACCGGCAAACTGCGGGCCCACGCGGCACCGGCGCCCGCCGACGTGTTCGTCGTCTGCGTCCCCACGCCGTTCAAGGGAGACCACGAACCGGATCTCTCGTACGTCGAGGCGGCGACGAGGCTGATCTGCCCGCATCTGAAGCCAGGGAACCTCGTGGTGCTCGAGTCGACGAGTCCGCCGGGAACGACCGAATTGATGGCCCGGATCGTCGCAGCCGAGGCGCACCTCGACACCACGCAGGTCCGCTTCGCCCACGCCCCGGAACGGGTGCTGCCGGGCAAGGTGCTGCGCGAGATCGTGGAGAACGACCGGATCATCGGCGGCATCGACGACGTCTCCACGCAGGCGTGCGTCGATTTCTATTCGACGTTCGTCTCGGGAGAGATCCACACCACCGGCGCCCGCACCGCCGAGACCGCCAAACTCGTCGAGAACGCCTACCGCGACGTCAACATCGCGTTCGCCAACGAACTCTCGCTCCTCGCCGACGAACTCTCCCTCGACGTCTGGGAGTTGATCCGTCTTGCCAACCGCCATCCACGCGTCAACATCCTCGCTCCGGGATGCGGCGTCGGCGGCCACTGCATCGCCGTCGATCCCTGGTTCCTCGTCCACGCGGCCCCTTCCGCCACCCGCCTGATCCGGACCGGCAGGGAAGTCAACGACCGCAAGCCGGAATGGGTCGTGGAGCGGGTGAAGAAGAAAGCCGCCCGCTTCAAGCGGCCGAAGGTCGCCTGCCTCGGCCTGGCCTACAAGCCGGACATCGACGACCTCCGGGAATCGCCCGCCGTTCACATCGTGGAGCGACTGCTCGCCGACGAGGAACTCGGGGCCGACATCGCCGTCGTCGAACCGTACGTCGCGGGCCATCCGAAGTTCTCGCTCGTGCCGCTGGACGCGGCGTTGGCGGACGCGGACATCGTCCTCGTCCTGTGTGCGCACAAGCAGTTCCGGAAGATCTCCCCCTCCCTGCTCGCGGAGAAGATCGTGATCGACACCTGCGGTGCCCTGCGGACGAACTGAAGGTCCATGACAGTGCGCATTCATTTCGCCGGTCTCGTGCCCGGGCAACCGCTCGTGCTCGTCTCGTGGGCCGCGTTCTCGCACGATCCGAGACTCTCGTCCTCGACCGCGGTCCATTTCGGCCGCGAGTTGGCCGACGCCTTCGGACGTCACTGGAGCGTGGCGTCGGAGATCGCCGACTGCGACGTGGTCGTCTATCCGCATTCCTACGTCGACGGTCCGGCGACGGCCGCCGTGGCCGACGCGGCCCGACGGGCGGGCAAGCCCTGCCTGTTCTTCAGCCAAGACGAACGAATCCCCCCGTCCTCGCTCGCCTACGGGGTGCTGTACCGCAGTTCCATCTTCAAGCGGCTTCCCCACGAACGCTGCCATCCGGTCTTCATCCTCGACGCCCGGGAGGAAACGCGCGGGATCTACCCTGAGACCCTACCCAAGGAGGCTCCGCCCCGTGTCGGCTTCTGTGGATTCGTGGGCACCCCGGCGGGGCGACTCTTCTACCGCCTGCTCGGCGCGAGACAGAAGGTCGAGGGTCTCGCGTTCCGCGCGCGCGTGCTCGCGGCGCTGCGGCGCGATCCGCGGATCCGCTGCGACATCGTCGCCCGATCGAGCTATCTCGGCCACGCCCCGATGGCCGCCTTCGACAAGGCCCATCCGCTGGCGACCGAGCGCGACGTGTTCCTGCGCAATCTCTTCGAGTGCCCCTATGCGCTGGCGATGCGGGGCAAGGGGAATCATTCCGTCCGCTTCTACGAGATCATGTCCGCCGCGAGGATTCCCCTGTTCATCAATACCGGCTGCGTGCTGCCGCTGGAAGCCGAGATCGATTGGAGGAATCTCCTCGCCTGGGTCGAGGACCGCGATCTTCCGTCGATCGGCGAGCACCTGATCCGCTTCCACGAATCGATCTCCCCCGAGGAATTCGACGAACGCCAACGGCGGATCCGCAGCCTCTGGGAGTCGCGTCTCCTCCCCATCCCCTTTTTCCGACACGTTCTCGACACCGTCGCCCGTGGACGACCGGCCCCCTGAAAACCATGCAGTCGCAGACGCCCCCCACCCGCGTGGCGGTATTCATCGGCACCCGTCCCGAGGCCATCAAGATGGCCCCCGTGATCAAGGCCGTCGAACGCACGCCCGGACTCGAACTCGTCGTGGTCTCGACCGGCCAGCACCGGGAGATGCTCGGCCAGGTCGTCGATCTGTTTGAACTGCCGGTCCATCACACGCTCGACGTGATGCAGCCCGACCAGACGCTCGCCGGCCTCTCGGCACGGCTGCTCACGGCGATCGATCGGGTGCTCGATTCGATCCGGCCCGACGTGGCACTGGTGCAAGGGGACACCACCACGGTCCTGATGGCGGCCTTGGCCTGCTATTACCGGCGCGTTCCCGTCGGACACGTCGAGGCGGGCCTTCGCACCGGCAACATCTGGTCGCCGTTCCCGGAGGAGGCCAACCGCAGGCTCGCGTCGCCCCTCGTCAGCCTCCACTTCGCCCCGACGACGGGTGCGGCGGAGAACCTCCGCCGGGAAGGCGTCGATCCGGAAACGATCGTCGTCACCGGCAACACGGTGATCGACGCGTTGTTCCTCGAGGTCGATCGGCAAAACCGACCCGACGTGGCCGGCGCGATCGGGACACGCCTCGACGCGGTGGCCGGTCCCGTCTGGCGGGACCGGCCCTACGTTCTGGTCACCGGCCACCGGCGGGAGAACTTCGGAGGAGGTTTCGAGCAGATCTGTGAGGCCCTGGCTACCCTCTCGGCACGGTTCCCGGACCATGCGTTCGTCTATCCGGTGCATCTCAATCCGAACGTGCAGAAGCCCGTCTACGAACGCCTCGGCGATCGGCCCAACGTGATCCTCGTCCCGCCGCAGCCCTACTCCGAATTCGTCGCGCTGATGAGGGCCAGCCGCCTCATCCTCACCGATTCCGGCGGCGTGCAGGAGGAGGCGCCCAGCCTCGGCAAGCCGGTGCTCGTGATGCGTGACACCACCGAACGGCCGGAGGCCGTCGCCGCCGGCACCGTGGAACTCGTCGGTACCGACGCCGAACGGATCGTGGACCGTGTGTCGACGCTGCTCACGGACGAGGACTCCTATCGCCGCATGAGCGAGGCGATCAATCCGTACGGCGACGGTCTCGCGGCGGGCAGGATCGCCGAACGCCTGATCGGCCTCCGCCGCTGAAGACGTGCCGCCCGCCGGGCGGGCCCGACGCACGGACCACGCCGATCACCCCGGCAGGGCGACGATGTGCAAGGTCCATTTGTTCTTCCCGAACAACGGACGGAGTTGATCGGGGGACGTCACCGCGACGGGCGTGCCGTCCGTGACCCGATGGATGCGATAGCCATGGGCCAGCACTCCGGCGATCGTGTCGCGACATGCGTCGGGGCCGTGCACCTCGATGACCATCTTCGGACGCTTTCGCCGCAGGAGTTCGGCCGCACCGGCGACGACCATCGCCTCGGCCGACTCCGCGTCGATCTTGATGAAGTCCGGAGCGGGTTTGCCCCTCTCGTACACGAACGAGTCGAGGGTCACCGCAGGGACGGTCGTGACCCTGCCTTCGCGGCGGCTCTCCGGTGCCTTGTCGAGAATCCCCGTGAAAGACGAGTCGTTCGGCTGGAACGACACCTGGCCGTTCTCGTCGCACACGGCGACCCGTTCCACCGTCAGCTTTCCCTCCAAGCCGTTGCATGACGCCAGTTTCTCGACCAAAGCCGCCTCGCGCGACGACGGCTCGAACGCGATGACACGACCATTCTCGGCCACGCACTCCGCGAGCAGGAGGCTCATGTACCCCACGTGGGAACCGACGTCATAGGCCACGTCGCATCCCCGGGCGTTCTCCGCGATCACCTCGACGATGCGTCGCTCGTAGGTGCCGAAGACCATCGACAGGTTCGCGGCGGCGATTTCCCGCGGAAGCGATCGGCCTCGCAGCAACCCGCGGCGGATCGTGGTGGGGCCGCTGTCCGAGACGAAGCACTTCGCCAGGAAAGGCTTCATCGCCCTCGACAAGACGCTCATCGATTCTACGCTCCCCACCCGAGGCGGAACACGGCTCCGGTGGCCCGGAAAACGGGGCGACGTCGCCGTTTCTACGGCTTTTTCACCCCGGGCGAACCGTGGTCTGAATCATAGCATCCGCGGGCCGGAACCGCTTCCCGGGGACCGTGTGGATTCCGGACGTCGATCGGCCGCCCGATACGACGACTGAATTCAGCCCGACCAGGCGTTCCCGTCGGCGTCCTTCGCCGACACGATCGGGTCGGCGGTCAACGGCCATTCGATGGCCAGCGCGGGGTCGTTCCAGACGATGCATCGTTCGCAGGAAGGTGCGTAGTAATCAGTGGTCTTGTAGAGGAACTCGGCGACAGGAGAGGTCACGAGGAAGCCGTGCGCGAGGCCGGGGGGAATCCAGAGTTGACGCCGGTTCGCTGCCGAGAGTTCGATGCCGAACCAACGCCCACGCGTGGGGGAATCGGGACGGATGTCGACGGCGACGTCGAACACGCTCCCCACGACGACTCGCACGAGTTTTCCCTGAGGCTTCCCCTCCTGGTAGTGCAGGCCACGGAGCACGGGTCCCCGGCTCACGCTGTGGTTGTCCTGTACGAAGCGGACCGACTCGCCGATCGCGGCCTCGAACGCGGCCTGGTTGAAGCTCTCGAAGAAGCAGCCGCGGGCGTCCTCCCAGACCTTCGGCTCGAGGACCAGCACACCGGGGATCGGCGTCGGGGTGACCTGCATCAGGAGAGCCCCTCCGCGGCCAGGTCGCGCAGGTAGGTTCCGTAGCCGCTCTTGGCGAGGGGCGTTGCCAGGCGCTCGAGTTGCGCCGTGTCGATCCAGCCGTTCCTCCAGGCGATCTCCTCGGGGCAGCAGATCTTCAGCCCCTGACGCTTCTCCAGCGACTGGATGAACTGGCCCGCCTCGAGCAGGCTCTCGTGCGTACCGGTGTCGAGCCAGGCGTCGCCCCTGCCCATCGTCTGGACGGCGAGTTCGCCCCGTTCGAGATAGACACGGTTGACGTCGGTGATCTCGAGCTCGCCCCGGGCGCTCGGCTTCATGTGGGCGGCGATGTCCACCACCTGCTCGTCGTAGAAGTAGAGCCCCGTGACGGCGAAGCGACTGCGGGGCGCGGCGGGCTTCTCCTCGATCGTCTTCGCCCGACCCGTGGCGTCGAACTCGACGACACCGTACCGCTCCGGATCGGCGACCGGATAGGCGAAGACCGTCGCGCCGCGGTCCTGCGTCGACGCCTCCCGGAGGCGTTCGCCGAGCTTGTGGCCGTAGAAGATGTTGTCGCCGAGGACCAGCACCGACGGCCCACGTCCCACGAAGTCGGCCCCGATGATGAACGCCTGGGCGAGCCCCTCGGGCTTCGGCTGCACGGCGTACTCGAGCGACACCCCCCACGACGCGCCGTCGCCGAGGAGCTCGCGGAAGCGCGGGGTGTCCTGCGGCGTGGAGATCACGAGGATCTCGCGCACCCCCGCGAGCATGAGGACGCTGAGCGGATAGTAGATCATCGGCTTGTCGTACACCGGCAGGAGTTGCTTGCTGACGGCGAGCGTCACCGGGTGGAGCCGCGTGCCGCTGCCGCCTGCGAGGATGATGCCCTTGCGATTCCCCATGGTCGGTTTCCGGTGGATCGGGGTTCGGCCGGAGTCCGGCCGGGATGGGATCAGGACGCGTAGTGCTTGGCGACCCACTCGCGGTACGCGCCGCTGGTGACGTCGTCGACCCAGGCCTGGTGGTCCAGATACCAGTGCACCGTACGCCGGAGCCCGCTCTCGAAGGTCTCCGCCGGCTTCCAGCCGAGTTCGCCGCCGATCTTGCGGGCGTCGATCGCGTAGCGGCGATCGTGCCCCGGGCGATCCTTCACGTACGTGATCTGGTCACGGTAGCTGGCCCCGTGGGGCTTGGGACGGGCGTCGTCGAGGATCGCGCACAGCGTGTTGACGACGTCGATGTTGGCTTTCT
>Ga0315903_10007281_pt1 | contig 13855 bp, 14 predicted proteins | sample LakEriMetagenome_7_FD_203524 | JGI IMG/M metagenome (GOLD analysis project Ga0315903, IMG submission 203524) | Freshwater fungal communities from buoy surface, Lake Erie, Ohio, United States - Buoy 2 MA119 | ecosystem: Environmental > Aquatic > Freshwater > Lake | place: USA: Lake Erie, Ohio...
ACTGATCCACGAAGGGCGCGAACCCATGCGCCACGCATCCGGGCATAGCGGGTTTGTGCCCTATGAAGCCTTTGAAACCCTGGATGGGCCCTTGCTGATTTGCTGCGGCAACGACCGCTTGTTTGCTAAGCTGGCCGAGGTGGTGGGCCAAGCCCCATGGGCTGAGGATGTGCGCTTTGCCACCAACCGCGCCCGCATCTCCCACAAAGACCTGCTGCTGCAGAACCTGCGCGCCATTTTGTGCACCCAATCCAGGGACCACTGGCAAGCGCAATTTTTGGCAGTCGGCGTGCCCTGCTCACCGGTGCACACCGTGGCCGAGGCTTTGGCCCAAGAACAGGTGCAAGCCCTGGGCCTGCGTGTGCCCGTCCCGGGCCAAGGCTACGACTTGAACGGCCTGCCCTTGTTGTTTAATGGCCAACGACTGCCCCTGGGTGGACCTGTGCCCCATTTGGGCGAGCACAACAGCGAATTCAAACTCCCGCCCACGGAGCATGCGCATGGCTGACTTTCCTGCGCGCAGCGGGCATTGAGCCCGAATAAACCCAGAACCCCGATTGAATTTGCAAGGAGAGAACTGATGAGCGAAATCACCTTTGATGCCTTCACCGCCCAATCGTTGGACGAAGGTTTTGATGAAGTGCTGGTGCGAGAGTGGCAGGCCGATATCGTGCTTGACACCCACACCCACCCATTTGATGCCAGCGTGCGCGTGGTGCGCGGCAACTACAGCCTCACTGTGGGTGACGAGGTGCGCCAATTACAAGCAGGCGACACGTTTCGTCTGGCGCGCAACGTCCCCCATGCAGAGCACTATGGGCCCGAAGGCGCCACCATTTGGGTGGCCCGCGCCAACTGAGTCCCTTCGCGCTGGGCCCCAGGCGCTGGGCTCAAAACAGAAAAATGAAAATCAAGATCAACTGGGTCGCATAGATGATGATCAAGCAGAGCTTGTACAAGTCCTTGAGCGACTCGATGGCGAACACCATTTTTTTATCCACATACCAGTAGGCCACGCCGCACACCAGTGTGACGGCTACAAAGATCAACCCAATGATGGACATTTGAATGTCACCCCCGTTGGCATTGAACCCATCCAGCTTCACAGCCGCAGTCTGAAAGCTGATCGGGTAAATCGATCCGGTCATGGTTGAGCCATGGCCAACGCGAGGTGATCATCTCCGATGCGGTCCTAATCCAAGATGTGTATCGGCAAGGTGGGCACTTGCAACACATGGGGGGCAACGATGGTGTTGCTCAACACGCCCAAGCCGAGGACTTCCAACTCCATCACGTCCCCATGCTTGAGGAAGCGGCCCAGTTCGTTGCCGCAACCACCGCCCACTGTGCCAGAGCCAATGACCTCACCGGCGTAAAAGGTTTCTGAATCTGAGGCGTGGCTGATGATGGCGGCAAAACTGTGTTGCATCTCAGAGCTGTTGCCGCGCGACCACTCTTGGCCATTGACCCGGGCGATCATGGTCAATGCCTGGGGGTCGGGCACCTCATCGGCCGTGACCAACCACGGGCCCATGGCATTGCCGGTATCAAAATCTTTGCCTTTGGATGGGCCCAGTCCCGTTTGCATTTCGATGTACTGGGCATCGCGGGCCGAAAAATCATTGAACACCATGTAGCCAAAAACATAGCTCAGGGCTTGGTCGATGGGCACGTCCTTGCCAGGTCGGTTGGTGACGATGGCGACCTCCAACTCATAGTCGATCACCTGTGAATAGGCAGGCCACTGCACGGGCGTCTCGGTGCCCACAATGCTGAACACATTGCCTTTGTAATAGACCGGCTTTTTGTACCAAGCGCTGGCCAACTGAATGGATGCCGGGTCCACCCGCTCTTTGCCCTGCCCAAACAAATAGCGGTTGGCTCGCGATTGGCGCACGTGTTTTTCAAAGGCCAGGCAGTCGCGCAAACGGCGCGGTCTGGGCAAGGGAGCCATCAGTTGCACGCTTGACAGCGGATGCACATGCGCGCCCTTTTGGGCCAATGCGCGGGCCGCGTCCAAGCCTGCGGGGCCGGCATCGATCAATGCCAGCATGTCGCGGCAGGCACCCGCTGGATCGGCGGCGGTCAGATCAATCACCGAGGCCAGGTCTGCGCTCATGCAGCCCACATGTTCAGCCCCTTGGGGCGTGCGGAATGTCACCAATTTCATGGGTCAGTCTTTCTGTGAAAAGTGGAAGGATAAAAGCGTTCTACTGCACATTGAGGACAATGGTTTCAGACAGTTTTTGGTATTTGCGTTGATCGTCAGCCACCATGGTGGCAAATTCAGTTGGGCTGCCGCCAATGGTTTCGTATCCAATGTTCTCCAATGCCGCCTTGACATCGGGCAAGGCCAAGGTTTTGTTCATTTCGGCGTTGATGCGCTGGGCAATGTTGGCGGGCAAGCCTGCGGGACCAAAAATGCCAATCCATTGGTCGGGAATGGCAAAGCCAGGCACACCGGCCTGGGCCACCGTGGGGATGTCAGACGCAGCTTTGGATCGGCGCCCTTCCACAATGCCCAGCGCCCGCAATCGACCTGTTTTGATGTGCTGCAAGGTGTCGGCCAACACAAAAATCCCCATCTGGATTTGCCCACCGAGCAAGTCGTTCATGGCGGGAGCACCGCCTTTATAGGGGACTGGCACCATGTCAATGCCGGTGGTGAATTTGAGCAAGTCACCGGCCAACTCTTGGGCAGAGCCCGAAGCCGCCACCCCATAGGAGAGCTTGCCCGGGTTTTTCTTGGCATAAGCGATCAACTCCGTCAAATTTTGCACGGGCAAGGACGGGTGCACCACGATGCAGCGGTTGTTGTAGGCGGCTGCAATGATGGGGGTGAAATCTTTGACCGCGTCGTAGGGCATTTTTTTGTTGAAAAAGGGCACGGTCAAGTGCGAAGCGGGGTTGAGCAACAAGGTGTACCCATCCGGCTGGGCCTTGGCCACGAAGTCGGTGCCAATCACCGAGTTGCCGCCCGCGCGGTTGTCGATCACCACCGGCTGACCCATGAATCCCGAGAGCTTTTGCGCCACGATGCGCGCAAATGCATCGGTGGCCCCACCGGCTTGATAGGCCACCACCAACTTGATGGGGCGTTGCGGGTAATTTTGTGCATGGCCGGTGATGGGAAAGATCAGGGCCAGCAAGCACAGCTTGAGAAAGTTCATTTGACCAGTTCCTTTAAAAGTTGCAGCACCTGTTGGTGGGCTTGTGTCTCAATACCATCATTGCCCATGCGCAGGGTTTGGGCCGCCACCACCGCCAGTGCCGCCGCACGGCCAAAAGCTTGCAAAGCATCGTGCGACGCACCCTGCGCCTCGGGGGCCACACTCAGCACATATTCATGGGCATAGGTTCTGGTTTTACCGTCCCACAGCATGGGCTGGGGCAAGGCCGGTGTGTCGCCTTGCAAATTGGCTTGAATGGCTTTGGCCAGCAAGCGGCGAAACATCACCACCCCTCGATCGGTGGTGCCCAAGTGCTCGGCGCGCCGATTCGCCACTTGGCCTTGGCTGGCCACGGCGTCGTAATCGCCGGGCTCGCGTTGTCTGTCTTTGTAGGGCCGCTCATCGGTTTGCCCGATCAAACCCGCCTTGTCCACCCCCAAATCGTCGGGCGTGAGGTTTCCATAAGGTTTGTATTTGGGGCTGAAGTGCACATAACCAATGTAGTGGCAGTTGACATCGTCGATCGGCGTGACCCAGCGCGTGCGGCCACAGCCGATGCGAAAGCTGTCATCAGCAGCTTTGTTGCTCGAACCCGTGAATTGCCCAATGTTGGGCATGATGATGTCGCTGGCGCGCACAAACACCCGGCCATTGACCAAGCGTGTGGCCATGGACAAAAAGCCCATCGGTGTGTCAACAAAATCCAGCGCAGGCAAGACCTTGAAGGCATCTGAAAACTGGCTGCTGACAATGGCATGCAAGAAGACATTGTGAATCGGGTCACAGGCGTTTTCCACCACTTGCAGCCAGTTACACGGCATGTGGAAGCGAAACGGCACCGGTTGATTGCCATCGTCTTTGGCAAAGGTATCGAGCACGGGCAACTCGGGCATGTGTTCGGGTGGGCCCAGATAGGCAAACAATAAGCCATGCAGTTCGCGCACCGGGTAAGCGCCTTGCTTGAAGTTGTGTTTGATTTTGCTGTTGGCGGGCTCGGCGGGTGTTTCCAAAATCGTGCCGTCGATGTCAAACTTCCAACCGTGGTAGCAGCACTGAATGCCTTGGTCAGCGGGGATGCCAAACTCCAAAGACGTGCCACGGTGCAAACAGTGCTTGTGCAACAAACCAATGCGCCCAGACCGGTCGCGAAACACCACCAGGTCTTCACCCATCAAACGCAGGGCCACTGGCAAGTCTTGCAGTTCATTGGCCAGCATAAACGGGTGCCAGTAACGGCGCAGGTATTGACCGCCAGGTGTTTCGGGTCCCACGGCGGTTAAAAAATCATCGCCGTTTTTGTCTGTCGTTGTTGGCGGCACGGACTGGGACATGGAAGGGGTCTTTCTAAGGCAGGCTCGTCTGAGGGCGATGGTGGTCCAGGCGGTCAGGCATGTCAATGCAAGGAATCCCCTCCTTTTGAATGTCGCTTATAGAAGAGAGCAGCGTCAAGCCTGGTCCTTGGCGTATATTTCACGCAGCTTGGAGTTGTTGATCGGGCCAAAGACATGCGCCGCCAGCGCAGCCCATATCCACTGACAAGCTGTCCAAGCGCTGCTGATTTTCAAAACCATTCGGAGACTTTCCATGCAAGTTTTTCACGCTCGCCAAGCCGGCGTTCCTTCGGAGTCGCGCACGGGTTCTGCCACCTGCACCGGCACGGTGTGGGGCGACCCCATCATGCCCACCACCGACAACGTGACCATCAACAATGTGTTTTTCGCCCCAGGCGGGCGCACCCATTGGCACCAGCATGAGCAAGGCCAAATGCTCAATGTGATCGCCGGCAGCGGTTGGATTTGCTTGGATGGCAAACCACCGCAACGCATCCGCACGGGGGACATCGTGTGGATCGCTCCACACGAGCGCCATTGGCACGGTGCCGAAAAGGGCAGTTTTATGTTGCACACCGCCACATCGATCGGCAAAACCGATTGGGGCAGCGCCGTCACCGACGAGCAATACCCGACCGAGTGAGCCGCTTGATGGACGGTTGCGATTTGTTGTGCCCCACACAGCCGGGGTCGGGGCTGAACATCCAGGCGAATTGACATGACCACAGGTATTTCCATGACCCGCCAAGGGCACGTTGCATGGGTGGTGCTCGACGACCCCGAGCGCGACAATCGGCTGAGCGAAGAAGTGCTCAGCCAGCTCTATGCCTACACCCAAGAACTGGCGCAAGACGCATCGGTGCGCGTGGTGGTGATCCATGGCAGCGGCGAGGCCTTTTTCTCGCACGGCATCTTGACCCCCCAGATCAAACAGAGCCTGGGCAAGCACAAGACGCTGGAGTTGGTGGCCCTGGCCAACCGCAGCTTTGACGCGGTGGAGGCTTTGCCCCAAATTGTGATCTCGGGCATCAACGGCACCATCCGCGCAGGGGCTTGCGAATTGGCCCTGGTCAGCGACATCCGGCTGATGGCCGCGCACGCCACTTGGCAATTCCCCGAGGCCCAATGGGGCGGGTTTCCAGGTGCGGGTGCCCCAGTGCGCCTGCCTGCGATGGTGGGCATGGCCGACACACTGGAGATGGTGGCTTTGTCCAAAATCTATTCAGCCCCAGAGTTGCACCGCATGGGCTTGGTGAGCCAAGTGGTGGAAGGCGCACAACTGCTGCCTGCGCTGCGCGAACTGGCAGGGCAATATGCGCAAGTGGGCCCATTGGCCAGCTTGGGGGCCAAAGCCGTGGCCCGCACCCGCATGACCCAAGGCTTTGGTGCGGCGCGCTTGCTGTCAGATCATTTGCGCCGCAGCTTCGAGTTCAGCCACGATGCCGATGAAGGCATGCAAGCCCACATGAGCGGGCGCAAACCTGATTTCACGGGGCAGTGATGCGCTACACACCCGGCGGCGCGACACTGGCCTGACGCACCTTCGGCACAGGGGCTCAGTCGCCATGACTTTGCCCGTGCAAAGAGCCCGTAAAAAAGCCCCAACAGGTGACTGTTGGGGCTTTTGACTGAAGAGGTAACGCCATCAACGGCCGGTAGGTGACCTCGAAATAAAGGACGCCGATGCCACGCTTTGGGTGTTCAAGAATGAGCGGTTGCTCACACCAGAAGAACCCGCAGCACCCGATGCCGTTTGTGTGCCAGCACCGCCACGTGATTGCGACACCACCCCACCACGATTTTGTGATGAGCCACCGGCGCCACTGCCAGTACCAGCGGCCAAACCTGTCGTGGCACCTTGGCCACCAGCACCCCCAGGAGCGCCACCGGCCTGAGATCCACCCGCTTGCTGACCCCCTTGAGGGCCACCAGGCTGACCGCCCTGAGGACCGCCCGGTGCTCCGCCTGGCGGAGGACCGCCGGGCGCCCCGCCAGGTTGGGGACCGGCACCCATACCGCCAGCCATTTGTCCGCCTGGGGGCATCATGCCCATGCCGCCCATGCCGCCCATTTGTCCACCGGGCGCGCCCATGCCACCTGCCATCTGACCGGCACCGGGTCCACCCATTGGGCCACCCGGAGCACCCATCCCACCTGCCATTTGTCCACCCGGGGCACCAGGACCACCCATTTGTCCACCAGGTGCGCCCATGCCACCAGCCATCTGACCGGCTCCAGGACCACCCATTGGCCCACCCGGAGCGCCACCCATTGGGCCGGCAGGGGCACCGCCCATGCCACCCATTTGCATCCCAGGCGGGTTAGCGCCAGGTGCGCCGCCGGGTGCCATACCACCCATCTGACCACCCGGGGCATTGCCCCCGGGACCACCAGGTGCGCCACCCATTTGTTGGGCAGGTTGTTGCCCGGCTGGGGGCTTGGCGATTTGTTGAAGCAACAACATTTGCTGTTGCCCACCCGCGGGGCCACCCATGCCGCCAGAACCATTGGGCCCAGGGACCGTTGATCCGGGCATGCCTGGTTGCGGGCCCGAACAGGTGGGTGGACACTTGGCCACCTTGGCCGTCGTAGATGAAGAAGCCTGCGATGATCCGGATTCAGGTGCTGCTGCCAGTCCCGTCTGAGCAAACACCGCAGACAACGTCAACACCAAAAGCCCAGCCAAAGATTTGTGGTTTAAATGTTTATATTGATTCATGAGATTGCTCCGTTAGAGATATGTACAACTCAAAGTCTTTCGCAGAGGTGGTGATCAACGTGGAGCCGCAGGGGCGACAGAAGCACCACCTGCAGCCGATCCGCCAGGGCCAGATTGAACGCCAACTGGGCCTGCACCCACTTGCCCACCAGCGCCACCCATTTGGGGGCCGCCAGGTCCACCCATGGTGCTGGGTGCGCCCATGCCACCCATCTGACCGCCGGGGCCAGCCATGGCGCCCATTGGGCCACCGAATGGGGCCATCCCCATGCGCTGGCCACCCATTGCGTTCATTTGGCCATTGGGTGGGCCGCCAACTTGGCCTCCAGGTCCACCCATGCTGCCCATGGGTCCACCGGGGCCACCGATTTGTCCACTTGGGCCAACCATGCCGCCCATTTGTCCAGGGGGTGGGCCGCCCATGTTGCCGCCTGGAGGGCCGCCCATCTGACCACCCGGGCCGCCCATACCGCCCATACCGCCCATTTGTCCTGGGGGTGGACCGCCCATGTTGCCGCCTGGAGGACCACCCATCTGGGCGCCGGGTCCACCCATGTTGCCCATTGGAGCGCCGGGGGGGACGCCCATGGGTGGACCGCCCAGGCCGCCAGGCTGGCCAAGGACCGGGGCACCTATCGGGCCACCGATTGGATTGGCAACAGTTGCGCCTGCTTGTGTCGGTGCTTGCTGCCCAGTGGGGGCCGTCTGTGCGGTGGCCAAACAGCTCGCAAAACACCACAAGGCAGCACAAGCCACTTGGTGTAAATGTCGAGGTTGGACCATTTTTATCCTTTGAAATAGCGCTTAGAGAATTTCAAAAAAATCAAAGGGCCAAAACATTTTTCAAGCCACTGACACGGCCCAAAAACAACATGGCTTTGGCGTAATTGACCTTTGCATCAATGGCTTCCACCTCGGCGGCATGCCAGCCATTGACGTCATCCAAATTGGCCATCTTTTTGCCTGCCAAGTTCTTTTGATTGTCCAAAGCGGTTTGCAATTTGGCCTTGGCGCTGTTGAATTGAATCAGCGCCTGGTTGACCTCGAAATAGACCCGGTTTTTGGCGTCATCGAGCATGATTTCCGCTTGCAAGCGAGCGTTTTTAGCGGCCACCAAGTCGGCGTCATACAACTGACTGACAGGGATGGGTACGCTGATAGAAAAGCCGTACGAAATGCCTCTGTTGTACACAGTCGGGTCAAACCCTTCAGTTTGGGTAGTGTAAGAAGGCGTATCTGTGGCGTAAACGCTGACGCTGAAATCGAGGTTGCGGTTCTTTTGCGCCAAGTTGTCGGACGCTTTGGCCACATTGAATGCGGCTTCTAGCGACAAGATATCTGGCCGTGAACGACGGGCGTTGTCCACCAAACTCCGGACATCAAAGTCCCGGATGGGCACATTGAGATCAGCCGTGGGTTCAGGCAGCACAGCGCCGGGCTTGCCCAAATAGCTGGCCATGCCCAATGCAAAGTATTTGAAGTCGTTGGCTTGATCGGTCTTGAACTGCTTGTAATCGTCGATGGCTTGCTTGTTGTCTGCACCACCCATTTTTTCCAATTCAGTGATGGCCTTGTCTTTGACCATCCACAGGTTTTTGACCCGCAAGGCATCCAAGAACAAAAAGGCTGAATCCACTTCGACGCCATACACCATGGCGCCCAGATCCACCGATTGGCGAACCACCTCGGCCCCAGAAAACTCTTTTCTCGCGCTTTGCTTGCCGCGGCCTTCAATATTGCCCGACAAAGTAAAAGTCCCTGACTGCGGTGTGCGATAACTCTCCATGGGCGCGGCCGCATAGAAGGTGCCCCTGCTGTAGCTGAAGGAGGGGTTCATGTTGTAAGCGGACATGGATTGCTGCCATGAAGCCGTAGATTCGTTGGACAGCTTCTTGCTCCGCACCCAGACGTTGCTTTCTTTGACCTGAGCAACAAATTCGTTGAACTTGATGGGCCTGAGGGTGACATCGTCCAATTTAAAAGCAACTGCATCCTGTGCAAATGCAGGCGCCGCCAAAACCAAACTCAAGGATGCAAAAATCTTCTTCATCTTCATATTGAAACCACTCTAAAAAAATTAAAACGTCCCCCACGCCTTGTGAACGGCATGGGAGACACCTGGGATCATCCGTTGAGGATTACTTGGCCTGACCCTGACCACCTTGACTGTCTGTCTGACCACCAGTTGTTCCACCGCCGGTCCCACCAGTTGTTCCACCGGCTTGACCGCCACCCGTCCCACCACCTTGTTGGCCACCACCGCTTTGGCCGCCTTGTCCACCGGTTGAGCCGCCACCTTGGCCACCACCCGCACTTTGGGTTTGTCCGCCGCCAGATTTCTGCTGGCCACCACCTTGTTGGCCGCCCTGCTGGCCGCCTTGTTGACCAACACCCTGGGTTTGTGCGCCACCAGATTTCTGCTGGCCGCCTTGTTGACCAACACCCTGGGGTTGTGCGCCGCCAGATTTCTGCTGGCCACCACCAGCACTTTGGATTGGTGCGCCACCAGATTTCTGCTGGCCGCCTTGCTGGCCACCGCCCTGGGTTTGTGCGCCGCCAGATTTCTGCTGGCCGCCGCTGCTTTGGCCACCAGCGCTTTGTCCGGCTTGGCCACCGGCCGAGCCACCGCCTTGGCTGCCACCCGCACTTTGGGTTTGTGCGCCGCCAGATTTCTGCTGGCCGCCGCTGCTTTGGCCGCCAGCGCTTTGGCCGGCTTGGCCACCGGTCGAGCCGCCACCTTGGCTGCCACCGGCACTTTGGGTTTGTGCACCGCCAGACTTCTGCTGGCCGCCACTGCTTGGTGCACCAGCGCTTTGCCCGGCTTGGCCACCGGCCGAGCCGCCGCCTTGGCTGCCACCCGCACTTTGGGTTTGCGCGCCGCCAGATTTCTGCTGACCGCCGCTGCTGCTTGGGGCGCCAGCGCTTTGTCCGGCTTGGCCACCGGCAGAGCCGCCGCCTTGGCTGCCACCCGCACTTTGGGTTTGTGCGCCGCCAGATTTCTGCTGGCCGCCGCTGCTTTGGCCGCCAGCGCTTGGACCGGCAGACTGACCACCCGTTGCGCTGGCGCCGGTTGACGCCCCGCCAGATTTCTGCTGACCGCCGCTGCTGCCAGCCGCTGGAGCGCCGGTCTGACCAATGGTGGCCATGCTGGTGGTGACCATGGCAACGGCCAAGAAGATTTTGGTTAATTTCATGAAAGGCTCCAAAGTTGTGATGTTTTATTGGCCGCTGAGTGGCAGCTGTTGGAACTGAGATTTTTAGTCATTTTAAATCTCAAAAATCAGAATAACACATAAAAATAAACTTTAATACTAAATATCGCGATATTTATTAAAATATCAATTTGCGTCTCCTCTCATCAGGTGGGGCCTGTAAAGCAGCAGATTCAGTCGCGCAAGCCATGGGAGATAACGACGGAGGGTGTGGCGCTAGCTGCAGATGAAGGAGTTCATGGTTTTTTCTTCAGCACAGCCAACAAGCTGCTGTAGTCATCTCTCCAGGCGACAAAGTCTTTGGGGGCATCCACCTCACGCATGGCCTGCAGAGAGGTTTGGTCAAAAAAGTCTTTGTTGCCCGTGATCAGGACCCACCTGGATGCAAAAGCCAAGTCCTGGTCTCCTGGGTGTTCTAGCAATCGGATGTGTTTGCCATAGTGATCGGCGGCGCGTTTGAGCACAGGCACCAGGTCCAAAAAGGCATTGGTCACGTTCATCGCCAAGACGCCGTCTGTCTTGAGGTGTTTGAAGTAGATGGCAAACGCCTCGAGCGTGAGCAAATGCACGGGCACAGAATCACCCGAAAAAGCATCCATCACCAACACGTCGAATTGCTGCGAGGGCTCACGCTCAAGTTGCAAGCGGCCGTCACCCAAAACAATCTCCAGCTTGGCGGGGGTGTCGCTGAGGTAGGTGAATTTTTCTTGGGCCAACTCAATGACCAAGGGGTCGATTTCGTACAAGCGGTACACATCGCCTGCGCGACCATAGGCCACCAAGGTGCCCACACCCAAGCCCAGCACACCGACATGCAAGGGCCCTTTTTCGGCTTTGGCCAACATGGCCAAGCCCACGCCCGAGGCGGGGGTGAAGTAGGTGGTGGGGCGCCTGCGCAAATCGTCGCTCACATATTGTTGACCGTGGATGATTTGGCCATGCAACATGCGGCGGTAGCCGCCGTATTCATACATTTTGAGCGAACCATAAAAATTGCGCGCCTTCCAAGTCACACCCTCAGATTTGGCTTGGTGGTAGCTCACACTGGTCCACACCAAAGCCATGGACATGGCCCCACCCAGCACACCCACCGATGTGCGCCAGTTTGGCGTCATCCCCTGCGCTGCGCCCAACAAAGCCGCCAGCACCACGACCGCCGACAACACCAGACCCACCGAATATTCATAGCTGCTGTTGAAGAAATAAGGCGCGATCACGCCGACAAAAAACCCACCCAAGAAGCCACCCACCGACAGCATCAGGTAGTAGCCCGTTAAATGACGGGGGTTGGGCTTTTGCAGCGCCAACTCGCCATGGCAGGCCATGCACAACACAAAGAATGCGAGCAAATTCAAGCCCACATTGAGTGGCACCGGCCATTCACCTATGCGCAAGTAGGGCAGGTAAGCCAACAGGGCCAAAGACAGTACAAAACATGGCACCCAAAACGCCCGCTTGTACCAAGACGGCAGCTCGAAACAAATGATGAATGAGAGCAAATACAAAGCCAAAGGCATGACCCACATCAATGGAATGGGGGCGATGTTTTCGGTCATGAAGCTGGTGTCGGCCACCATCAGCATCGAGGGGCATGCGGCCAAGGCCACCCAGATGAGCTGCTGGACCAGGCGTGGTGCTGCTTCGGGCAACTCTGTGCTGTCTTGGGCGACGCCACTGGGGGCCGTCTCAGCGCCGGCCAATGCCAAACTGCGCCGCGACAAGTACACACAGCACAACACAAACACCACAAAAAACGCCGACCACATCCAAGACTGCATGCGGGTGGGCAAGGCCGACTCGATCAACAAGGGATAGGCCAGCAAGGCCAGCATCGAGCCCAAATTGGACAAGGCAAACAAACGATACGGCACCACATCTGATCGCTCCTTGGCAAACCAGGCCTGCACCAAGGGGCCAGTGGTGGACAAAACCATGTAGGGCAGGCCGATCGTCACACCCAACAGATACAAAATCAACCACGTCGGGTTTTCTGACCCCAGGGGCTTCAAGGACTCCGAGGGGCTGATGGGCAAAAAGAAAAGGCACAACAGCAACAGCGCAATGTGCAAAAAGCTCTGTCGTGGCGGGCTCAGCAGGCGCATCACCCAGTGGGTATACAAATAGCCCAGCAACAACAAGGATTGGAAGAACAACATGCACGCCGTCCACACCGAAGCGGCACCCCCAAACCACGGCAAGATCATCTTGCCCAGCATGGGCTGAACTTGGAACAGCAAAAATGCGCTCAAGAAAATGGTGATGGCGTAGGCCAAAATCGGTGTTTGATCGTGCTTTTTCATGTTGTATTTTTTAAATTATTGATTTTTTTACAAAAATCTCATTTCATCGATTATTAGCCAAAAGCCCAACCCCCCAAAGGAAACTGCCATGAACAAACAGCCCACCATGACCCAACCCAGCTTGTCCCAAGCCCATGCCGTTGTCACTGGCGCACAGCAAGGCATTGGTTTGGCCATTGCAGTGGCACTCGCGCAAGCCGGTGCCCACATCGTTGCCAATTACTTGGATGAAGATGCAGCCGCCAGCGGCATGCGAACCTTGTCCAAATTGGGCGCGCGGGTCACCTGGGTCAAAGCCGATTTGACGGACACCACGCAAATCGCGCATTTGTTTGCGCAAGCCGACGCCCAAGGTGGCGTGGATATCTTGGTCAACAACGCCGCCATATTTCCGCGCGCTGATTTCCTCGATCTCACCGAGGCCATGTGGGACCAAACCTTGGCGGTGAACCTCAAAGCGCCCTTTTTATGCACCCAACAAGCGGCGCGGCGCATGATCGCGCAGGGGCGTGGCGGCAGCATCATCAACATCACCTCGGGCGCGGCCTTTCGCAGCTCGCCCAAAGCCGCCCATTACGTCTCGAGCAAAGCGGGTTTGGTGGGTCTGACGCGCGCCAGCGCCATGGCATTGGCGCCGCACCAGATTCGGGTCAATGCCGTCGCGCCCGGCATCACCGACACCGCCCAACCGCGCGAGGGCATGAGCGAAGACGAAATCCACAACGCGGCCCACCAAGTGCCGCTGGGCCGCATTGCCAGTGCCAACGACATTGCCCCCATCGTTCAATTCTTGGCCAGCGCAGGCGCGGCCCATGTCACTGGCCAAACCTGGCATGTCAATGGCGGGCAATACTTGGCTTGAGCGGCGCCCCAGGGCGAACTGGACTTTTTTCAAGCGCCAGCCTTGAAAGTGGCCCAAATGCCCTTATCATTAGCACTCGCAAGGAATGAGTGCTAACAACACCCATCCTTCGTTCGGTCACTGGCTGTCACCATGCTTATATGTATGACAACTTTGACGCAAACCCCTTGTTCTATTGATTGGAGATGCAATGAAACTTCGCCCCCTGCACGATCGCGTGATCGTCAAGCGCATTGAAAGTGAAACCAAAACCGCCTCTGG
>Ga0315903_10007282_pt1 | contig 13854 bp, 10 predicted proteins | sample LakEriMetagenome_7_FD_203524 | JGI IMG/M metagenome (GOLD analysis project Ga0315903, IMG submission 203524) | Freshwater fungal communities from buoy surface, Lake Erie, Ohio, United States - Buoy 2 MA119 | ecosystem: Environmental > Aquatic > Freshwater > Lake | place: USA: Lake Erie, Ohio...
AAAACGGGACTACAAACACTCTGCATCGTTTGGTGATGGGACATGGGTGGTGGTTTTTAGACACAACCCTTCTGCCACATGGCCCCACGCCAAACGATGCCTTTTCCAACTTCGGTTTTCGGGATTAGTGGGTAAAAATAGGCGCGTCCGGCCACGTCCTTTTGCTATCGCAACCGCCCCATTGAGCGGCGCTCAATGAGCACGCCCATTTTCCTTTTTAGGGTAATAGGTTTCCGGGCCGCGGATGGAGGAGGGGCCGGAGTTGAAATGCAGGCTCAGCAGGATGGCGTCGCCATGGCGGTTGGCGCGGAGGACGCGCTCGTCGAGGTCGATGAAGGTGTCATCGGAGCGCATCATGATGACACGGAAGTCGCCGCGGAGTTCGGCTTGGAGGCGCTTGGCCCAATCGAGGACGAGATCCTTCTCGCGCTGGCCGGTGTGGCGGCTGACGGCACCGGGATCCTGGCCGCCGTGGCCGGCATCGATGATCACGGTGCGGAAACCCTTCGGCCCGGGACGGTGGCCCCATTCGTCAGGCCCCGACGAGGAACCGGAAGGAGCGCAGGAGGAAGCGAGCAGCACGGCGGCAAAGGCGGCGGATATCGAAATGGAACGAACCATTTCCTTCGATGGCAGGAAAACCGGAGCATGGGAAGCGCGTGATGGCTGGGGCCGCGAAGTTTCCGCGACCTTGACAGTGGGTGCCACGGGTTGAGATTGAGGGGGTGTTGAAAACGTCCGATCTGATCGCTCCGGCCGTCGCGCTGGGGCTCGTGGTGTCATGGAATGTGTTCGAGATGAACTCCGCGAGGAGGATCTCGGAGGAATGCACCGTGCTGAAGCAAATGATTGCGGACTCGGGAAAACCATCGGGGCCGAGGACGCGGGAAGTCCGCAAGACACGCAGCGCGGGTGGCGGCGGGATCGACTGGAAATCGGTCTCAAGAAGCATGGGCGACGGTGAGGGTGGAGATCTGGTTTCCGGCCTGCGGCAGACGGCTGATGTGCAAAAGCAGATTTCCGACATGGATGTGGACGAGTTGTTGGCGGCGCTCGAAGAGATCCGCTCGCTCGATCTAGGAGACGAGGAGCGCGGGCAGTTGGAGTCGATGTTGTTCGATCCGCTGGTGGAGAAGGATCCGGCGCAGGCGCTGCGATACTTCGCCGACCGCATCGGCAACGATGACGACGCGGTGGGCTGGCAGTTGTCCACCGCGATGGCGGCATGGGCGAAGCGTGACCCGGCGGCGGCGGCGGCATGGTTCGACCAACAGATCGCCGCAGGGGTGTTCGAGGCGAAGTCGCTCGATGGCCGCAGTCAGGCGCGGCTTGAATTCGAAGGCGCGCTGGTGGGCGAGTTGCTCGCGGGAAATCCCGATGCCGCCAGCCAGAGACTCGCCGCGCTGCCGGAGGACCAGCGGCGCGAGGCGCTCGAACAGATATCATTTTCCGAACTCGATCCGGATGCGCGCGCCGCCTACGCCGCTCTTGTTCGCGGATTGGTTCCGCAGGACGAGCGCGCCGGCTCCTTCACCCATGTGATTTCCGATCTGGTGCAAAACTCGGGCTTTGACGAGGTGGACCGGTTTCTCGATCAGATCCAGGCCACTCCGGAGGAGCGCGCGGTCTCCGCGCGCGAGGCCGCCAACGCGCGCTTCGAGGAGATCGCCAATGAACGCCCGCTCACCCGCAAGGACGTCGATGCGATGCGGCAGTGGATCGAGAAACAGTCGCCCGGCGCGGCGGACCGCGTCACCGGCGAGGCCCTCGGCGATGCCGCGCAGGATGGCGGCGAGTTCGACTTCGACGCGGCCTCCAAGCTCGCCCTCGAATATCACAGGAAAAGTTCGGGTGATGAGGTTTTGATATCATTTCTGGAAAGCTTCGCCGCGCGCTCGAACTCCGAGCAGGCGATTCATCTGGCGGAACAAATCCGCAATCCCGAGCGGCGGGAGGAAATCCTGGAGCAACTGAGATGAAGCGTTCGGTTCTAACAGCAGTGGCGATCCTCGTCGCGGGTGCGATTCCCGCCCTGCTCCAGCGCAAGGGCGCGGCGGAGTCGGGCGCCTCTCTCGAACAGCTTCGGAAACAGGCCTCCGCGCTGGGCATCCAGACCGACGGCGGACCCGCCGTCATGGCCGCGCGGGCGAAACGCCAGCGCGAGGATGCCGACCGCCGGGCCAAGGAAATCGCCGCCGATGTGATGTCACTCGCCCGCGAGCTGGATGCGGCGAAGTCCGCTGGCAACGAGCCTGACGTGGCCACCCACGACCGCGCGATGAAGGCCCTCACCCGTCTGGCCGAGTTGGACCCCGCGCGCATCCGCGAGGTGATCGACGCCTTGCGCGGCGATCCGGCCATCACCGACGAGACCCGCAACAATATCGTTTCGTTTTCCATCCTCATGCTGGCGGATGACCGCCCCGAGGCCGCGATCGCCCTCTATGCGGAATGTGCCGGAATGTTGGACAAGGATCTCGTGGGCGAGCACGTGGTTTCCACCGCTCTCGGGAAATGGGCGGAGCAGGATCCCGCGGCGGCGCTCGATTGGTTGCGGCGCAATGCCACCGAACGCCCGGACCTCGCGGACGAGGAAGCGAAGCGCTCGATCCTTGCCGGTACGGCGACCCGCGATCCGGCACTCGCGTTCCGGATGATCGGCGACCTCGATCTCGAGGATGCCACGGACGCGATTCACACGATCATGGGCGTGGGTGTGGATGACGAGGCCGCGCGCACTGATCTGCTCCAAGCCCTGCGCGGCCACCTCGCCACCGTGGCCGATGCGGACGCACGCGAGGAAATGTCATCCACGGCGCTCGAACTGTTGGCCAGAGGCTGCGACGGAACCGGCTACGATTCGCTGTCCGAATGGATCGGCAAGGTCCAGCTCAGCGAGACCGAGAAACACCAGTTTGCCTCCGGTTTGACATGGTATACCACCAAGGGCGAAACCGGGCGCTGGGTGGAATGGATTTCCTCCAATCTTCCCGAGTCCGCCGTGGGCGACCCGGTGCGCGAACTGGTGGGCGAGTGGACGCAGCAGGACTACGTCGCCGCCGGCCAGTGGCTCACCCAGACCCCGGAAGGGCCGGCCCGGACCGCCGCCGTGGAATCGTATGCCGCCGCCGTGGCCGAATACGAACCGCAGATCGCCACCCAATGGGCGCTTACCCTGCCACCCGGACCCTCACGCGACGCCACCATGCGGGCCATCTATGAAAACTGGCCGTCGTCCGACCCACAGGGAGCTGGCGCGTTCGCCCGGGAGCATGGATTGGAATAGGCATCACTCCGGAAGGTCCATGGAACGGCTGAGTCAAAAGGGCTTGTCACTCCAAGGCCTCCCTGCCTTCGCGGGCGATTCGAAAGATACCCCCGCGTGTGAAAGCAACCTTCGCCAACCGAGCGGGCTGTGGGTCGCTTCCAATGACCAGTCCAACACGCGAACCGGTCACTTCGTCACGCCAACACCACCACCGATGATCCACCGCATCATGAAGACGGCCTGCACCCCGCGTCTCGTCCCTTTGCTGCTCGCCTTCGCGGCGTTTTCCGCAACTGCCAGCATCGCGAAACCGCCCCACATCGTGATCGTTTACGCCGATGATCTCGGTCAGGGTGACCTTTCGTGCTACAATCCGAAGGCCGCCTATCAGACACCGCACCTTGACCGCATGGCCGCCGAGGGGATCCGCTTCACCGACGCGCACAGCGCATCGACGATCTGCTCACCCTCGCGCTACAGCCTGTTTTCCGGCCAGCAGATCTATCGCTCGACCGGGGGCGGTGGAGGAGCCTTCGAAGGTCCCGGCGGTCCGAGTTTCCTCAAACCCGGCACGCTCACGCTCGGCGACATGCTCCGCAAACAGGGATACCGCACCGGCGTGTTCGGCAAGTGGCATGTCGGCCTAACATGGCTCGACAAGGACGGGCGGCGGCTTGGCGGCGGCTTCGAAACCGCGCGTCTCATCGACTACGAAAAGAGCACTCCGCTGATCGATGGCCCTAACAACCGCGGCTTCGACGAATCTTTCGTCACTCCGAACTGCCCGACCACCGATCCGCTCTACCTTTACATTGAAAACGGCATGGTCCCGGTGCCTGCGGATCGCAAGCACACCAGTGACACGCTGCCCAACCCCGGCGGCAAGTGGCGCTGGGACAATGATGACGGATGGACGGCGCCCGGCTATGAATTCATCAAAGCGGACCTGCTCTTCGATGACAAGATGCGCGCGTTCATCACCACGCACCGGACCAAGCGCCCGGACCAACCGTTTTTCGCGGTGCTATCCACCCAGATCGCCCATGCGCCCGTGCTTCCGGCCCCAGGGTTTGAGGGTGCCACCAAGGCCGGTCCGCGCGGGGATTTCGTGCATCAACTTGACGTGCTTGTCGGTCGCCTCATCGACCTGCTCAAGGAACACGGCATCGACGACGAAACGCTCATCCTCTTCCACGCCGACAACGGGGCCGAGGCCAAACACGTGGTCTGGATGCGCGAGGATCATCACCATGATCCAGTCGGCGGCTGGCGCGGCATGAAGCGTGACGGCTGGGAAGGCGGCCACCGCGTGCCCTTCATCGCCCGCTGGCCCGGGAAAATCCCGCCCAAACAGGTCACCGCGCAAATGATGAACACCACCGACATCTTCGCGACTCTCGCATCGGCCGCTGGATTCACACTCCCCGACGACGTGGCGGTGGACAGTTTCGACCTGCTGCCCGCGATGCTCGGCAAGCAGCCCGAAGACCAAGCGATCCGGCCCCACCTCCTGACGCAGAGCTATCGCGGCGAGTTCCAAATCCGCAAGGGGAACTGGAAATACCTCGACCACAAGGGATCGGGCGGAAACCGATACGAAGGCGAACTCGCGAGATACGCGCTTCCCGAACAGGAACCCGAGGCCCCGGGACAACTTTACGATCTCACAAAGGATCCCGGTGAAACCACCAACCTCTACTTCAAGGAAGCGGCGAAGCGGACGGAACTCCAGGCGCTCCTCAAGAAACTCAAGGATGATGGACGCAGCGCGCCCAAGGGACGGACGCCGGTGATGACCGGACTCTGATCATCGGTTAGTCGCCCCATCGCGGTGACGGATCTCCGATTGCCCGGTCAGCACTCGCCACGCGTCCATCGACTTGGCGAGATGATCGGCGGCGGGGCGTTTGATGTTGAAGCACTGCAAGGCCAGCGGTCCCTTGTAGCCGACTCCATCGAGCAGGCGCAGCAACTTGGATTGATCAAACGAGCCCTCGCCGAGCGGCCGGATGAGCTTGTCCCAGCCCATGGCGCGGGTTTCGCCGCCGTCCGCGCCGTTGATGGACACCAGCATCAGGTGCGGCGCGGCTTCGCGCAGGGTTTTCTCGAGGTCGGCCTCTTCCTCCAGCTTGAGAAAATGGCAGAGGTTGAAACACACACCGACGTTCGGCCGCTCTGCCTTGCGCATGATGCGCAGCGTCGTGTCCATGGTATCGGTGTGGAAATTCAGATGGGGATAGAGCGCGACCTTCAGTCCGTTGCGCGCGGCGACATCGGCAACTTCGCGGACGGCCGGAACCACAAGCTCGTCAGTGGTTTTCCCATTGACCGTGAGCCAGACAATCGTGTCGCGTCCCTTGAGCGCGTCGATCTCCGCGATCACCGATGGCGGAACCGCACAGGACTTCATGTCAGCCGTGAGCATCACATAGGTGGCGACCATCTTCAGGCGGTTTTTGTCGAGCGCGGCGAGCATCTCGGCGGTTTGTCCGGGCCGCCACGCGATCCCCGCATAACCGAGTTTGGCTAACAGCGCCGCCTTGTCCTCCAGTTTGCCGATGTCATTCAGTCCGTTGTCGAAGGCATGGAGATCTCGCGCGCCAAGCGGAGTGGCTAGCAACATCGCGAACGCGGTGAAAACGGATGGGAGTTTCATAGGGCGGTTGGTTCTCAAGAATTCATTAAGGCTTGGCAGCAGCCACTTTGTGGTTTCTCACGAAATCCTCCATGCCGATGAGTGTTGGCGTTTGGGTGGAGCTTTCGATGGTGGAGATGACCTCGTCGAGTTTGGCCGTGTTTTCGCCGGGTTTGCCGAGCGACGCTCGGATTTCCCGAAGCTGTGGCAGGACTTCCTTGGCGTGGCTGCCGTAGCGTGTGAGGCATTCAAGGCATTTCGGCATGCGCCTTCCGAGTCCCCAGCGGTCGGCCTCGATGACCTGAACACACAAGGCCATGCCCTCGCGGATGCCGAGGCGCGAAAGCAGGTCGAGACCCGCGAGGCGGATGCCGTCGGCGAACATCTCACCGCTGGGTGCCATCTTTTGCACCGCGCGGATGACGTCGGGGAGCAACATGGCGATGTCTTGATCGGTGAGTTTGTCGAAAATCGGGCCGACTTCGCCACGGGCGCGGCCGTCTTGGTTTTGCAACACCGATCTGAGGGCCGGGTAAAGGAGATCGCGGTCGACGCCGTCGAGCGATCCGGTCATGATTCCTCCTCGGCGCGAGAACATGGCCTCGGCGGCGGCACGCTGCGCCATGCCCCGCGGGTCGCCGGGATGCGGAGTGGCCATCATCACCAATAGATCGGGCAGGGATTTCCTCCGTTGCTCCTCGCCGAGCGCGGCGAGCGAGGTGACGGCGAGGGCGCGTATCCACGGGTCCTCATCCTTGAGCAGCGCGCGCAGTTGGGGTGCGGCGGCATCGGCCTTGGGGCCGAGGCAACCGAGTGCCTCGGCCGCGCCGTAGCGGGTGTTGGTGTCGGCAGAGGCCAGAAGTTTCAACACGGCGGGCAGGAGGTCGCCATCGCGGCGGCCGAGTTCCTGCGCCGAGCGCTTGCGAACAGCGGGCGACCAGCTCGACAGGCCGTCTAACAACTCCTTCCCGCTCCGCTTCGCATAGAGCAGCGGGGCGTTGGCTTTTGTATCAAAGAAACCGCGGCCATCGTTGATGACCTGCGTTGCTTCGTTCGGTGTGAGCGGTTTCACCGAACAAGGCTCCTTGCCGGTGAGGCGGATCTTCTTGAGCGGCAGCGCGTAGGCGAGAAGGTAGGTGCCGGTGTTGTCCCAACTGGTGTATTTCCCGTGCTCCTCTTCGCCAACCGGAGAGCCCTGGTAGCGGAAGCTGCCGTCGAAGCCGCGGGCGAGATCGTAATACCATGCCTGCTCGCGCCAATAGGCGCCGCTGGCGTGGGGACCGCAGCGGGAGACCCCGGGCATCGCCCACAGGATGTTGAAGAAATTCCCGGTGTGGCCGCGTTCGCGCTCGTCGTATCCGGCAAGACCCATTTTAGCGAAGAAGGTGGCGGCTTCGACATCTCCTAACAGATCGAAAAGCACCGCCGCGTTGGAGGACTTGCCGTTGTCCTCGTGACCCGGCCATGGGGCGTGGTCACCATAGGGTGGCGCGCCTTTGTTGACATACCAGCGCAGGAAGGAGGCGGCGCGGTTGATCGCCTTGTCGAGCCCGGGATCCCGCACGCCCGCCTCGCGGGCCAGCACCATCGCCACGGCGAGCGGGATGCCGGGGGAGTTCATGGCACCGTAGCCATGGAGGTTTCCATCGGGCCGGGCGAACTTGTGTCCCCAGGTGCCCACTCCGCTCTGGCCGTGAGCGGCTTCAAGGGCGAGGCGTTTGACTCCGGGCATGACCGATTGGTCGCCGGTGGCCATCACATATTCGGCGAGGAAAGCGAGCGCGTAGCCATAGTGCCAAGTGGCCATCGAATCCATGTGCAACTCGGCGACCTTCTTCGCGTAGTCGGAGAGTAACGGTTTGTATTCCTCTTTGCCGGATGCGAGCAGCGCGGTGGCGTTGATGCTGTTAGGGATGGAAACCTGGGCCAAACCGCGTTTGGCGATGGCCTTGCAGCCGATATCGAGGATTTTCGCGGATTTTTCGCAGTCGTAAGGTGCGGTGGCGCTGTAGGTTCCCAGGACGGGAAGCTTGATCTCGACGTTTTCGGTTTTTCCGGCACGCCAGCGGATGAGTTTGAGAGTTCCCTTCGAGGCATTCTGCTCGGCGACCATGAGCGCGCGGGCAAACTGGATGCGCGCATCATCGGCGAAGGGTTTTCCAGCCACGCCGAGAATCACATCGTCTTTCTGGAGCACGCCGTCGGCGGGCGAACCTTTTGCCACTTCCGTGACGAGAATCTGACGGGCGTCGCCGGTGTGTTTCCACGCATACATCCATCCCCGCGCCCCGGTGGGGCCGAGAGTCCAGTCATGGCTGCCGTCGGTCTTACCGCCTTTGGTGAAATCCGGGACCGGTTGCTTGCCACCGCGTGGCGCGGCGAATGCGGGATCCGTGATGACCAGGATCGCTGCTGAAAACGCAAGAAGGGCAGTCGTCGTTCGTTGGTGGAGTTTCATGCGTCAGGAGTGGTTCGAGCTCGATCAAGCGCGAATGAGGGATACGCCATCCGCCGGGTGGGCATTTCAGAACCTGATCCTGCCGGACAAGGCAACCATGTCTGGCATTGCGATTGCAGCCATCTCACGACTCGCCGATCATCCAGCCATCATTTTGATTCATCACATCGCTCCCGAAATCGCCGTGTTTCACCTTTTCCTGCGTTCGCACCGGCGAGCGATGGTCCAGATCAGATTCCGAATACACGCGCCGCGACCCTTCGCAGGCCGTCGAGGGTGATGTCCGGATCCACCGCATCGATCTCGGTCACGCCGCGGGCGATGAGCGCCGCATCGCCGCCGGTGGCGATGATGTGAGGTTTTCCTGACATCTCCGCGCGCAGGCGGGCGATGATTTCCCGCACAAGTCCGCGGTAGCCGAAGACGGCGCCAGCCTGCATGGCATGAACGGTGGATTTGCCGATGGCGGAGGGCGGTTCCTCCAACTCGATGGCGGGCAGCAGCGCGGTTTTCTGCGGCAGGTAGCCGGACATGGCCCCGAGGCCGGGGGCGATCACCCCGCCGCAGTAAGCGGGAGCGGAGGAAATGACATCGAAGGTGACCGCCGTGCCGAAGTCGATGACAATGGCAGGCGCGCCGTGGCGGGCGACGACGGCGGCGGCGTTGGCCAGGCGGTCCGCCCCGATCTGGGAGGGCAGGGGATAGTCGATGCCGAGGCCGAGCGGGCTTTGGTGGTCGAGGAAATGAAGCGGGCCGCGGGCTGTGAGATAGGTCTTCAGCACCCCGGCTTTGGCGGGCACCACGGAGCAGACGAGGGCGGCGGAGAACGCCACGTTTTCCAAGGTGGCGGCGAGGGTTTCCGGCGCGATTTCCGGCGTCGGAATCACCGCCCGCCAGTCATGCAGGCGCTCGGCGTCACCAAGGGCGAACTTGGTGCGTGAGTTGGAGTTGTCAACGAGCAGCCAGGGCATGGTTACCAGCGGCAAGTGGTGAAAAACTCGACGTTCGACGATCCGAGGCGGGGAAGCCCACGGGATTTCCGGATGGCGAGCGCGCCGTCGTTCAACTTCAGCGTGAGGGAGTCCTCCATATCGGGAATCTCCAGCCAGAACTTGAACCAGATGTCGGTGGTCCCGCTCTTCGCATCGCCACCGAGGGTGGTGTCCGCCGGTTCGATCTCGCGCCCGGCGCCGGTGACGAGCCGGACGGGCTTCATCAGGTCGTGTTGCTCGCCGGGGTTCACCTTGAGATGCACATCCACCCAGAAGTTCTTGAAGTCCTTTTTCACCTGGGTGCCCACCACTTTGCAGCGCGCTCCGGGATCCGGCCGCCACTCGTAGGGCCGCAGCCAGGTCCACCCGGCGAATATCGCGGAAATCACCAGCGCGATGACCAGAAAAGCACGCAGTTTCGGACGCTCCACGCGCCGAGAGGAAACCATGGCCGTCCCACCTGCAAACGAAAACGGGCGGACCCGCGAAGGTCCGCCCGTGGGAGGGGGCTCAGGAAAATCAGTGCTCGTAACCTTGCTCGCCGTGTTCGGCCACGTCGAGACCCGCGGTTTCCACTTCCGGATCGGGGCGGAGACCGAGGACTGCCTTGATCGCATAGGCGATGATGGCGGTGGCCACCACGCTCCAGACGATGGTCAGGCCGACCGCCTTGAACTGCTCCACAAGGAGACCGTCCTTGAGTCCGGCAACCACCGAGTTGGCCTTCTCATCGGCGAACACACCGGTCAGGATGGCGCCAAGGGTACCACCGACGCCGTGCACACCAAAGGTATCGAGTGCGTCGTCGTAGCCGAGCATCTTCTTCAGGTAGGCGACGGCGAGGAAGGGAATCACTCCGGCAAGCACGCCGATGATCACCGAGGAAGTCGCGGTGACAAAACCCGCGCCGGGAGTGATGACCACCAGGCCCGCGACGATTCCCGAGCAGAAACCGAGAACGCTCGGTTTGCCCTTGAACAGCCACTCCGTGGCGGCCCAGGCCAGACCGGCGGTGGCCGCGGCCAGCGTGGTCGTGGTGAAGGCGTTGGCGGCGATCGCATCCGCGCCGAGAGCCGAACCGGCGTTGAATCCGTACCAGCCGACCCAGAGCATGCCGGTGCCCACCATGCAGAGCACCATGCTGTGCGGGGCCATCTGCTCCTTGCCGAAGCCAAGGCGCTTGCCAAGAATCATGCAGAGCACCAGGGCGCTCCAACCGGAAGTCATGTGAACCACCGTGCCACCCGCGAAGTCGATCGCCTTGATGCCGGCATCGGGATTGAGCGGGCCGCACATCAGGCCGGTCGTGGACCAAACCATGTGGGCGAAGGGGAAATAAACCGCAAACATCCAGATCACGACGAAGACCATGATCGAGATGAACTTCATGCGCTCGGCGATGGCGCCGATGATCAGAGCGGGCGTGATAATCGCGAAGGTGAGCTGGAACATGGCCCACATGCTGTCCGAGATCCAGTAGTAGCCAGCACCGACGTTGCCGGGCTCCACACCCTTGAAGAACGCGTAGGTGAAGTCACCGATGAACGCGTTGCCCGCACCGAACGACAGGCTGTATCCGCACAGCCACCAGAGCGGCGTCACCACGCAGGCAATGCCGAGACACTGGGCCAGAACGGACAGCACGTTCTTCTTGCGGACCAAACCGCCGTAGAAAAGCGCCAAGCCGGGAAGTGTCATGAACAGGACAAGCGCCGTGCTCACCATCTGCCAGGCATTCGCCCCCGGTCCCGGCCCCTTGACCAAGGACTCGGCGCCGTTGGCCTTCTCGGGCCGCGCGACGTTGTTCATGTATGCCTCGATGTCCGCCAAGCGCTCCTCGACAGTGGGCGTTGCCGGTGCTGCGGCCTCCTCGGTGGGAGGCGCGGCGGCGGCGTCCTGGCCCCAGGCGGGCGTTGACATGGGAATGGCGGCGAAGGCGATGGCCGCTGCCGTGAGGGCCCTCACTTTGTTTAGATATCGACTGGTCATGGTGGGTCAGGGTTAATCGGATGGTTGTGTGTGCTTCGTCCCGACGATTCCAAATCCCCGAGGGAGCATCGGCCCCTGAGCAAGCACCGTGCCAAGATCCCGATCTCGCGATTTTCCCGGAAACCATCCCCGCCGGACCGATGAATTTCCCCGAAATAACAGATTCTGGCTTGCCATCCCGGCGGCGGGCCGATAGTCCACGGTCATGCGGAGCGCTGATCCGTGCCAAATAATGCTGGACATTTCCTTAGGAAACCTTAAGTTTCCTGCCAACGGAAAGCTTCCGGCTGCCTTATGGCGCGCGGGATGCTAAATCCGAATCGCTCTTGTCTGTTCCAAAACCGGCGCAGCCAAGGACGCAAGCAGCAACCGAAACCAACACAACACGATGCAAAACTACTGCAAAACCATTGGCGCCCTGGCCGCTGCCTCCGCCCTTGTGGCCGGCACTGCCTCGGCGGAAGTCGAATACGAGATCCACACCGGATATACCACCGAGTACATCTGGCGCGGTATCGACCTTGGCGACAACCTCGCTGAAGTCGGCGTTGACGCGGCCACCACCTACAATGACATCAGCCTGAGCGCCGGCGTCTGGGCCACCGCGTTCGATGCTCCCGGCACCGCCGATGACATCGACTCGGAAGTCGACTTCTACGCCGAAGCCGGTTATGACGCCGGATTCGCCAACCTCGCCGTGGGTTACATTTATTACTGGAACATGGGCAGCCTCGGCACGGACAACCAGGAAATCTATTTCCAGGCTTCCCGTGACTTCGGCTTCGCCACCGCGTCGCTCACCTATTTCTGGGACGTCTGCTCCAGCGGCGCTGCCGGCAACAACAACGGTTACACCGAGCTTGCCCTCAGCCGTGGCTGGGAACTCAACCAGTGCGTGACCCTCAATGTGAGCAGCGCCCTCGGCATCATGACCGAAGGTTGGGAGTGCTCGCACTGGGTGACCAAGGCGACCCTTGACTGGGGCTTTGCCGAAAACGCCAAGCTCTCGCCCTTCGTTGGCTTCTCCCTCGCCCTCGGTGAGGACAAGGGTAGCCCTTGGGATCAAACCGACAACGAACTCTTCGGCGGCTGCATGCTTGCCGTTGGTTTCTGATCGGCTCCAAGCCTGGTTTTAACCATCAATCCAAGAGCGGTCGCGAAAGCGGCCGCTCTTTTTTGCGCCCACAAACCCGCATCTTGGGCTTGGAAGCGGCGCGTTTCGTCACCAGACTCCGCCCATGTTTCTCGGACTCGACTCCTCCACCCAATCGTTGACGGCTGTTGTGATCGATCCCGCAAGCGGGCGGATCGTCCATCAGGATTCGGTGAACTTCGGCGAATCCTTCATGGACTACGGGTGTCCCAACGGTTTCATCCCCGGTGGCAAAGACGGCGAAGTCCACTCGAATCCCCTGATGTGGCTGGACGCCCTCGATTTGCTCTTTTGCCGATTGATGACCACCATTGACGTCAGCCGGATCCGGATGATCGCCGGTTCCGGCCAGCAACACGGATCGGTCTATCTCGGCGGGGATTTCGAGAAAACGGTCGCCTCGCTTGACTACCGCCGCAGTCTTTCCTCGCAACTCGCCCCCACTCTCACGCGCGCGACCTCTCCCATCTGGATGGATACTTCCACCGGTGCCGAGTGTCGTGAAATCGCCGCCGCCGTCGGTGGCGACGCCGAGGTTTGCCGCCGCAGCGGATCAATCGCCATCGAGCGCTTCACCGGCCCGCAGATCCGGCGTTTTCACAAGCTGCAACCCGATGCCTACCGCGCGACGGCGCAGATCCATCTGGTCAGTTCGTTCATCGCCTCGGTGCTCGCCGGGCGCATCGCTCCCATCGACCATGGTGACGGCGCGGGCATGAACCTGCTCGATCTTTCCACGCTCCGCTGGGATCCCGGTCTGCTTGACGCGACCGCGCCCGGGCTTGCCGGGAAACTGCCGCCCACGGCTCCGGCGACTACGGTTCAGGGCGCCATTTCCCGCTATTTTGTCGATAAATTCGGGTTCTCCGACGAATGCCGCTGTGCGCTCTTCACCGGCGACAATCCCGCGTCGCTTGTCGGCATGGGAGCCACCAAGCCCGGCGCGGTGGTCATTTCTCTGGGCACGAGCGATACGTTCTTCGCCGCGATGCCCGGTGCGAAGACCGACCCGAACGGCTTCGGCCACGTCTTCGGCAATCCGGCGGGCGGGTTCATGTCGCTGATCTGCTTCCGCAACGGCTCGCTGGCCCGCGAGGCGCTGCGCGACCGCCTCGGTCTCGACTGGAGTGATTTCGATCAACCCGCGCTCGAGGCCACCCGCCACGCCGCCGGGGAAAATCTCATGCTGCCGTTCTTCGGTCCGGAAATCACCCCGCGGCGCGACTTTTCCACGCCCGTCCTGAAGGGCTCGGCGGATTTCGAAGGCGGAAACATCCCAGGTTTGCAGGTGCGCGCTCTGCTCGAAGGGCAGTTCCTCAACATGCGCCTTCATTCGCGCTGGATGGAGGTGCCGGTCGA
>Ga0315903_10007284_pt1 | contig 13850 bp, 21 predicted proteins | sample LakEriMetagenome_7_FD_203524 | JGI IMG/M metagenome (GOLD analysis project Ga0315903, IMG submission 203524) | Freshwater fungal communities from buoy surface, Lake Erie, Ohio, United States - Buoy 2 MA119 | ecosystem: Environmental > Aquatic > Freshwater > Lake | place: USA: Lake Erie, Ohio...
TAAAATATTCAAAAAAATTTACACCAGATCAATTAGAACGTATAGTAAAAAATATCCAACCAAAATATTTTGATTGGGTTGGTAAAAACCTGGATGCTATTAACTTTGATGAAAAATTATCTGTATTATCTAATAATTTAAATAATTTTAGTAAAGTGGGGACTAATCTCCCTAAAACAGATATAAATCAGTATAAAACAGTTGATGAGTTAGTTGATGCTTTGGAGTCTTATAAAAATAGATCTAGGAGAGACTACGAAGTTATGAGTGGTGCTAACTTAATTTATGATGATGGTCGTTATTTTGTTGTAAACCCTTTAACCCATGATTCTTCATGTTATTTTGGTTCTGGCACAAAATGGTGCACAGCGGCAAGCACAGATCAACACTTTCAAACATATAATGATGATGGAAAACTTTTCTATATATTAGATAGGACAAAACCAACAAGAGACTCTAGATATAAAATAGCGATTCTTAAAAAGTTTGATGGTGATGTAAGTGTTTGGGATGCTACGGATGAAAGAATTAAGAGTGTTGAGGTTTTAGACTCACAAGAAACGTATTCGAACATCTTGAAAAAAATCGATGATTACTTAAATAATCAATTTCCAGAGCAAATGAAAATCTTTTCAGACGAAAGAAAGGCTAAATTAGAAAAAGAAAGGTTGGCAAGAATGAGGGAAGAAAGAAGAGTTAGAGGGCTCAGAGAGCAAGCGAATGAAAGACGAATAAATAATGAGTGGGAATTAGGGCCAAACTGCCCACAAATGGGTTTAAAAGCCCATGCGGTTCTTCAGTATTTGAAAGAAGAGCAGACAAATGAAGAAATTGACTTATATAATATAATTCCGATTGGTGATTTTTATCGCATGACCTCATTTGAAGTAATTGACTCTGGCTTAGAGGGGATGAGTTTTATGTGTGGTGATGAGTATGATACTAAAATGACAGCATTTGAAAACGCATTGAATTTAATTGAGGATGTTGGGGTAGATGGATTTAACCATAATTTTCTCAGAAACTTTATTGACAAAGATGAAGTTGCTTCTTGGGCAGATGATTTTTATTCTAATGATATTTGGGAAAACCCTGAGGGTTATTTGAATCCAGAGGACCGGCTATTATCTGCCGAACAAAAGCAAGATATTTCAATAAACCGTAAAAAAATCCAAAGTTACGAAACTGCTATTGAACAATATCAAAATCAAATAAATGATGAAAATAGACAACTATATGAGAAAAAAATAAACGAATTTAATGAGTCGATTTCTGAATTACAAGAAGAGATTGAATTAATTGAAGCGGATCCAGAAGGTGATTATGATGAAGACCGAATTGAAGAGGTAAAAGACGACCGTATTGATAAGGTAAAAAGAGATCCATTATCGTTTATTAACGAATTTGGTTTAGATCTTTATGAGTTTATAGATAAAAGAGAATTAGCAAGGGGTGTTATTGAATCCGATGGATATGGAAATACTATTGGAACTTATGATGGTGAAATGTATGAATATGATATTGAAGGTGAGATTTTTTATGTCGGCAGAATTGATTAAATTTTATCAAACATTATATTTAATCTAATGGCAAGGAAAAAAAAATTAAGTTTTAGATTAGATCCAGAGTGGATGCTTAAAGAACCGGTGGATTTTGAGTATAATAAATATACTTTACTGGATTATTTACAAAAATGTGAAAAAGGGTTTGACAAGTTAGAACTATACCCTGATTTTGTTGAACTGTCATTACACTTAGCAAATTTACAAACATTATCCACGCACAAAAAAATATTTTATACTGATAAAAAGTTTGATTCTTGTGACGATGAAATTCTTGTTAAAGAACTGGTTAGCAAAGAAACAAGATCTTTGACTGAAATGGAGGAGGAAGAACTTGAAAAAACAATTAAATATTCCGGGATAAAATTATTTGATGCTTTCAACATGGCGAAAGCAATTTGGAATCTAGCGTATGACACAATAGATGTTAGCGTAAGAAAAAACAAAACAGAAATATCTACCGGGTATGGATTTGTTTTTTATTGGAGAAAAGATACAAGCGTTCTTTATGTCTGGGAATATAAGATTAAGAAAGTAAAAGACTATTTAACAAACAGCAAATTAGATCTCAAATTAATATATGAAGGGGACTTGGCGTCAAAACCACTCATGGACATTATAAATAATAATTCAACTTTTAAGAGAGAAATATTAAATAAAGATCTTCCGATATTTGAGACCAAAACCAATACGCATTTCCCTATGGAACAAACATTAGTTCCTATGATAAAAAGAAAAGTTTTATCAACCTATGTGCAAATATGCACATTTGAATCAACAGTTCAATTTGATCTTCTACCTTAAAAAAATTATATTTACAATAATAAAAATCATAAAAATGAAATGTATTAAAGCAATCAGAGAAACTAAACAAGTTAGGTTGGGTGAAATTATTAGAACTAACGATGATGATGCAAGAGAAAAAGTAAAAGGAGGTTTTTGGGCATATGCTACAAAAACGGAGTTTAAAGGGTCTAATACAGCAAAACCTTCCGATCCGGTTGAAGTGTCAGAAACAAAGAAAAAAGGTAAATCTAAAAAAGAACTTAAATTAGAGAAAAAACAGAACAAATAAAAAGAGCTTTCCTAGCTCTTTTTTTTTATCTGGTATATTTATAATAAAAAAACATGGCTGAAATTATTCTTTCAGAAGGTCAGTATTTGAATTTGAAAAAAAATGTAAAGAATAACATTTTAGTTGAAGCCAAATGGTATAATACAGTCCTGGATATTCTTGGGATAGTCGATCCAACACCAACAATTGATCTCATTAATGGATTTTCGTATTGGAAACAAGGTGATTACTTATATGCGTTTCTAAGTTTTTTATCAGCCATACCTTATGGTGGTGATTTAATTGGAAAATCTGCCATGACAGCAGCAAAAGTTGGTGGAAAGTCAGCAAAAGAATTAAAAATGGCAATTGATTTAATGAAAACTAATCCAGCAAAAGCGGCTAAATTACTTCAATCTTTGTCAAAAGAAAGTGGTGCTATCGCTAAATTAATAAATTCATCGGCCAAGTGGGGTCCAGAAGTTTTACAAGGTGTTAGTAAATTTCCTAAATCAGTTTCAGGATTTTCTGAGTTTTTAACTACAACAATAAACTTTATAATAAAGAATGCTAGGGGTTTGAAAACTGCGGCTAAATGGGCTCCTTCATCACCAACAAAAAGTGCGAGTGTCGCTTCCGGTGGTGAAGAGATGTTGGCAGATGTGGCAGATGACCCACTATCAAATATGTTCCAAGCATTATTTTCAGGTAAATTAAATTACGCATAAAATGAAAGAAGAAATTATTTTAAAATTAGTTCAGATACAAAATCAATTCAGATTTTTACACTGGCAAACGACAGGTGATGCTAAACATAGAGCATACGGAGAAATATACAGCGACCTTGATGGTATGATCGATGATTTTGCGGAAGCATGTATGGGAAAACACGGAAGACCTGAATTTGAAGCAGAATTTGCTATAATGTTTCAAGATATAAGTTCGATGAGTTTGCAAAAATTTATTGATGGTATTACAGATTTCTTAATATCATTTAATGAAGTTTATGATTCAAAATTAGATTCGGACTTACTCAATTTGAGAGACGAAATTTTATTAAAAATTAACAAATTGAAATACCTTTTAACTTTAAAATCCTAATGAAAAGATTAATCAAAGAAACCGGAATAAGAGATATTAACGCTCTTAAAAAGAGATATTCAAAAGCAGAAATATATTTTCACCAAGATTTGGATGGTGTTACAACGGCAATAGCTATGAAAAAATACCTAGAGGATAATGGGATCAAAGTTGTTGATGCCCATGTAATCCAATATGGGGATAAGGAATTTGCTGTTAAAAAATTAGACGCACAAGGTGATACTATGCCGGTTTTGGTTGATTTTGCTCACGGAAAACCGATGTTTGTTATTCATACAGACCACCACGATAGACAAGTTGGGGTTGAGAAAGGCACTTCAAAACAGTTCAGAGGTGCTAGATCAAATGTTGAGACAATATCACAAGTAGTTTCACCTACGGATCTTTTTCCTTCACCTGACATCAATTTAATAAATACCGTTGACTCGGCGGACTTCGCTCGTCAAGATATAACACCTGATGAGGTAGTTAATTTTATTTATAAGTTTGATAAAGATAAGTCATTACAAAAAAATAAAATGTTGTTAGGGTTTGTGATTAACAAACTTCTTCTTGCTTTCAAAAATAAAAAAGGATTTCTTGAATATCTTGTAATGGAATCTGAGCCATCTCTTTTATCTATTTTAGTAAATATAAGAGATTGGATGAAGAGATATAGTATGCCGGAACCTGAGATATTACAAAAACATGGCGAAGCGTATAAAGAAAGGATGAAGTCATATTCTAAGATGAACGTTGAAGATAGCATCATATTTCAATATGGTGGAGGTGATATGATGAAACCTGGTTCTTATGATAGATATACACCGTTTAGAAACAACCCTGACGCCGACTTTCTTATCCTTGCTTGGCCTATGGGGTTATTACAAGTATCTTGTAATCCATTTAAGAAAGAAAGAGGTTTGAAAGGTATAAATTTAGGTGAAATGGCTCAGGAAGTTCTATCTAAATGGGAGTCACAACTTAAAGATAGATTAATTCCTCTATCAACAATTAAATGGGTTAGTGAAACTAGTGTGGGTCCGGAAAGTGTTGGTTTTACGTTTAAAGATTTTGATGCCATTTACGGCGATAAATTCAACGGTTATGAAAACGGAGACAAGGCGCTTGAAAAGATTGAGAATATGATGGGAAAATCATTTACCGAACTTACGGATAAAGAACAAGAACTTTTAGACAAAATCACTGTAAATGCTTGGGATTTGATTCAAGCAAATTCTGGTGGGCATAAATGTATTACAAATATCTCTGGGCTCAATTATTTAGGTAGAAGTAAGAGACCGCCACAAGGTCCATATAGATATAATCCAGATAAAGATGACGCGCCTCACGTTAAATTTACAAAAATGTTGGCTGATGAATTTAAGAGTGTGTTGGTGGATAAACTAAAATGATTATATAATATATTCAACTGAATCACCAGGTTGAATATTCAATATGTCACAAGTTCCACCCTCCAGCTCTAAAACTATATTTCCATTTCCACAGTAACTTGGGCAATCATCGCTTTCGCATGGTGGGCAGTCAAAATGAATATTTACTATTACATTATTTTTTATGATAATAATGTCTAGCGGTATTATACAATTCTTCATCCAAAAACATTGTTTTTTGTCACCCATTAAAAAAAGTAATCCATCAAAACTGGAATCAAATGTTTTACCCATCATTCCAATTGATTGAGATTTTTTATCAATTAATGTTTTTACATTAAAAACATTGTCATTTATTTTTACCTTCATATTTATAAATATTATGAGATCCAAAAGATATTCAGGTGTTGTTGTCAAATTTAATGACAAAGTATTATTATGTAAAAGAAGTTATGATAATTCTTTTCCGGGTATGTGGTCAATACCTGGTGGTGGAATAGAAATTGGTGAAAACTCAAAGGATGCTGCAATAAGGGAATTTTTAGAAGAAACACATATTGATATTTCTGATTACGATTTAGATTTTGTTGGAGTTGTTTCTATTGACAAAAAAACCACGGATGGATTTAAATCAATGATGTATGTTTATCTTTTAAATTCAGGTCAAAAGTTGAAACCAGATTTTGAAAACGCAGTTGATGGTCATGAGCATATTGAATGGGAATATGTTTCATCAAAACAACTCAAAAATTATAATGTTGCGACTAGATTATTAAAGCTTTTAGAAAAAATTTTAGAAAAATATTAATTTTCTGGAATTACGATATATTTATAAGTTCTTGTCCGAGAGGACGAATTCCCCCTATATAAGAGGTAATAATTTGAAAATTGAGAAATTTTTCAAAACTTCTTACCGCCCACAGCATCTAACCAAACAGATCTGTGGGTTTTTTATTTTGTTAAATTTTTGATTATCTAAAAATAAGATAGTATATTTGTGAGGTAATACAGAAACACCATGACAACACAAATGAAAGTTAAGATTTTGAATGAGAAGTTTGGAACTTTGCTTGATGAAACATTCGTTAATCAAACTCAATTCAAATTATTTCTCAAAATGATTCAGGGTTGTATAGAGTTGAAAAATGATCTAACGTTTTTTAACGGAACAGATTGTTTATTTCACATTCCACATAGATTTTTGGTGGATTCAATCATATTAACATCATCTGAATCATATAGTCTGGCGGAACATTTAATCAATAAATCAAAAATCGAAGCATGACGCAAGTAATTGATAAAAGTTTTCTGATAAACAAATCTAAACCTCATTCACTTTCGATAGATGATAAAGGAAAACAATTAAAGATTGCCAACTCGAAAGTAACTTTTTCAATTGTTGGGGGTTCGCCAGGATTATATGGTGACTTTCACAATACCTTTGAAGTTGCTGTATTTGATAATAAAACAAATTTTTTTATTACTAGATATTATTTTCCGGAGATAAACGATGATGTGGTTTCTTATTTACCTTTGGATAATTTATTGGAAGTTTTGAATAGAGTTTTTAAAAATGGTTTCCGAGTACCTTAAATTCGGTGGTGGAGAGACTTTCCTTTGCCGGTTAGTCCCAAAGAGAGACGAGAGTCTCTCTTTTTTTATGTACTTTCTTGGTCTAGGGTAATTGGTATTCCTGTTATTTTACGTAAATACAGCGTTGCATCCCAAGTTACATCTCCTTTTAACCAGTCCCAAGCTGACCAACTATCATAGTCGTGTTGCTCTTCATCGTCGTCATATACGTCTTCAAATATTCTGTCATACAATTCCTCCAGGGAACCTGAACCATAAGCATTAGTTTGCACATAACTTTCTAGGATTGCGTAATTTACATAAATTGTTTCTGAATCAATAATTGTGATTTCATGAGTTTCAACGTAAATATATGAGGGTCCGTTTTGGCCCATAAAATCGATTCTTATTCCATTACCATCTTCATTATAATGAGCGAATATCCTTTGTAAATAATCCGTGACTTTGTCTTCACCATATCTTTCCAAGAAATCATCATAAAAACCACTTAGGTCATAATTTACCATTAAAGCGAAGTCGGACACTGACGTTCTAAATTTATTCTTAGCAAGTAATTTCAAAAATTGTTCTAATTCCATTTCCTTTTTTTTAATAAATATTGTAACTTTATATAAAAAAATATGCCAGAATTTATCAAAATCACCGAAAAAGAAATATTAGACACACCAAATTATTTTAAATTGGGCGAATTAGTGTCTAAAAAATATTGGAAAGAAGTTGATGTTTATGATACTTGTGTTTTATGTGGTGCGACCACACCATACTTGAAATCTACGCACATAGATCATCGGGTTGGTTATGTTGAAGGTGCCGGTCAAACTTGCCCGGACGGTTGTAATAAATCATAATTAAAATATGGTGATATTTATTGGAAAGTATAAATAAATGAAAGTTTGTTTAAAGAATTCCCATAAATATACATCAGAGAATCAAACTCAGGTTATCAATAAGTTTTTGGAATTTTTACAAAAGGAAGTTCCACTTAGTGATAATTTAGAAATAGAATTTCTAAACAAAAGAAAAGGTAATATGACAACTGGTGTCAGAAAACCTCATAGTTTGATTTATGTTTTAGCTGGAAAAAGAATGTTGGCGGATATTTTAAGAACCTTAGCCCATGAATGGGTTCATGAATATCAACACCAAAAAATGGGTATAAGTAGAAAAAAGAAAATTAAAGATATTGGCGGTCCAGAGGAAAATATGGCGAACGTCCTATCAGGTATTTTCATGAAGAAATTTCAAAAAGCTAATCCAGATTTTGAACGACTGCTTTATAATGAATAACTTAAAGTTATTCCAGCAATTATTAGTAATATTTTAAATATTAATTGAGGAACCCAACCTCCAGCTGCAATCCATAATTTATCTATTTCAGCTGTCTCACCAATATAATTCCATGGTTTATTCCAGAATATGTTCAAACTGTAATCAAAGAACAAATAAAATAATGCGGCATTAAGTAATATGTTAGTATTAGTAAAATAAGAAATTAATCCTACAATAATTGCTCTCAGGATAAATCTTGGAGTGTGGTCAACAAACCCTTTACCTTTTATGAGTAATTCAGCATCAAATAATGCGGAACCAATTGTGAATAATATTGTAAGTAAATATCCCATGCATATAAATATAAACAAAAAAGCCGATCTCACGATCGGCTTTAATTTTATTTGGAAGTTATTTCCTCAAATTCAACATCCGAGAATTCATCGGTAGTTGAATCTGTTTGATTCTCGGTCATGGATTGATAAAGTGTCTGACTTATCTCACCAAATTTTTTACTCAAATTACCCATAAGATCGTCAATACTATCTAAATCTTGTGTTTTATGGGCTTCTTTAAGCGCGTTCAGTGCTTCATCAATTGAAGTTTTTTGTTCTTCGGTTAATTTCTCACCAAGTTCGGACAAACTTTTTTCAGTTTGGAAAATCAAACCGTCTGCGGAATTAAGTTTATCTGCTTTTTCACGAACTTTTTTATCGGAGTCCGCATTTTCAAGAGCTTCTTGTCTCATTCTATCAATTTCTTCTTGACTCAATCCGGTCGAAGCTTCAATCCTGATGTTTTGTTCTTTACCAGTTCCTTTATCTTTTGCGGAAACTTTTAGAATACCATTTGCATCAATATCAAAGGTTACTTCAATTTGCGGCATACTTCTTGGAGCTGGCGGAATACCATCCAGAATAAACTTGCCAATTGATCTGTTGTCTGTGGCCATAGGTCGTTCTCCTTGAAGAATATGAATATCTACGCTTGGTTGATTGTCAACGGCGGTGGAGTAAGTTTTAGTTTTCTTAACCGGGATAGTTGAGTTTGCTTCAATTACAATATCAAACACATTACCCATTGTTTCAATACCAAGTGAGAGTGGTGTTACGTCCAAAAGCAAAACATCTTTAACGTCACCAGCAAGAACACCACCTTGAACTGCGGCACCAAGAGCGACAACTTCATCAGGATTTACACTCTTATTCGGTTTTTTACCGAAAAACTTTTCAACGGCAGCTTGAACAGCTGGAATTCTTGTTGAACCACCAACCAAGATTACCTCATCGATTTGATCTTTTTTCAATCCAGCGTCCTTAATTGCTTTCTCACATGGCTTCATACATCGTTTAATCAAAGTTTCAGCGAGTTGCTCAAACTTGGAACGAGAAAGTTTCATTACAAGGTGTTTAGGAACGCCATCAACGGCAGTAATATACGGAAGGTTTATCTCGGTCTCAATTGAGGAAGATAATTCAATCTTGGCCTTCTCAGCGGCTTCTTTAACTCTTTGTAATGACATAGGATCTTTTCTTACGTCCACATTTTCTTGTGATAGATATTCTGTTGCGATCCAATCAACGATTACCTGGTCGAAATCATCACCACCAAGGTGTGTATCACCATTAGTTGATTTTACTTCGAACACGCCATCGCCTAATTCCAGTACGGAAATATCAAAAGTTCCACCACCGAGGTCAAATACGGCAATAACAGAATCTTCATCCTTTTTATCCAAACCATAAGCGAGAGCTGCGGCAGTTGGTTCGTTAATAATTCTTTGAACCTTTAATCCAGCAATCTCACCGGCTTCTTTTGTTGCTTGTCTCTGTGAGTCATTAAAGTAAGCAGGAACTGTAATTACAGCTTCAGTTACTTCTTGGCCCAGATAATCTTCCGCAGTTTTTTTCATTTTTTGGAGAACCATAGCAGAAACCTCCTGAGGTGTAAAAAGTTTTCCGTCAATATCTACTCTTGGAGTGTCATTATCTCCTTTAACAACAGAATAGGCCACTTTTTTCAACTCGCTTTTGGCTTCACTAAATCTTCCACCCATAAATCTTTTGATGGATGCCACTGTTCTTTTAGGATTTGTGACGGCTTGTCTTTTTGCCGCGTCACCAATTTTTCTATCACCACTATCCAAGAATGCTACAATAGATGGTGTGGTTCTTTTACCCTCTTCGTTTGTGATTACTACCGGCTCACTACCTTCCATAACCGCAACACAGGAGTTGGTCGTTCCTAAGTCAATACCAATTATTTTACCCATATTCAAAGTTTTTTATTTTATTTTCCAAAGGTTAGTCAAATCCTGTGCCAAATCCAAATATAATGATAAAACATGACAAAATAACAAAACGACCTGACAAAATGTCAGTTAAAAAAAATAAATTATAAGTGGATTATTTAATGTTATTTCTTTACATTTGGAATAAATATCGAAATATGAACCAGTTTAGCCTACTTGTAATTTGGAAAATACTAGCAATAACTTTATTTTTGTTGGCGATATGCTGTGTTTATTATGATTTTTTTAAGTTAGCGTTTATATTTGGTTTGTGTTATAATTATGTTATGTTTGAGGTTCTTACAACACATACTGAAAATAATGGGGATAATTAAAATTAAATTAATATTTATCAAATAAAAAAAAATGGTCAAAAGCTTAAAATTTAAAATTGGGGATAAAATTTATAAACCGAAAGGATATAAATTTCCTGGTACAGTTGTATCAATATTCAAAACAACGGGAGGTGATATTCGTATTGTTGCCGAAATGGCAGAAAATGGTATGCTTCACATTTTTAACGAAAATCAGTTGGAGCACCTCGAAGATATCGTTTTGAATGAAATTCCAGAATGTGAACGAGTGGCAAAGTCCATGTTGACAAAAACTCTTATGAATAATCAAATGTCAATTCCAGAAGCCAAGGAAAAGGTTATAAAAGTAATAGATGATTTGATGTTAGATAGTCAGATGCCGACATATCTATCTGATTTTTGGGCTAATATTAAAATTGAAATTGAAAAAATATAATTAAATATTTTTAATATCGTAGTAAAAACAATCTGAGTCTTCACTGACCCATTTATCCGAAACACTTTCAACACTTGGAATTTCAAAGTCTACTTTGATTTCTTTGATTGGTAAAGGGAAATTTTTTGTAATCCAGTTTGAGTCTTTCCAGTATATACGGTTATTTGGCATTCCTAATAAATAACCGTGATCACTTGCTAGAATGTGACAACATTTATAATCAGAAGGTTCTTCCGAGTATGGGTTATTGAACCAATCTACGGTGAATAGATAAGTTGCCCATACTTTGGATTTATCCCTCAATACAACTTCACATCTATTCCCGGATAAAAAATCGAATCTGTTGACAACGACATTTTCAGAAAAACAATCCCATAATTGTTTAAAATGGAATGGAATATCTCGATCCGGTTCTTTCATAAAAATTTCTGATAAGGGAACTCTGCTTCTTAACATTCCATAATCAGTCATAACATGAAAAGTAAGAATTTTTCCACTTACAGATTGAATACCAAATACATAAACATTATCAAATATATTATAGTCAACTTCATTCTTGGTAAACCAAGATCTTCTAACTAACGCTTTGAAATGGGGAATGTTTGTATTCATTATCTCATATATTTTTCTGCTCGGATGCCATTTGGAAAGGTGAAACCTTTGACATCTTGAAGCCAAGATAGAATAGCAAACCTAAGATCCTCTTCTTCGATATTGAAAAGTTCCAACATTTCCTCCAAAAAATCTAAATTAAATTCTAACCCATTATAAACTCCTTTTGTGATACGAACCAGAAGTTTTGTGTCTCTGTTTTCAAAATCAACAAACCCTCCGTAATCAACCTTATCAATTTCAGGAAACTTCTTTTCAAGAAATTTGTAAATAAATTTAATATTATTCATGATGTAATTTATTAACATAAATATACGTCAATTATTTCCAATCTAAAAACAATTTAGTAAAATTAAAAAAAAAACAATTATGACAATGTTAGAAAATATTTTGGAATATTATTCTGATGAGGAAATTTTGAAAGCAGAAGGGTTTGATGAAGCGATTTTGGGGTATGATGAATTATCTGGGAGATTGATATATTCTGTTCAAAAATGTTTGGACATCCTCGTAGAAGATATGTCTTACGAGGATGCCCTTGAATATTTTAGTTTCAACATAAGTGGAGCTTATGTTGGTGAAAAAACACCAATTTGGTGTGTTGATAATTTTTAAACAATTTCCTTTGACTCAATAAGAGTATATGTGAATTTGTTTGCACCATTTTTTCTTACGAGTTCCATAAATTCGTTAAAATCCGCTTCTTTTTTGAAAACTTGGCAACCTTCACTCCAATTTTCAACGTAAGTTGAATTGGCGCCAGCTTTATGAATGTTAATTCCAAATACACCTTCTGCGATTACAGTCCCATCGTACACCATATCCTTATCCTTATCTCTTGTTATTTTAACTGGTGCGGATTGTTTTAATGCTTCATAGGTATTTTTGTGCTTTCCTATTTGCCAACAGTGGATGTATTGTCCAGCGACTAATCTAGCAACACCACCAGGGTTTTGATGTTCAATCATTGCTTTTTTTCCGGGGTCAGTTGTTGCTTCCCACTGTTTAACAGTCCAAACATCATTTACTTTGTAAGTGATAGTAATCCAATCGTCAAATAGATTTGTGACCGTGTTTCCAGGTGCGGAATTTCTAATTCCGATAATGTTTAATTCATTTTGGTACCATTTGTAACCTTTTTCTTTGATTACATTTTCTAGTTGTTCTTTTGTGACTTTCATAATTTAATATATTAGGTTTATTGTCATTACCCATAATTATTTCAAATTTTACCAAACACCTAATTGATAGTAAGGTGTTATTTTTTTATCAATAACAACACCAACAGTTATGGTACCTGCTAAACCACCCATCATAGTTCCAAATATATCTCTGGAATCTATTTTTTCTTTAAGGTGATAAACGTCATAAAATTGTTTACCTGCGCTAAATGCGATTGTACCACCTAATCCGTAAAGTTCTGGGTATTTTTTGTTCGTAACATAAGCAATTGATGTAATTGTTGAACCTATAATGTAACCCGAACATAGGTCGTTTGTTGTTGTATTATTTTGTGCTCCGAGTTTTAATGTAAACCCGAAAATAAATAACAAAAATATTAACTTTTTCATTCAAAATTTGTATTTAAGTTTATGTATTAACAGTAATAAATACAAACAGTCTTAATATTTATTTTTTAGGTGTATTTATTGACAAATAATTTGATGTATGGCGTTAAATGGAAAAAAAGCTTTTGGTTATGATCCAGGTTCTGCACCAGCAGGTGTTGAAAAAAAAGGGGATTTAGCGATTTTGACCGCTGATACAATTGTACAAGGTATAACCTGGTGGGCGCCACCTGATTCATCAACAGGATATGTTATTTCAGTAATTAATCCGGATGGGAATCAACCAAACCCAAAGGGTATTCCGGCATACAACGGATTTTATAGAAGTCAGGGATTTAGTAATGCCGAATTTATTAAGTGGGTAAATGTTGCTTCTGGTAATAACTTTACAGATGTTGCTTCTGCACAAAATTGGGTGGATAATAACAATTCATGGTCCAATTATGAGGATGATTATCCAACTCTTAACAATTATTACACTTATGCTCAACCAAGGACAGATACGTCAAATCCGTTTACTATTCAATATTTTCCGCCAGGTGGTACACCATCACCTAATGCGGTAGTTGTTTTTGCGAATAATCATGACTCAACAATTGATCGAATAACCAGCGTGACTTATGGTGGTGTGGCTATGACAAGAATTACAGGGGCAACTGATAATTCAGGAGAAGTTGG
>Ga0315903_10007288_pt1 | contig 13846 bp, 19 predicted proteins | sample LakEriMetagenome_7_FD_203524 | JGI IMG/M metagenome (GOLD analysis project Ga0315903, IMG submission 203524) | Freshwater fungal communities from buoy surface, Lake Erie, Ohio, United States - Buoy 2 MA119 | ecosystem: Environmental > Aquatic > Freshwater > Lake | place: USA: Lake Erie, Ohio...
AACGCGATCATGAAATGATGAAATTTTCTCAAGCTCTGCAAATACCTCATGTGGATATTTGTACTTCTTCTTGACTGCAATTGAACGTGGGACTCTCATATTCTTATTTATTCTTCTTCAGAAATTGTTCAGCTTCGTAGGTACAGAAAGAACAGAATGCCCAGCATCGGCCATAAGCATGATCTTTCAATAGGGCTGCATTAGTAGGACCAACAGTTCTTTGCGCAAGTGTATTGTCAGAATTGAATACTTCGACAATCATACGACCACTACGCATTTTCTTGCGTGACATTGGATGCATCTTCTTTGCAAGCTTCCAAGAATCTTTTTTGCTGTATGCAATCATGACTTATCGATGCCTTTCCACCCACGAGAGATGGCGCCTAATGCTGCAAGCTTTTCCTTATCGGTTGCATTTGCAATGCGATTCTTCACGATGCGTTCCTGCTCTTCCGGAGACAGCGAATTCCACCAACGGTCTTCTTGCTCCTTAATAAGCTTGATCATGAGTTGACCATCTGCAATAGCAGCAGCTTTTCGTTCCTCATAAGTTCCTCTACGTTTGGCCTGTCCCATGTTCTTATTTGTTAGTGATAGCTGAAATCTTTTCCTCAAAGTCAATCACTCTGAACTTTGCTTTGTCATACTGATTCTTAACACGCTCACAGTTCTTTCGTGCAGTTTCTTCGTCTTGTTTAGCAATAGCTAATGCAGTCTGATATGCTCCAAGAATTGTTTCAGAGAGATGGCTTCTTGGAAAAACAAAAGTCTTTCCCTTCCAATTGTTATTCTCCGATGCGATAACCTTAAGCTCAAGGTTATGCTTATCGCGTTCGCCAACTTGTTCAAATTCGACCAAAGTCTTTTGGTCGTCAATAATGTAGTACTTTTTGTTCATGGTTATTTGACAGGAAAGAAATCATTCACACAACTAATGAGCTGCTTACAGCGCTTCATGATAAGATAGTTCAGAACCTTTCCGTTTGAAGTATCTACTTGTGTATTGTAGACATCAAGAATAGATGAAGCTACCTCAGTAGGAATGTATGATAGGTCGATGCAATGACGATTACGAACATAGTTGCGGAATGTCGCAGAGTCCATGATCTCGTCGAGCTTGGAATAGTTAGCGCACCATTCATCGACTTGTTTTGCCTTCAGTGGCTTCTGACGACCGTCCGGATCAACGAAAACATTGTCAGGCGAAAGAACGTTAGGAACTCCGTCACCAGAATCACCACGGAGAATATGCTCAAGGAGATAACGTCGAGGATTCTTGTCAGTCACGATCTTCTTAGTCATAGGACTAAACTGACTGACATTGCTATACTTCTGAAGCTGAATGAAATCCTTGTCAGCACTTACGATCATGACAGGTTCACCACAGCCAAACTCCTGAGTCGTTTCGACAAGAGTTGCAATCACGTCATCTGCTTCTGCACCGTTGACGTGAACTACTTTGTAAGGAAGGTTCTCACTGATTTCCTCTCGAATCATATTCATGATTCTCCAGAGTTCCTTCCAATCCATATCGCTTGCTTCGCGATTTGCTTTACGAGCAGCTTTGTATTCTGCGAAGACTGTCTTACGCCAAGACGAACCACCGTCGCAACAGATAACCATCTTACCATACTTGCTTCGGTACTTAACATTGTACATGCGAAGAGTATTAAGGACCAGATGGCGAATCAGATCTTCTTGTGGCTCTGCACCTTTTTGTGAAAAGATGGCTGCCATTGCGACGCCAGAATAATCGACTAAAATCATTTGTAGTTTGTTTCTGGTTTATTCTACCACATTTCTTCACCAATGTAAATCAATTTTTTCGAAGTGAAGTGACATGTTTACCATGAATCTTTACACCAATGAAGTTATTGTAGTAGTCTTCACGCAAAAGTACTTCTTTCGCAAACTGCATTTCGGCTTCACGGTAATTCAGTTCGCCTTTTGACTTACATAGAAGAAGCACTTCTCGCGAAAAGTCATGCGGGCGTTCGTCAACCAATCCCTGCACCAATTCGGACGAACCAAAGTATTTCTGCCAGTCAGTCTGTGCATTCTTGATGCGCTTTTTCTTCTGACCTTTTAGTGGTGGAAGACGTCTCTTGCAGGTGATAAGCTTCTTGCCTATGTATTTCTTACCTGTAAGATTATCAGTGATCTCATAGATGAAACCAATGTAGCCTTCGTCAATTACTTTTTGAGCGGCTTCTTCAGTAAACGGCTGACCTTGGTAATACCACTGATTGATTTGATTAAGTTCCACGAACTTATTTATTCATCGTAATCACAGTGTGTTCCACAGAATGGACAATAGACAGGATCATCAGATTCTTCTTCATCCTCAATGAAATCATGATCATCTTCTATGTCTTCAAAGTCATCTCGCCACTCGTCAATGTCGGTATCATTCCAGATGATCTCGTAGGCCTGTCTACAGTTTCTGCATTTAGTGGTTTGAATCATTTCTTCTTCTGAGGTACTGGGAATTTGGTTTCGCCTGTCACTAGTGCTTGCTTAATGTATGGGTTACACATGTGACACTTATTACAGATATCAAACTTGCGTTGAATTTGATGAAGATATTTTAGATCGTTTTCCTTCGCAAGATCGATGATTTCCTTAAAGGATTTGTTGAAGCATATGCAATGCGTGATCATAGAATTTCACATGCACCGCCAGAGCAGGCCTGAGCTCCAAGTGTATCGGCATTGATGTATGCCTGTGACTCTTCGATTGCAGCAGTCCAATCAATCTCAACGTATTCTCTAGATAGATCGCACCAGGTCTTCCAAAGAGATACGTGCTTGAGACAGTATGTTGCACGACGAACATCCCCGTCAAAATATCGCTCCGCAAATTGATTTACACGACGAACCCAATCAACCTTATTGAACCATGCGTCATATTGGTCGCGTAGAATGAAGTATTCGGCGAGCTCTTTATTTGATTTCTTGCCTGGATACTCTGGACGAAGCATCTCGGTCGAAAGATCTTCTCCATAGCCTAGAACAGTATCACATGCTCTCCAAAGGTTATTGTCAAATGCATTCAGTCCGTCAACGATTAGACCAGAAGCAAATACAGAAGCATCTCCATATTCGCGGACAAGTTCACCTGGAGTTAGAACGGTTGAGAAAGGAGCCTGAGCATAGTCAAGGTCGCCTGATGCAGGAAGCAAGGAGATACCTGCGAACCATTTCTGATTGTCATAAATGAACTTCTCAACGTCATCCCATTCATCAGGTTTGACTGTAATTGTATTTGATACGTTGTGTCTAAGTTTAGGATTGACACAACGAGAAAGCTTTGTGCCAGATTCAACCCAGTTCTGCTGAGTTAGCTTGACTCTTTCAAGCAGTTCTACTGCAGTTAGTTGGTTCTTCACGACAGCACCTGCAGGAACTTCACAAAGGAATGAAATGACAGCGTCAGTCTTGTTTGTAGACCAGACAGAATCTTCAACCGCAAGTGGATTACGTGCCTGAGTTTCCTTCAGACAGAATTCATTCTTGTTTGCCTGAACTCGGCGAATGTATCGTTTTGCATGGTGAGGGTGAATACCTGATGCAGTTCCGAGAACGCACGAAGTAGAACCTGCAGGCTTAACGCATGTCGCGCGTGCGCAAGGGTTAATACCGATTAGCTTAGCAACCTTTTCATTGATCTTCAGAATGTACTTAGCTGCTTCTTTCTGAACGTCCTCGTTGAAAAGTAACTCAGGATTATCCATCATACCAGTGATAGAACATCCAAGCAATGCTTCTTCGTCAAAGATCTCCTTTGACTCCTTTGAAAGATATTTGAAGTTAGTGTAACCTGCCTGAAGAGTTCCGATGATGGCCGATGCCTTACAAGCATCAAGGAAACGTTCTTTTGTGTCGCACCACTTACCGTTGATTTCGGTAAGGTTACAACCTTGGAAACCTGATCGTCCATCGCGCGTTATCGGATACATTCCGATTTCGACGCAAGGATTGTAACCAATGTCAAGATCGTCCATCCAAATGAAACCTGGTTCGCCGAACTCCTTAGTTGACTTCATTAGCTTCGCAAACTCTTCACGAGAAATAGAACCTTTCAGTAGAGCTGCACTGTTATTTGAACGTGCGCGCTGTGGGTTGCTCACGAACCAATTACCGATCTTAGCATTAAGCATCTCGTCATCATCATGCGAGAACAAGCAAAGAGTAGCGGAACGACGAACACCACCTGACAGAACTGCATCACTGATATGCATGATGATATCATAACAGTCAATTGGACGCAGCTTGTTTGCAAATTCTCCAGTCGTGAAGTCCGGTGAATTGATACGTGAATTGATTAGCACGCGGACTTTCTCCAATGCCTTTGCTAAACCATCAGGACCTGGCGCTTTGAACTGTCCTGCAATAAGAGAACCTTCAGGACGAATCAATGAATAGTCAAATTCAATATTCTTGCCTGCATAAACCGAAAACTCTTTTGGCTTTTCGAGGTAACTTGAAAGTAGAGCACCTACGGCGTCTGCCCAGCCTTCAATTGAATCTTCAACAACGTATGTTAGAGTATCGACATGATTAGCACGAATCTTAGGTAGCTGACTCACATGTCGTTTCTGAACTGAGAAACCAACACCACATCCACAAAGAAGAGAATACATGATCTCTTGAAAAACACGTTCACGATTCACATGAGTAAACAAGCAGTTGAACATCTTGAGTTCATGCTTGAAGATAGGATCACCTGCGAACTGCAATGAACGCTGAGCTGCAAGCACTCTCTTCTTAACTTGCATGTTTTGAGCGAAGGACATAAGTTCCTCAAGCTCTGGATTTTCTGCTATCTTGTCTGCATACTTAATGCGATGCATTTCAAACACTCGGCCTACTGCCTCTTCCCATGTTTCTCTTCGTCTTTTCTCTGTATTGTATCTTGCGTATCGTGAATAGAAGGTGTAATTCGAAAGTGCTTTAATACTCATAGTTGTAAGTTAATTTATCGTTTCTTAAATCTTAGGATTGGTGATTTTGAATTCCCATTGGAAAGTGTAGCCATCTTTATTGTAGTCAAGACCCGCATCATATTCTCCATAGAGTTGACCATCATGTTCTTGAGTGAATATGAACTCAGGCTTATCGCCAAACGGCCACCCAAAACAATGCGCAAGCATTCGTGAATTTGTTGGATCGAGTTTAAACTGCTTTTCCATACGATAAGACTATTAAAGTCGCGCTTTCAAATTAAAGCGCGACTTTTAGTTTCGGTAGGTGCAGAATCCGATATGACCAGTGTTCCCCTTTGACACTGCATCAAGGTAGAAATATGGCGCAAGTTCTTCGTCAATCTTTTTGGCAAGCTGACGTGAAATTTCGTCTACCTTTGTTTCCAACTCTTCGTTGGACCACTCAAGAAGCTTTAGAATTTCGCCAGTCTGTTCCATAGTTTATTCTATACTATTTGCGAGTAAATGTAAATAACTATTTCAGAACATTGCGACGAATCTGACGTAGCACTCCACTTGAAGAGTCTCGAAGCACGATAGTGTTCTTTGGATTCTTCTTTGCATAGTCATAGATTTCCTTTTGACTTGCATCATTTACATCCAAGTATTTTGACCATCTTTCAAAGCGGCATCGCCCGCTCTCAAACTTGCGAAATGTGTCGCTGTTGACGTCAAACATTTTCCAAGAATCGCTTGAGCGCTTGAAATGATCCTTAGGTGGTTTAGTTGGAGTTGTATCGATGTTCGCTACTACGTTCATGATTCAAGATCTTTGATGTTGACTTTGATAAACTTGTTTGTTGGCATATGAAGAACCTCATATTGTGGATAGCCAAAGATATGACCGATTGGTCCACTGTTCGATTCAGCGATGACAGTAGTTCCGCGGCGAGCAATAACTTCGCCTGTCTTTGGAGAAGCAATGTCATGCTTCAGATTGTATGCGCCTTCTGCGAGAATGTCGTTTGTGTCTTCTACAACGATTGAATCAATATCAACATCGAATGCTTCTTTAAGTATTTCCGAGATAACCTCGTCGGACATTCCAGTCTCCTCCTTGATTAAGAATAGAGCTGTAATGTAAGAAGCAATTGTAGTTTTACCAAACGGGACTTTGTTAAGTAGTCGCTTAACGTTGAAAACAAGACGATGAAAAAGATTGTAGACTGCCTTCTCTTCTGATGTTTGTGGCTTGTTGATTACCTTTCCATCCTTGTCTAGAATGCCAGCTTTGAATGCGCCAGTTTCTTCCCACGGAGTTGTAAGCAAACGCAAAAAGCGAAATGCATAGAATGTATCAGAAGCTCGAGAAAGTAAACTCATAGTTGTTGAAGCTTTTGTGCAATCTCCAAGTTAATTGGTATGCTTTCATACTCGTTAATTGGAGGAAGTAGGTTTAGAAATAGTAAGAACGTTTTTAGCTCAGGCCATAACGTCGGATCAGTTTTGAAGAAACACATTTCAGTCGCAGCCGAAACCTCAAACACATTATGAATTACGATCAAGTGATTTAGAATCAGCCTTTCTTGTAATTCATTCTTTTCTTTGTATCGACTAAACAGTCTTTTTAGATACTTGAAACGAATCAAGTCGTCTTCAAACTCTGCAGGATCAAGGACACGAGGATTTACGTAGTTCTTTGCTGCGAAAAGATTGAAGTTCTTTTCTGTTAGTTCGACCTTTCTTTTAGGAAAGAGTGTTTGTGTAATCATAAGTGGAAATAGAATTGCCGATCAGATGTTTGCCAGTGATCGTGTAATTGTATTTAACCAACTTATTGACTTTATTGTGAGTCTGCGCGCTAAAGCTAGCTTGACCTTAGTAATCATATTATGCTGTCTTTAGTTTCTGTTGAATCTTGGTGAACACTGACATGTCGCCAGTAACCATTCCAATCAATGAATGAAAGATTCCAGTGATGAGATCTTTTTGATTGCGGTTAAGTTCCTTACCTGCATCAAGATTACGCATTGCGATGATTGCTTTTGCTACATCTCCTTCAGGAACTAATCCTGTCGTTGCAAGGCGGCGGAATTTTGATTCGTCGAACTCTTCAGAGATTACTGATAGATCGTATGTTGCGATGTTTTCTTCGCGGACGAACTTGTAGTACTTCTCAAGCGCGCGAATTGCAGCCTGCTGTTCGTTCTTTGTCTTGAACGCAACTGCATCGTTTCCGGCACGTTCAAAGTTACTCTTAGCCGAAGCCTTCTTGATCAGTGCTTCTAGGTCAGAACCATCAACGCCAAGGACTTCAACTTTGAAAGGCCACTTAGCTGTCTTAGAGACCCATGATAGAATAGTACCATCACCAGCAGCTTCTTCAAGTTCATTATCTTCCTTTACGAATTTGTAATCCGAGACAAGAATATCTGCGGCCTGATTTACAGCAGTCTTGCTGAGGAATCCAACATTGTCATATGTAGCCTTACCGAAGGTTTCATCAAAATCAGCTTTGCTTAGCTTCTCGATGATCTCCTCTGCCTTAAGACCGTTAACTGAAAGTTGGAACTTCCACTTAGGAGCTGTTGTAATTGACCAAGTGCGAATAACGCCTTTCTTTTCGGCTTCATCAAGTTCGACTTCTTCGTTCTTAGCGCCTGGGAACTTCTTCAGTTCAGCTTCTAGGCGAGCAATGATCTTCTTGATATCTGCTTCGGAGTCAGGATACTTTCCAGAGTCAAGCTTCTTCTGAAATGCAGCAAGGGATGCCTTGACCTTATCCTTAGCAGAACCATACTTATCAGGAGTTTCATCTAACTGTTCGGCGTTCTCTTTAACAAGTTCACGAACATTTTTAACTCCCATTTTCTCTAATTGATTTTCAATACTTACCATCATCTTGACAAGAGCAGCTGGGTCAGGTGCCTTATCGGAATCTAGTTTTTTCTTAAATGATTTGTATGAAGCAATAAGTTTAGCCTTCTTATCACCATATGCATCTGGCGTCTCGTCTAGTTGAGTTTCTTCCTTGAAGATTTTGTAGTACTTTTTGAACCACTGATCAACTGAAGAAACATCTGCTGACTTCAGAGCGTCGTCACCAACAGGATGAATAGCATTCATCTTCTTGATAGCGTCTGCATCGTTATTTGCTTTGACCTTACGAACCTTTCCTGACATTTTGTTCTGGAAAGAATAAGTAGCTTCTGTGAGTTCAGCACTTTCGTTCATGACTCTTTTTGCCGCAAGCACGCGCGAACCATCTGTGTACTTATCGCCATCTTCATTAGCACCTGGAAGTTCATGACGCATGCGATGTAGAAGCTTTCCAGTGTTTTTGTCTTGAACTTCAATGCTGAACTTACCGTCAGATCCACGCTTAGAGCTTACGATGATCTCATGCTTACCAGGATTGAATTTGAACTTAGCTTCGTCAAGTTCAACTTCTTCGTTTTTCTTTTCTCTCCACTGAAGTTTTCGATTACGAGCTTCTGCAGCAGCTGCTTTTAGTTGGGCTCCAAACGTTGGGCTTGCCCCAGGTTCGTCTGTCCAATTAGTTTTTAACCACAGCTTGAGTTGACTATCAGACATCTTCTTAAACGAAGCAAATGTGCTAGCTTCATCAAGTTCTTCCTCGTCGTCATCGTCGCAATCACAGCATCCTTCAACCATTTTGGCCATCTTCTTCAGATCGTTAATAGCGCGGCTAACGTCGGTATAGCGAGTTGTTCCTTCGCTGTCGATAATGATGAAGATCTTCTTGTCGTCTTTGTGTGGGAGAGCGTCATCAAGTACTGCAAAGAAGATATCAGCCCACTTACCAGCGCGCATAGGAATACCCCACATCTTCTTAACCTTGTACTGAGAACTCATCCAAGTATCCTTGCCTGGCTTAGCTTCTTTAAAGCCTAGCTTATCAAGAACAGCAAGTTCCTTTGCAGGCACGCGATGAGAAAGTACATTATCATCTCCAGTTAGTTCATCAAGTTGCTCAACAGATTCAAACAAGTCAGACTTGTTAACTGAAACTTGATTACCACCTTCACTAGATCTGAATGAATACTGACTGCCAAGAAGTTTTACGTTCCAAGTAATTCCGGTTTCATCTTTGAAAGAAACAGAGCCGCCCGCCTTTAGCTTTTCGACTTTCTTCTGATCGTCAGGATGCATTACAACTGAGAAATCGCTACCCTTATGAATGGTAACTACAGTTCCCCAGCTAAGCTTCTGCTTTTTTACTTCTACAGCTTCTACGAGTTCTACTGCTTCGTCAAGCGATTGGAGTTCCTGTTCAACTTCCTCCATGACTTCAGAGTCAAGAGCATCCATGTCATATTCCTTAGAAGGCATTGCTACGATCTGTTCGTACTTGTCATAGACCTCAGAGACAAGGTCATATGCAGAAAGAATAGCAGCAATCTCGTCAGGAGTGACCTTGATTTCTTCTCCACCCATCACTGAATAGAGGTCGTCGGCCATAACAGCAAGATGATTGAGAGCAAGCAAAGATGCCTCAAAATCGTCTTCCTCGGAAAGCACAGCTTCCTCTACGATTTGTGGAAGCTTAGGCTTGAATTGTTCGTCGTTTGCTTCTCGCAAATCTCTTAGGGATTTATTCATAGTAGTTCGAATTGTTTTGGGATACTTACTTGCTTTGTGTTCTTATCAAAGAAGATAGATGGATGACTTGTTGCACTAGGGAGATTCCATAGATCAAGTCTTAACTGATGAGCAAATGCTGCCTGTTTCCAGACACCATCATAAACTTCTCCAACCTTGCATGCGCCCCAGCGCTGAATGCATTTTACTTTGGCCTTAGAACCAATCGTAATTGCTGCTTCGGTTAATTGAAACACAAATGATTCGTAGAGGTCTCGAATCTTCAGAGTAGATTGACCGATAACTGAATTGTCTGATTCGTAGAAGAAACGTAGAAGATCACCGTCGGACTGCTTTGTCGCAAGTTCAAGAATCTTCACTGCTCGCTTCTCCGCAAGACTTTCATTCTTTTTCTGAGCTCCATAGTAAGCACCAAGAGCCATCTTAATGCGCTCCTTCTTTGACTTACCATCAAATTTTGGATTATCGCTAGCAACGAAATCAGCAATCCAATCCTCAACAGGATCGTCAGCTGTTAATTTCTCATGCAAGTTTTTGTCAAGCTTGTCATAACCAACAGTCTTTGCGATGTAATGCGGGTCGCCTTGTTCTGACAGACTGTCACTAGCTTTACGATAAAGCAATTCCTTTAGAGCAAACTCAGATTGCTTTTCTGCATTGTCTGCCGATTCAGAAATCATACCTTCAACGATTGCCTTTAGAACTGATGTAGGAGTTGCTTTGATTCGAGAAGCAATTTCAATGTCGGCTTGTTCTTTGACATAATGAATCCAGTCGCCTTCGGATGAAAGCTGATCGATGACCATTAAAACTCGATTAGGATTAAGCATTGTCTTATTTATTCTCCTTTTTGACGACCGCAGTTATCCACTTTCTCTTGCGTTCTTCGGCAGTTTCTACTACAACGAAGTTAGGACCAAGCTCAACGATTTTTCCGTCTTGTCCAGATTCAACGATCGTTACGATATCTCCAACTTTGAAAAGTTCGCCTTTGACAAAGTCTTCTCTTTCTTCAGAGACGGTGTCAAGTTGAATATGTTGGCGGTGAGTAAAAGCTTCTTTAAGACCCATACCAACACGAATAGCATTGAATAGATCTCGAGCTTCTTTGAAACCTTTTGGAAGACCTTTCATGAAGTCTTCAAGATTATTGCGAATTGCAGCATCACGCATCTTTGTGCCTGACATTCCAGTAACTCCTTCAGAGTCTGGATCGCGGTCGCCTGACGAAACCACATCAATTCCGTCAGGGAATGAATACTTACCATGCTTACCTTCAACTCCATTGTACTTATGAAGAAGACGATTGAATTCTTCAATACGATCGGAGCCTACGACAAGAATAAGCTTTGTAAATCCTTGCTGCGTAAGTTTTGGTAGAGCATCAAAGATAGTCTTGATTGACTTGTCTTGAATAAAGTTACGTCCATACTTTGGAAACATCTTACGAAGGAATTTGATCTTTTCTTCGTATTCCAAAGGATTTGATTTTGAATCGTTTGACTGAGTCGTAAAGATACGATAGTTATTACCTTTCGCTAGACTTGCGACTCTTTCAAATACTTTCTCATGACCTAAAGTAGGCGGCTGAAAACGACCAATAGTAGCAACTACTGGGTTTTCACGTTCCTTCGTAAAGGTCTTAAACGACTTCAAATTGGACATATTCAAAGTTATTTATTGCTGCTTGCGGCAGGCGCAGGAGTAGGCTTTTTAGGTGGAGTTTGTCTTGCTTTATTCTTATTTGCAAATCGCACTGATTGCTGCTTACGAACAATAGGTAAGAGTCTAACTGCAAGACGTTCAATACCCTTCTTACGCTTAGCAAGAATCTTTTCGATTCGAGCGCGTTCGGACGGACTTACGTCTGACTTGGATTTGCCACCCAAAAGCTTACGAGCCATACGGCGACGAGCAAGGGCCTTTGCACGACGCTTTAGAACATCAAGTCCAGCTTGTCGACGCATTGCGATTTTACGCGCGCGTGCAATACGTGGCGCGAGACGACGCATGAGAATCTTTCTCTTCATGCGTTGCTGTAAAGTTAGAACCTCATCAAGCTGTTCTACGTCTTCCTTAACTGCGCTCTTTACAAGATTCTTATAGAGGCCGCCTGGTCCATGAAGAGGATTTGCCTTTGGTCGATACTTCCCGACTTTCCATTTCTTCTCGTAATCATCACGCTTCATTGCGCCATATTGAACACGTTCTTGATCAGCTCGCTGCTGCGGAGAAATTTGCTTTTCTTCAAGCGTATCTTCATCAAGATTGTACTTCTTTCGCTTCCATGCCTGATATGCAAGAAGTCCAATTGGATCAACTTCTCTACTCCACTGAGTAGCATCGATGATTCTTAGATCTAAAAAGTCGGTCTTCTTCATACAACAAGTATTTATCAATTTACTTCATTGCCTTTTCGAGGGACTCCGGAATAGGATATCCTTCTCGCTGTAGCGCTTCAGCTGTGGTTTTTAAGATGATTTGCCGTTTATCCTTATGTGGAAATCCGTTGTCTAGGACAGCTTTTAGACAAGCTTCAAATGTAAGCAGATCGTTTGCCTTGTATTTCTTACCATACAGAAAGGCAACGATCTCATCTGGATTGTTAGAAATAGTCTTGTTGTCTAGCGTTCTGACAGCCTTAACGATCTTACCAGTCTTTGGAGAAATGTTAGTCTGTGTTCCAAACTTCAGGCCTTCATTATTGTTAATCCAGTAGCGTGACCATTCAATTGGTGTTTTGGTGTCAGGATCAATCTTGTTGACGACAAGATTCGCATTCTTCGCAACACTGAAGTTTAACAGATTTCGGTATAGACCTTTCAGCTGAGAATCTAGGTAGTGTGGAGAATAGAATACCCATTCAGCATACTTAACAGACTGCACAATCATTAGGTCAAGTTGAACCTTCTGATTAGGCTGAAGCCCGTCAACGTTCTCAATCGGAAATGCAATTGAAATAATACCAATGCTGCGCATGTCTTTGAAATCATAGCCTGCTTTTTTGATTGCATCGACTACGTAATTCATCATCTCGTCATAGGTGTCAACATTATTCTTCTTCAGCAATTCTGTTGCTGAAAGAGCTATGTCAATGTCACCTGACGATTCGCGCGGAGCCTTCTTACCAGTTGATCCTAGTAAAGCAGTATCACTTTTCTTGATCTTTAGCTTAGGCAATAGATCACTGTAGATTTTTTCAACTGTTGCTAGCGTGTTCTCTTGATTGATACGAACTACATTAGCAACAGCATTGCCGCCTTCAGTTATGGTTTCTCTGAAATGATTGAACTGTTTCATTTTTTAGGTGGCTGGATGAATTCTGGTTTAGGTGCGTTCTTGAATGAATCGCTAATGACTTTCACGATAGTTCCGTTCGGAAGCTCAATTACAATTCCTTCAAACTGATTTCCGAACAGTCCGCCGTTAACATATGAGATGACCTTCTTTGCTATCTGCTTTTGATATTCAGCAATCTCTGCAGTAATAGCTGTCTTCATTTCGCGGTCGGCATGTTTACGCGATGCTAATAGAGTTGGAAGATCTTTGTACTTCGTGAGAATATCATCTTTGAATTTGCTTATCTCAATCGAGATATCAATGTCTCGTGAGATGTTCAGTGTAGGCGGAACATATTTGCGCTTGCTATCAGAAATTGCATATAGAGCCTTCTTGACTTCTTCAGTGTTATGATATTGATTACCATCATCATCAATGACTTTGAATGGAATGAATGTCCATTCTTCTCCAAGCTTTGCACGCTCATATGCAATACGAACAAACTTAATCGTATCAAGTTCAGCGATACCTAGCGGAGTATGAAGAATCTCGCCAATGATCTTGATGCCGTTTCCATTATTCATTTTGGAAAGGACTCCCTGAACCTTCTTGTCGGCTTTGAATAGCTTAAGCAATAGGTCGAACTTGCGCCCCATTTCACCAGACCCGCCACGTGACTTATCACGGACAGTAAAGTCACCGACCTTGTAAATTGAACCTTGCGCAGATGACTCAATGAAAGACTTACCGTCTTTATCTTGCCCAATACGAAGAACCATTCCGTCAATCTTTTCGGTGATAGAGATCTTATCTCGCGATAGGATTCCTTTGTACTTCTTGTCAAGTTCTGACACCAGAGAAAGGAATTCTAATGGTGGCATTTTGTCAAGGTGCGAGATGAAGACTTTCTTTGTAGTCTTCGCCTCAGTTAATTGACCAAATTCTCGAAATGATTTTAGTTGCATTATTGTAGTTTTACGAAAGGAGCAGATAGTTCGCTGTTAGATGAAGCATACTGAA
>Ga0315903_10007292_pt1 | contig 13844 bp, 10 predicted proteins | sample LakEriMetagenome_7_FD_203524 | JGI IMG/M metagenome (GOLD analysis project Ga0315903, IMG submission 203524) | Freshwater fungal communities from buoy surface, Lake Erie, Ohio, United States - Buoy 2 MA119 | ecosystem: Environmental > Aquatic > Freshwater > Lake | place: USA: Lake Erie, Ohio...
TGATGTCAGCAATAAACGCCTCTATCTGGAGCGGATGTTGGTTTGCCAGCGCTAAAGTTTTCTCCATTTTCAGAGAGGCAGGCGTTCGTTACTCCAACATTATCTTCGTCACCGTGGCGCTCTATATCATTGGTGTAGCTTGGTATTATTGGCTCATCAAACAACACGAACGAAGAAAAACTTAAGCCAACTTTTTCCTTTTAATCAAATTCTTATTTTCACCGTCTAAATAAATTTAAACTATGTCATACTTGTTTACCTCCGAATCAGTGTCTGAGGGCCATCCGGATAAAGTGGCCGACCAAATTTCTGACGCGCTAATTGATCAATTCTTAGCCTATGACCCAAGCTCAAAAGTAGCTTGTGAAACCTTAGTGACTACCGGCCAAGTAGTGTTGGCAGGCGAGGTAAAATCTAATGCCTACTTAGACGTGCAAGACATTGCACGCGATGTTATCCGCAGAATCGGCTATACAAAAGCCGAGTATATGTTTGAAGCCAACAGTTGTGGTGTATTGTCTGCCATTCACGAGCAAAGCCCCGACATCAACCAAGGTGTTGAACGTAAAAAACCTGAAGAGCAAGGTGCAGGTGACCAAGGTATGATGTTTGGCTACGCCACTAAAGAAACCGACAACTACATGCCATTGGCCTTAGATTTAGCACATACATTATTGCGCGAATTGGCCGGATTGCGCAGAGAAAATAAAGCCATCAAATACCTTCGTCCGGATGCTAAAAGCCAAGTGACGATTGAATATGATGACAACAACCAACCTGTGCGTATAGACACGATTGTTATTTCTACCCAACATGACGATTTTGGCAAAGACAGCCTGATGTTGAAGAAAATCAAGGATGATGTTATCAATATCCTTATCCCACGCGTGAAGAAAAAATTGCCTAAGCGTGTGCAGGTGTTGTTCAGTGACAAAATTAAATATCACATCAACCCTACCGGCAAATTCGTTATCGGTGGACCACACGGTGACACCGGCTTAACCGGCCGCAAAATCATCGTTGATACTTACGGTGGCAAAGGTGCTCACGGTGGTGGTGCATTCTCCGGCAAAGACCCTTCTAAAGTAGACCGCTCAGCCGCTTACGCGACCCGACACATTGCTAAACACTTGGTAGCTGCCGGTGTGTGCGATGAAGCCTTGGTACAAGTAGCTTACGCTATTGGTGTAGCGCAACCTGTAGGTTTATTTGTAAACACTTACGGCACTGCCAAAGTGAATTTGACCGATGGACAAATAGCCGCAAAACTTTTAAAAATGAAAGAGTTCGATTTGCGTCCTTACTTCATTGAAACTCGCTTTAACCTCCGCACACCAATTTATCTGGAAACTGCTGCTTACGGCCACATGGGTCGCGAGTGCAAAGTGGTAGAGAAAGTGTTTAACAAAGGCAGAAAAGACGAGAAAAAAGTGAAGGTAAAACTATTCCCTTGGGAAGAACTAAACGCCATCAAAGAAACCAAAGCTGCCTTTGGTCTTAAATAATCTAACCGTATAATATTATATCCAAAGCCACCAATTGCTTCGTCAGTTGGTGGCTTTTTCATGCTTATCAAACAGTTGTAAAAATTATCTCTAATACAGTTCGTGATTTATACACATCCAATAGGTTGGTTGGTAACAGTAAATTTAGTTTTGTCTCAGATATTATTTACAAATTTAAAATGCCTGCCAAGAATTATTCCGCTTAGTAGAAGAAAAAATAGGCGACTTCTCAGTCGCCTATTTAAATTTCATTTTTACCATCAATTAACCTTTCAATACTTTGAACTCTGTTCTTCTGTTGATGGCGCGTCTTGCCGGATCATCTTTCCCTTCTTCAGTGGTGTTTGGAACTTTAGGTTTGCTTTCGCCATATCCTTTTGGAACCAATCTGTCTTTAGCAATGCCTTTGCTAATTAAGTAGTTCACACAACTTTCGGCACGCGCTTGAGATAGTTTTAAATTACTGGCATCTGTACCAATCGCATCAGTGTGTGCACTCAACTCAATCACAAACGTTGAGTTCTCTGCCAAAATTTGATACAAGTTATCTAACACCGTTTTAGAGTTTTCGGTCAATGTAGCTTTACCAAATTCATACAACACGTTTTGCAAGGTGTATTCTTTATTCAACTCCAATTTGTCAATAGAGATATTCTTTTCAATAGTGTCTATCAAACCAATGTTTGAAGTATTCAAAATAGTGGTGTTAGCAAAGTAGCCTTCTTTTTTCACCACCAATTTATAGTTCTTGTTCATATCTACATCAAAAGTAAAGTAAGGATTACTGTTCATGTAGTAGTTGGTTTTCTCCATTCCGTTTGGATAAATTTCTATCAAGGTGACGCTAGCGCCAATGATAGGCTCATTGTTTACGATTTGGCTAATCAAGCCTTTCACTACATAAGCTGCTTTGCGTATGTTCATGTTGTTTTGAATAGTGTCTTCATCTGGCAAACCTTTAGTGGTGATGCTCTCAAACTTGGGTTGGAAACCATCGCGCTCTACTTCTACTATATAGTCCGTTTCAGGATTAAGTTTGAAGAAGTACATACCGTCATCCTTTTTTTTGCCAGGCAACACGTTGCCTGGCGCATCCAAACGAACACCTGTTTTAGCCGAAGAGTCCACACCCACCAACACTTTCGTACCGTCCTCCAATTTGCGATAAAGTTTAAATGTAGCACCGGTCAATACTCCTCCTGCATCTTCGCCATCCTTAAACACCATACCTTGTACGGCATACTTAAAGTTGGTCCAAGTAAAGATATCATCAGACGCAGTTTTGATGCCGTTTTGCGGCACGCTTCCTTCGCGGTTAGATACTAAGAAACCATAGGTTTGGTCGCTGCTTCTGGTATAGTAAAGTTCATCTGCTCCAGTGTTCAAAGGCTGACCTAGGTTAGTCACCGGTCCCCAAGTTAAATCTTGTTGTTCCTCTGTTTTAAACACATCAAAACCACCAAAGCCGGGTTGTCCGTTAGAGCTGAAGTATAAAGTCTTAGTGCTGTCGTCAAAATAAGGTGTTCTTTCATCGCCCAAGGTGTTGACAGTCGGCACTAATTTAGGGCCTTTAAACTCGCCATTTTGAGCACGCAAGAAATACCATATATCCATGCCGCCCACACCGCCAACGCGATCAGACGAGAAGTAAACTATTTCCATACCATCGGCAGAAGTACGCACAGATGGTTGAGTAGAAGTTGATTTTTCTTTCTCGTTGATTGGCTCCGGCAAACGTTGGACGTTAGAGAAGTTGCCCCCTTTATGGTCAGCTACAAATAAGTTGCACAATGAGCGATCATCATCTAACTCTAAACATTTAGTGAAGTAGAAACGAGTTAAGTCTTTATTAAACGTGCCATTGCCCACGCTGTAACCTTTTTCGTTGATGTCTTCATTCGCCAACAACTTTCCTTTGCTCCATTCATTTCCGGCAAACGCACTTTTGTAAATCGCGTAAGTCAATTTAGGTTTTGCGCCATCAAAGTAGTAGATAGTGTCGTTGGCGTTATTCAATTCGCTGCGCACAGAGGTGTAGTACAAAACACTGTCTCCTAAGCCGAATGGAGAGGCATCGGTGTATGATTTATTGATGCCATTTCCTGCATTTTTGATTTTCACTTTTGCTTTACCGGCTGTTTTAGCAAACTCACAACCTGCTATCTCTAATTTCGCTAGGTCTTTTGAATTGTCCTTTTCATCCACTGGTTTGTAGCGGCTCACAAACTTGTTTAAGTACTCGATGGCTTCATCATACTTCCCGTTGCGATGCAAAACTTCTCCAAAAAACAAACCGCCTTTGTTGAACAAGCGCTCATCTTCTTGTTGCCATTTTGATTTGTTGTCTTTTTCACCCGGCTTGATGACATAGAACTTACGGAAAAACACTTCCGCATTTTCATAATCTCTCGCGCGTAAAAAACTGGCCGCTAACCAAAAGTTAGCGTAGCGATTTTCAGGTTTCTGACGAACTGCGTCTTTGTAGTACTCTACGGCTGTGTAAAAATACCCTTCCGCATAAAAGCGGTCACCTATTTTCAACTCAGTAGCAATAGATTTGGAAGGTACTCTGTTCTTTTGAGCCACCATGATGGTCGTGCTCAACAAAAGAGTTAATACAGTGAGGGTTAATGCTTTCTTCATTCCTGCGATTTTTATAAGGGGTCTTTTTATTCTAAAAAAACCTGCACCGTGGATGCAGGTTTTCACTATTCGGCCAACCACGATTTGCGGTCAACCGTCAAATTAAAATCTGCGACTTGGCAATGACTTGTTCGCTTTGAATGACTTGATGGTTTCACCTACATAAACAAGTGAAATTTCAAATGCACCTCGATTAGTAGTAGATTGTTTTAAATCAGAAATATTTACGTCATAAGCAAACCCTAAACGCACATTGCGGAACTCTACGTTAGCCATCGGGATAACCGCGTCTGGTGTGTTGCCACCCAAACGGAAACGAGTACCGAAGCTAATACTGTTGTTATTTCTGAAGCCTGTGTTGAAGTAGTAGTTCACACTCAAGCCCGGCAACATTTCCATGAAAGGTTGTTGGTAGATGAACAAAAACTCAGGAGATATAGATACTTTTTTCTTCTTACCAAAGAATGCTTCCAAGTTAAAGTCTGCATTAAACTTACGCGGCAAAACGCTTTTCTTGTCTTTTTCTCCAGTCAATTGATTTACCACCAAGTTTTGTCTTGGCTCAATCAAGTGATAAGCACCAAAACCTACACCCAAACGAACTTTATCGCGGAAGTTTGAACGCCAGTAAAGACCGGCATTGAAATCACCTTGGTAAAAACCACGGCTCGCTAAGTTTTCCTGACTGGCGTTAGATGGAGTTTGGTTGTGGCCCAAAAACTGATCGCCAAACAATGGATTGTCCACTGTTTTTTGAATGAACGCCCCTTGCAAACCAACTGACAAACGGTGCTGACCATTGCTACCAAATCCTTTGTGGTAAGCCAACGACAAGTTAGCATTCAAGATAGAAAGACCGGCAGAACCCGAACGATCGTTAAAGAAGCCAACGCCAATCGCTAGTTTATCGGTTTTTAAGTACCCTTCCAACATACAGAAGTCTACATCGGCACCCACGGTTTGAAAACCGCTTTTACCTACAGCGCTAGACCATTGATTGCGATAAATAGCCGCAAGGCGATAGCTACCGTCATAGTTACCCACCAATGATGGATTTAACCAAGAGGCGTGCGTATAGTATTGAGAGAAATGGAGATCTTGAGCGCTGGCGTTGTAAGAAACAACTATAGTAGTGATAACAGCGAAAGATTTTGCGATTCGTGTAAAAAGTTGCATAGTCCAGGGGTTTATTAACTATTCTCCTCCAAATCTACAAAAGGTTTTCATTCAACCAAGAAATTTTCCGACTTACTTACAAAAAAGTTTTGGACACTTTCCCGGCACGTTCAAACAATTAACAATTACCTCATATAACAAGTAATTTATAATCGTTTTCGGCCGCTTATGCTCTTTTGCTCACTTTCATCTTCATCCCGTTTTTCGGGCGAAGCGTAATCAGCGGATCTTCCTCTGCCACAAAACCCGGCTGCAACTCAAATTTAAAGTGACGATAAAGCAAAATGAGGATAATCTGCATTTCGAGCATAGCGAAATGGTTGCCGATGCAAAGCCTCGGTCCTCCGCCAAACGGCATGTACACAAATCGGTCGATGTTGTTGCGCTTGTCTGGGGCAAAGCGCTCCGGACGAAACGCCATCGGCTCGTCCCAATATTTCGCTGAGCGATGAAACAAAAACAAAGGCACCAACACGTTTGTTCCTTTCTCAATGTGATAGCCGCCTATTTCATCGTCCTCTATGTTTCTGCGGCCAACGCTCCAAGCCGGAGGATAAAGGCGCATACTTTCTTCAATCACCATCCGCACATAACTGAACTGCATCAAGTTTTCAAAAGTCAACTCCGTGCCCGAGTCTAACTTCTCATTGATTTCGGCCATCATCTTCTGCTCGGCCTCGGGGTTTTGCGAGAGCAAATAAAACATCCACGATAGGGCATTAGAGGACGTTTCGTTGCCGGCAATGAAGATAGTCATTACCTCATCGCGCAATTGCTTGTTGTCCATCCCTTTGCCTGTCTCTTCTTCTTTCGCATCGAGCAACATAGATAGCAAATCATCTTTCGATATTCCTTCTTTTCTACGCACATCGATGATGGCATAAATCACATCATCCAAGGCTTGCATAGACTTTCGTTCTCGGATGTTGAAAGGTGTAGGAAACTTAGCGGGCAATCGAATGGGGTTATTCAACTTTTCTACCGCATACTCATTCAGGCGCGTGATGTGTTCGCCCACTTGCATCGCTTTCTCTCTCGATAGGCCGCTGTTGAATATTGACTTAGAAATAATATCGAGCGTCAAATCGGTCATTTCGGGGAGCATGTCCACATCCCCACCATTTTCGCTATAAGCTTTAAATCGGTCTACGGCTTCTTCTGTGCGCGCCACCATCATGGCCGTCAGCGCTGCTAACTTCTGCTTGTGAAATGCCGGCTGTATCAACTTGCGTTGCTTTTTCCAAAACTCGCCTTCGCTAGTCAGCAAACCATTGCCGAGCAACACCGCCAACATCTCATACGCCAAACTCTTCGTATAGTTCTTATTGTTCTCCAACAACACATACTTCGCAAACTCCGGCTTGGCTGCCACCACCACTTTGTTGAACGGCAAACTCAACGAAAAAATGTCGCCATACTTCGCATGAAACCGAGTTAAGGTTTTCATCGGATGGTCTTTCAGCAAATACGCACTGCCGAAAAGCCAGTGTTTTTCGGTGGGAAATGCAGGGACTTTTCGATTGGTGGTGACGCTAGACATAAGCTGTAGGTTTAAGTTTCTTTTTGAGGCGACAAAGTAACGCCTTTGCCGGTGTAATACTTGTAAAGGTAGGCTGTGCTCACTATGCCTAAGATAAATAGTACAATCGAAATCAATTCGCTCTGTTTAAACGCTCCCCCCATCACATGATATAAATCGCGGCCCGACAAATCTCTAAACTGCTCAATTACACATCGCTGCACACCAATGAATATCATAAAGATGGTAAACACCATGCCGTGCATATACGTCAACCGTTTGCGCAGGCTCCACAAGATGAGGAAAATGACAAAACACATGATAAATTCATAAATCGGAGTGGGGTAAACGGCCTGCGGCAATTGCATACAGTGTTCCTCCACACAGCCCGGTATCGGCACGCCCTCGTTGATAATGTTGTGAGCATAGTTGTCGCTCCACATAAACTGCGGAAACCAATCCGGCTTCTGGTGCACGTTCACCACCCCCCAGTCGCCATCGCCCGAAGTCTGGCAACCAATTCGCCCAATGCCGTTGGCTAAAATGAACCCGGGCGCCACGCTATCAAACAAATGCGCCACGTGTATCTTCTTCCACTTGGCATAAATCGCAAAACCAATCCCCGCGCAAATCAAACCGCCATAAATACTCAAGCCGCTAAACATCGAGCCGATGGGGTCGTCCCAAAAATGAATGTAGTCTTGCGGGTTTTCTAAGTAGTTGAAAAAGTTAGCGCCCGTCACGCCCAACACTGCCGCTATCACCACCAAGTCCCCGATGCTTTCGGAGGGATAATTCATCACTTGCTGTTTAATCGGCACGGGCAGCTGTTCTTTCTTGCGCGTGGTGTAGTAGTAATACGCCATCGCTCCTCCGCACGCCAAGCCGCCTATCCAGCTGCCGTACGTAAACACCGAGCCGAGCTTCGCCAACAGATTGCCTGTGCCGGGCATCATGTAGTCGCCTATCAGCAACTGACCGCTGCGCAACTCACCCAAGTAAGTAAACAACCCTAAGAACTTAAATCCGAGCATAAAGGCAAATAGAAAGTACGTGATACCCTCTTGCCACGATGGCTCTGCGCCCACTTCCTGCTCCGAAGCGATGCCGCGCATCAAGCCCAGATTCTCTCTGCGCCTCATCTCCATGGCCGCCAACGAAGCCGCCACAAAAAAGCCTACCGCCACCCAAAAACCATAACTGTATACCGGCAAAAAACGAAAGTCAGCCCAAGTGGCCTGACCAGATAATTCATATATAAAATCGGTCACACGACCATAACTGCGTAGTAAAATCATAAACACTTTATTAAAAGCGAATGTACACGATTTGTGGGGGTTTTCTGCATTGCGCATGTCCATTTCGCAGCGTACACCCACCTTTGACGCCATGGAACCACAAATCGGACTTTACGCCATCGTTGACGACCATGGCATCATTCACAGAACGATTATCGAAGAAGTGCAATACTTCAACGGAGCAGTCTATTGTGTGCGCTGCGCCAGCCTCGACCGGCAGTGGCACCGCGGCTTCTGGCCAGCTGAGATTAAATCTATTCTCCCCAACCCCGACCTCGATAAGTATCTGGCTGAACGCCAACGCAAGATAGCGCTGAGCAATCGCTATTTGTATAAACGGTGATGCAGCGGGAAGCAACGAAGTAATTATTTCTCACGGATTGCACGGATTACATGGATAGTTGAAAATTGACAACGGGAAACTGGACTTATTTAACCAATAAGCACACTCAAAACACTGAGGCTTTTTTGCAGCCAAGGAACGAAGCAGCAAAGTTTGATTTTAGCGGGGTTCGCAGCACCTACAGCCGCGTTTACGGCAGGAAAAATGGAAGATTGGGCAGGAGAAGTGGATTTTTTTGAGGATTGGGGCAGGTTTTTTGACCTGGTGTTTGTTTTCGCCTGTATTGGTGTTGTCACCAACAGGAGATTAACACGAAAGTCGAAATAGTTCACAGTACGTAGCCGCGTGGCAGACAGACGAACGCGAAGAAGCGGACAGTAAAGGCCATGAAATGAAGCCAACGCGTGGGAAGTTTTTCTAAGTGCTTAAGCTCATGGCTGCGGCGGCTTCGCCTTTGACGTAGCCGAAGGTGGAGAACTCTAAGAGGTAGATGGTGCGCAGGGTGTTCACCCAGTCTTCGCGGTAGGGCACCGCTACTTTGATATAGTTGTCGGTGAAGCCATACATGATGCCATTGTCGTTTTCGGCTTCAAACAGTACCGTGCGCTCCGTGCCCAGGTGTTGCTCGTAGAAGTGGCGCTTCTTTTTTTCCGACAAGATGCGGAGCATTTTGTTGCGCTCTTTGCGTACGGCTTGCAACACTATGGGTTCAATGTTCAGGGCGCGGGTGTTGGCGCGTTCGCTGTACGTAAACACGTGCAGATACGACACATCGAGCGAATTGATGAAGTTGTAGGTTTCGAGAAACTGTTCTTCGGTTTCACCCGGAAATCCGACAATCACGTCTACGCCAATACAAGCGTGAGGCATCACGGCTTTTATATTCTCTACCCGCTCGCGATAGAGCTTGGTGAGGTACTTTCTGCGCATGAGCTTGAGTATCTTATCCGAGCCGCTTTGGAGCGGAATGTGGAAGTGGGGCGTGAAGGTGGGGCTCTGCGCCACGAAGTCGATAATATCGTTAGTCAATAGGTTCGGCTCGATAGAAGAAATGCGCCAACGGTTCACGCCTTCGAGCGGCTCGAGGGCGCGGATGAGGGCAACGAAATCTTCTTCGGTGCGCTCGAGGCCATCGGTGGTCTTACCAAAGTCGCCAATGTTAACGCCCGTCAGCACCACTTCTTTGACGCCCGTGGCGGCTACTTTGCGCGCCACTTCTAGAGTCTTTTCAATGCTATTGCTGCGGCTCTTTCCGCGCGCCATGGGGATGGTGCAGAAGGAGCAGAAATAGTCGCAGCCGTCTTGCACTTTAAGAAAACTGCGGGTGCGTTCGCCATGCGAATAGGCATCGGCATAGAAACCGACATCGTCTATGGCTCCGCTGATGACCTTGGCCGCAATGTCGGTCTCGAGTTGCTCGAGGTAAGTGTGTATCTTAAACTTTTCGTTAGCGCCCAGCACAAGGTTTACTCCGTTGATGCCGGCTATTTCTTCGGGCTTCAGCTGCGCATAGCAACCCACCACTACGACTTTAGCCTCGGGGTTGGTGCGCTTGGCGGTCTTCACAATCTGCCGCGTTTCTTTGTCGGCATTTTGGGTGACGGAGCAGGTGTTGATGATGTAGTAATCGGCCACTTCGCCAAAGTCTACTTTCTGATAGCCTTCGTCAACAAGCGTTCGGGCGATGGCCGAAGTTTCGGAGAAGTTGAGCTTGCAGCCTAGAGTATGTAGCGCGACTTTGCGGTTATAAAACATGGGTGACAAAAATAGTAAACTGGCGGGAAAAAGATTGTTTCTCACAGATCGCACAGATAAACACGGATGATTTGAACGCTGAATAATTCCACCCCCCTCTGCTTAGCAAACGGAAGACAAGGCGGAATTGGCTAAAAATTAAAGCAGTTCACAATATGTAGGGCAAATCATTTCTACCGATAGTGTAGCGCCTACAGTAGCGGGGCTTACATTCGTGGCATGACAAAAAGGGTTCGTGTTGGTTTATTTGGCGTAGGGCACTTGGGGCGCATTCATCTTCGCTTGCTGAAAGAGATAGCCGGATTTGAGGTGATTGGCTTCGTAGACCCGGACGATGCGAATGCCGAAAAAGCCATAGCCGAGTTTGGCGTGAAGCGTTTCACCGATGCCACCACCCTCATCACCGCGTGCGATGCGCTCGACATCGTTTCGCCCACCACTACCCACTTCGCCATTGCCGAACAAGCCATCAAACAGTTCAAACATATCTTCATCGAAAAGCCTTTGGCGGCCAACATCACCGAAGCCAAGGAATTGGTGAAGCTAGTAGACGAAGCCCGTGTGAAAGCGATGGTGGGCCATGTGGAGCGATTTAACCCCGCTTTGCTGAGTTTGAAAGACAAGGACATCCATCCAATGTTTATTGAGGTGCACCGCTTGGCAGAGTTTAATCCGCGAGGCACAGATGTGAGCGTGGTGTTGGACCTGATGATCCACGACATTGATATTATCCTCAGCCTCGTGAAAGCCAACGTGAAAAAAGTGAGCGCAAGCGGTGTGGCGATTGTGAGCAAAACGCCAGACATAGCGAATGCACGCATCGAGTTTGATAACGGCTGTGTGGCAAACATGACGGCTAGCCGCATATCCGTAAAGAGTATGCGCAAGATGCGGATATTTCAACCGGGCGCCTACATCAGCATGGACTTCTTGAAAAAGAAGAGCGATATATTCAGCATAGCCGACCAAGCACCTGCCGATGCCGACATCAATTTCTTTGAACTGGAGCTGCAAGACAAAGCGAAAAAGTTTATCACTTTCGAAACAGCCGAGAAGAAAGATGTGAATGCCATCAAAATGGAACTTGAGCTGTTTCAAGAAGCTATTGTTAACGATACGCCTGTGCCGGTGAGTGCACAAGACGGCTACAACGCCATGCACCTTGCACAACAAATCCTCGACAAAATCAATCATCAATTGATGGTGAAAAAGTAAGTTTTGCTCCTCTGCCTTAGGCGCTAAATTATTTTCGGTTTAATTTGCACTAAACCAACTGAAACTTTGTTTACGTTTTTTCTATTCCCTGAAATGCGCCTACTTTTCTTTTCGTTCCTCCTTGCTCTTTTGCTCAGCATAGCTGCTTGCGAACCGATGCCCAATGGTGGAATTCCTTTCTATCTGCAATGCGACAGTGTGACCTTACAAACTGATTACTTTACGCAAGGTGACAACTCGCAAGGCATCAGTGATATTTGGGTGGAAAGTGGAAGTAAGAACTTTGGGGCTTATGAATTGCCGGCTCAGTTTCCGGTGTTGGATGAAGGTGAAGTGAGTTTTGTGTTGTCAGCCGGAGTGAAACAAAGCGGACAATCGGGCATTCGTGTGGTGTATCCATTTTATCAAACCGACACGTTTACCATTACTGCAACAAGCGGCAACGTGTACAAACACACCCCTACTTTCCGCTACAAAGATGCGGCTAAGTTCACCTTTTCTCCAGAAGATTTTGAAGCCAGCAATGGGTTCAACAACATGAGCATAGTGAGCGACACGAACGTGCGCTACGGCACGAGTTGTGGCGCCATCACGGTTACGCTCACAGACTCTGCCACAACGGCCAGTCAACTTGCTCTCTACGATTTGCCTGAGGGGCAAGAGATTTGGCTAGAGGTAGACTACAAATCGGAAGTGCCTTTCTGGGTGGGTTACTTTGGCAAATTTGGGGGCACGGTGTTGCGCAATCCGGTGCTGTTCGTCAACGCCAAACCCACTTGGACAAAACTATACCTCAAACTCAGCGAAACCATAGGCTCATTGAAAGCTGACCAATACAACCTTTACTTTGAAGCCCTTCGTCCGCTAGGCACAAATGGTGGCCGCATTTATATTGACAACGTAAAACTCGTTACTTTCTAAACACGATGCAGAACCGTAAGCAACAAATATGGTGGTATGTCATCTGCGATTACTTAGCAGCTGCGTTCGCTTGGTATGTGTTGTTTTTGTTCAGAAAAGTAGTGATTGAAGCCAATGCCTTTAACTTAGCTTTGCCCTTTGGCGATAGCAACTTTTGGGTAGCCATGTTTATCGTGCCGCAGCTATGGTTGTTGTTCTATTATGTTTCGGGCACCTACACCGATTTGTATAAAAAATCAAGGCTGCAAGAAGTCATCAAGACGATTGTAATTGGCATAGCCGGTTCGTTTATCATCTTTTTTTTGCTTTTGCTGGATGACTACGTACGTAAATATTCTGACTATTACTTGACCTTCTGTGTACTCAGCGTTTCGCACATTACTATTACATTATTGGTACGTGTGCTCTTGCTCAACCGAATCAAAAAACAATTGAGCCGAGGCGAGGTAACCATACCGGCTTTGATTATTGGCAACAATACTCGAGCCAACGAAATGTATGAAGAAATTAAAGCCAAGCAAGCTTCATTTGGGTTAAAGTTTATCGGCTATTTACAACTCAACGGCACCGAGAAAAACACGCTGTCGGATGAGTTAACTTCGCTCGGTACGCTCCATGATTTAGAACGCATACTAACGAAACATCCGGAGATAGAAGAAATCATTATTGGGATAGAAACTTCCGAACATCATTTGCTCAACAGCATCATCAACCGCTTGGGCGACAAGAACCTCACCATTCGAATTATCCCCGATATGTATGACATCCTATCCGGCACGGTGAAGATGAATCACGTCATCGGTGAAGGGTTTATTGAAATCCCTCCTTTCATGCTCGCAGAGTGGGAGCGTATTACGAAGCGTTTCTTCGATGTTCTTGGTTCTACATTTGCACTAATCATCAGCTCACCTCTCCTGCTGTTTGTGGCTATTAAAATCAAAATGACAGACAAAGGCAGCATCTTTTATACGCAAGAACGCTTAGGGCAATATGGAAAGCCTTTTCATATCTATAAGTTTCGTAGCATGTACACCAATGCCGAACAACACGGTCCTCAGCTCACTACCGAGAATGACCCTCGCATCACCGCGGTTGGTCGTTGGATAAGAAAATACAGAGTGGATGAATTCCCGCAGTTTATTAATGTATTAAAAGGTGAAATGAGCATCGTTGGGCCAAGAGCCGAACGAAAGTTTTTTGTGGACCAAATCATTACCCATGCGCCTTATTACAGTTTAGTGTTTCGCGTGCAACCGGGCATCACTTCATTGGGTATGGTAAAATACGGTTATGCTTCGACTGTGGAAGAGATGGTAAAGCGATTAAAGTATGACATCATCTACATTGAAAACATGAGCATACTCATGGATTTCAAAATTATGATTTACACCGTTCAGACCGTACTTTACGGCAGGGGGAAATAATCTGCTAATTAGTTAATGGAATTGCGTACGCGCTGCGTGTAATTG
>Ga0315903_10007295_pt1 | contig 13839 bp, 10 predicted proteins | sample LakEriMetagenome_7_FD_203524 | JGI IMG/M metagenome (GOLD analysis project Ga0315903, IMG submission 203524) | Freshwater fungal communities from buoy surface, Lake Erie, Ohio, United States - Buoy 2 MA119 | ecosystem: Environmental > Aquatic > Freshwater > Lake | place: USA: Lake Erie, Ohio...
TTTCCTCACGCATATACTGATATTTTGCCTTCAGCAAATCGGGATCTCGCGGTTGACTGAGATTAAATTGATAAATGCGATCGCGAATATTTCGATTTGCCATAAACATTCTGAAATTAGTATAAACAGCGCTTAGCGCTGTTTATACTAATTTACTTTACTAAGTCCTGTATACACATTCTCGTTTACTAATCCCAACCAAGGGTCACTAGCTGGAGTGAGAAACAATTGATCGTAAACTCGGCGATTCAGGGAGTTTAGAGCCAGTGAATTGCCATTGAGATTTTCATTGCCGAGAAATTCACCATTAGCAAACCAACTGTGAATCTGTGCATGAAATACATATTCGTTACGGACAGTATCTTGAGCGATCGCTTTTTCAAAGCTACTGACCACCGTTGGCATTGATGCGCTCGGCGATAACTTACGTTCCATGAGCTTCAGACTCCCTTGATCGAGATATACTCGATTTTGATAAAGCCTTGCTAATCTTGCCCAATTTGCATCACTCAGCTTGGCAAAAGGTGAAGGGGGAGGAACTTCGGAGATAGGCGCACTAGGCGTGCGAGTTAGCGTAGGCATCTCGACTGCCATTTTACCAAAAGTCAACCGACTTGCAGTCCTCGCATCAGAACTAAAAGGGTTACCCGTAAACACATCTTGATTATTAAGTAATGGTTGCAATGGCAAGCTTAGGAGAGTGAGATCTGTTCGCCAATTTTTTTCAAGCTTCGTAAGGCGATCTCGATGATATTTAACCAAAACTTCGCGGCGTAACTTTACATCGTTAGTATTGTTAAGTAGTTTCTCAGCGCCCTCAGCATCTTTCAGATTTTCTAGAAATACTTGAGGACTGTACAAACCTGGAATTGCATCAATTGGGCGACCATCACTATCAAGTACATAGTGAATGCTATTACCTGTCAGGGTTTGCTCTAGCTTACGACCATCCCCAAAATCAATCGTCACCTTAGGTACTGGACGCTCAGGCTGCCAATGTAAAATAAAGCGATCGCGCAGCAATTGTGAGACTCCCGCATTAGGATAAAGCGCTGTGCGGAAAAATCGACTATTAGCACAACTTAACTCATCATTAAGATTGCCAAGCAAGCGCAAAGACAAAATCGGTTTGCCAGATTCTTTAGAAGCAGTCTTGGCTGCTTCTAAATCTTTGTACCAATACAACAGCGAGGCATCGCAGTCTTTTTGCTGACAAATTGCATCTAAAGTTGCTCGTAATTGCGCATTATTAGGTAAATCTTTTTGATAAGCATTCCAAAATGCATCTACACCAGCATTTTTAAATTCTCGTAATTTGGCGATCGCCTGCTGCGATGTTACTTGATCTTTGGAAGCTGCTTGTTGAACGAGGCTATTCAAACTCGGTTGCTCTGAAGCGATAACTGCCTGTGGTGAAGAGATGGCAGAGATAGCGATCGCGCCCAAACTCAATAAAGCGAAACATGAATTAGCCAGCTTTTTTTTCACAAGCATCATAAAATCTCCTTAATCGCGTAGGCTTAAGCTTCCGCAGCAATAGACATATTTACCACTCATATTGTTCCTAACAAAAGCTAATTTTAGCTAATTTTTTAAATCACAAATAGTCGTAAAGATTAAAAATTTCTGGGTGGCACTTCATACCCGCTAGAAATTTCCGAGTTTGTGTTCTTACATTACTTGCAACGATCCCCGCAAAGATAGACAATGTTTGCATTCAGAAAAAATATGCAAATAAAAAAGCCAAGATAATCCGAAGAATTTATGAAAAACGTACTGGCTATCATTTTGGGCGGTGGACAGGGAAGCCGACTATATCCCCTCACTAAAACACGCGCTAAGCCCGCCGTCCCTGTAGCAGGAAAATATCGACTGATCGACATTCCTGTGAGTAACTGTATCAACTCAGGTATTGAAAAAATTTATATCCTGACGCAGTTTAACTCCGCATCACTTAATCGTCATGTCAATCAAGCCTATCGCCCCGCATCCTATTCTGATGGCTTTGTGGAAATTCTTGCCGCTCAGCAAACACCCGATAGTCCAGATTGGTTTCAAGGTACAGCCGACGCTGTTCGCCGTTATGCATGGCTGTTAGAGTCTTGGGATGTCAGCGAATACTTGATCTTATCTGGCGATCATCTATACAACATGGACTATGAAAAGTTCGTCGAGCATCATCGCGAAACTGGGGCAGATATCACCCTATCAGTATTGCCTGTTGATCAGAAAAAAGCCTCAGCTTTTGGCTTGCTCAAAACTGATAGTACGGGCAAAGTAATTAACTTCCTAGAAAAGCCTAAGGGAGAAGCGCTGGAGGGAATGCGTGTTGATACAACTAAACTTGGTCTAGATCAAGCTTCCGCGATCGCGAATCCTTTCATCGCTTCGATGGGAATCTATGTGTTTAATAAGCAAGCTATGTTAAAGCTGTTAACTGAAAATCCCGAACACACAGATTTTGGCAAAGAAATTATTCCTGACGCAATTCACAATTTGAATGTTCAGGCTTATTTATATAAGGGATATTGGGAAGATATTGGAACCATTGAGTCTTTCTATCAAGCAAATCTAGATTTGACTCGCCATCCTTCCACTGGCTTCAATTTCTACGAAACCAAAAAACCAATCTACACTCGCGCTCGTTATTTGCCACCCAGCAAAGTTCATGACTGTAAAGTTAAGGATTCAATCATTGGTGAAGGATGTCTCCTTAACAAATCGACGGTCACCAATTCAGTCGTCGGTATTCGGATGCATATTGATGCTGATTGCACTATTGAAGACACATTGTTAATGGGGTGTGATTTCTATCAGCCTCAAGAAGAGCGTGAGTCAGATCTCGCAACCAACAAAGTGCCAATGGGAATTGGCGAAAATACAATTATTCGTCACGCAATCATCGACAAGAATGCCCGTATTGGCAAAAATGTGCAGATCATCAACAAAGATCGTGTGCAAGATGTAAACCGTGAAGAGCAAGGCTATTGCATTTGTAATGGCATTGTCGTCGTCGTCAAAAATGCGGTTATCCCAGATAACACCATCATCTAGCAAAATGCAAAAGCGGCTCTTAGAGCCGCTTTTTTGTACTAATCGCTATTTACCGCAAAAATTGCTGCCAATCATAAGTTGCTTGCTTTATTACCTCATAGTTAGTATCCAACTGAGTCTCTAACAACAAAATTGCGGCAATTCGTCGCGCCATGTTGCTAACTTCTCGTACTTCTTCAGATTTAAGCGATCGCCCTAATAAAGTCTCCTCACGATAGCTCAGCCATTTTTTGATTACCTGATATCCGCCGATGGTGTAATCCCAGACCCGCACAGGCATATTTTTCCAATACGCCACATCATTCAAGTAAATATCACGGGTAGTTTTACCCAGTAATGTTTGCATTGACTGATCCAATGTTTTTAATTCATCGGCACTATATTCTCGCTTTTGAATTTTGCCTTTTCCCGGCATAGTCACACCTTCTTTACCAGCATGACCCCAACCTGCGGTAAGTGCTAATTCTTGGTCAGGGTTAAGCTGTCCACCGCCCACTTTTGAAATTGCCGCAATACTACGCAATTCTGGAAGAATTGTACCAAGGGTCACGCCTTCAACTTTGGTTTCGATATCCAAAAGCTTAGCAAGTTCTTTGCCTAAATTAGCAGATGCGATTAACAAGTCTTGGCTATTAGGTAACGGGATACGCGGAAAATCTTGATGAATACCATCGTGATTTTGTTGTAAATAGGCTGGTGAGTAACCAATCGCTAAGGCGTGCATCCAAATTAATATGGCTGTATCAGCATCTTCGTCAGGATTGGGCAAACCTAAATTATTTAGATATTGACGAGCCGAAGTAGAAAGATTAGCAAAAGGGCGATCGACTTCAGGCTTTTCCCCTAAAACTTCTAATAGACTTAATTGTTCTTTAGGGCGGATTCTCGCGCCATTCATTAATTGTAAAGGAATGGCAACTGCATCAGGGGTTAATAAATGATCGTCAGAAAGACAAGGCGTAAAGTAAAAAGGAGTCCCTTCATCATCTTTAGCGGCTTTAAATCGAGTAATGAAGAATTTATTCCCCTCCCAACATTGTTTCCAAAGAAAAGGGCGTGACTCATTCCAAATCGGTCTAATTTCGGAGTAGTAACACCACCGTACCTCAAAGGGTCTGATTGCATAGCGAAGTAACCGCCGTTCATCAAATATTTCTGCCAGTAAAGCTTTACGCCTCGCAACTTTGGGATCAAATCGAGCTTGAGGTTTGACTAAACCATAGCCTAATTTTTGATAAGCTTCCCAACCGATATCAGCATCAAAATAAGCTCTCATTCTCTCTGCTAGAGCATTGCGATCTATATCAATTAATGCCCCGCCCCGTTTTTCCATGAGTCCATTACTAGGCGCAACCGCGCAGAGATCTGTTAGCTTTGCCCATTCCAGATAATGTTCACTGATATTAGATGGACGGAAGGAAAAGCGCGTTTCTGGTATTGGTTTAGAAAATGCGTACTGAGTATTAAATTTTTTTGCTTGCAAACTTGCTAAAAGATCCTGACGCTTGCTGACTCCCCAAAGCTGCCGAAATCTCACAATTGCCTTATCTTTTTGCAAGCCAGTTTGTACCATCAATGCGATCGCTGTACCTGTACGAATGCCTTCACGGTTATATTCCGAAGAAAATACAGATGGGTCTGGTTTTCCTTCGGGAGTGAGTTTACCTGTTTCGCGACTATCACCGTTAAGAGAATCAAACCAAAACTGATCGAAACTTTTTAGAAAGCTTTGGCGCATCACCACATAGGAAGGATCGCTCAAATAGGAGAAATTGGAAATCAAGCAAACCACGCCGCGATTAATCGCCGCCTTATTAATGCAATTTTCAGCAACTCTAAAGAAGCGCACATACAAATCATCTAAATTAAACTTTTTGATCCCCCATTGACTGATTAAACCTTCTTTATAAGCATCAACTAAACCCTCTTCCTGTCTTGGACTCACACCCGCATAAGCGTTATAAGGAGGATTACCTAAAACCACTAAAATCGGTTTGCCACGTTTCACAGAGTCCGCCGCATCGCGTTCTTCTTGTAACTCAGGAAAATTTAAACTTAACTGCTGAACCCGCCGTTTTGCCTCCTCATCAGGCGGTTCCCAACCTGTTAATGCATTAGTCAGATATACGCCCACCCGTTCGGTTTCATCCTGCAAAGGCACGCCAAAATTTTGCAATAAAAGTCCTAACTGTAAATGCGCCACCACAAAAGGAGCAGTCAAAATCTCAAAACCAAATACCCGATTCTTAGCAATTTCCTTTAACTTGCTTCCACTTAGGGCATCTTCGCCGTTTTCACTGAGAGTTTGGTTAATCCGCTTCAGCACTTCCACCAAAAAAGCCCCTGTTCCGCAACAGGGATCGAGAATGTAGACATTTTCATCTGCTAAACCATCGGCAATTCCTAACTCCTCTCGCAATACTGTATCTACCCGCGCCACCATATACTGCACAATCTCTGGTGGTGTATACCAAACCCCCATATCTTTACGAAGTTGTGGGTCAAAAGCTTCTAGAAACGGCTCATAAAAGTACTGTACCGCCTGTCCTTCATCAAACTGAGAAAAGAAGGACTCTCGATCCACCCTATTTAAAGCTTCACCAGTCCAATCTAATACCTCGACTAAATCTAATCGCCCTAAATTAGTGGGAGTCGCTACTTTTTCAAACAAAGCTTTAACCATTGGTACATGAAGTGACCAAGCGGCTGTTTGCCAATCAAAGTAACCACGCCTTGCCCCCTGCTTGTGCCACAACACCCACGCCGAAAACAATCCATAAAATAGAGTTTGAATCAAGGTGGATTTAAAAAAGCGATCGCCTTGCTCTTCTTTAAAACTAATCCCTAATGCTTCTTCTAAGCCAGTCCGAATCGCTTCTAAAGCTGGAAGATCAGATTTCTCAATTCTGGCTCTAGCATCTTTGGCATAAGATGCTAAAAACCAAGCCAGATCCTGGGGCGATGCGATCGCAGCTTGTTGAAGCATTACCCGTTTTAAGTATTCCGTGATCTGCTCTTCTTGTTCCAAAGCAAATGCATGGGGATTTTGAGCTTTGAGCCAAAATTCTTTCTCGCTTGAGGCTAAACGATAAGTTTCTAACTTGATCGGCTGACCATTAACATTTTGCCCAATCAGCACAAAATCTCGATAATTTGACACTAAGACTTGACGGTACTTGTCCCAATATTTAGAAACCTGCGGCGTATTCACAACTAACCAAGCATCATCTCCCGTCCCCTTGATTTCAATCACACCCCGTTCAGGATTTTGTGGCTCAGATGGTATTTCCCCCGAACGTTTTTGAAATTGTTTAGCTGTGAATAGTCCTCCATCAGGCATTCCTGCACCTTGATTTCTCAACTGCATTACACAACGTACTTTAGGCTGTAGGGTTGAACCAATTGTATTGAGCAGATTTGCTAAAGCATTGTAATAAGATGTTTCTTTAACCCCAGCCCCCGATGCGCGGATGTCTCGCAGTTCGAGAATATAGGTTTCAAAAGGATTCATACTAATTTGCGGGGTTAGATAGCCCCTATAATTATGACTTAATCACTGACGTAATATCTGTATAAACAATAAAAGCCTTGCTTTGCAAGGCTTTTATTGTTTATACAGATGGTTGTTGTTTGTGCCATTCCGTTGATTGCTCGTAGCCATAGGCAACTTGCAACAACACATCTTCCCTTAATACATTCGAGATCATTTGTAAGCCAATCGGCATTCCCTTTGAGTCAAAACCACAGGGAATGCTAATCCCTGGTAAACCAGCCAGATTTACAGGGATTGTCATCAAATCCGATAGATACATCCCAAGTGGATCTTCAGTTTTACTACCTGCCTTAAAAGCAGTAGTTGGTGCAGTCGGACAAACCAAAACATCCACTTGCTCAAATGCTTTTTGGAAATCTTGAACGATTAAAGTCCTAACTTTCTGAGCTTTCAGATAATAGGCATCATAGTAGCCAGCAGATAGGACATATGTACCAATCATGATCCGTCGCTTGACTTCTGCCCCAAAGCCCTGTTCGCGGGTATTTTCATACATGCTTAACAGGCTCTCAGCGCTCTCATCACGAAAGCCATACTTCACGCCATCATAGCGGGCGAGGTTGGCGGAGGCTTCGGAGGGAGCGATGATGTAATAGGTGGGTAGTCCATAGCGAAATCGAGGACAGGAAATTTCATAGACTTCTGCGCCCATGTTCTCGAAATGCGCGATCGCCTTTCTTACGGCAACTTCAACTTCACTATCCAAACCTTCGCCAAAGGTTTCGGTAATTACGCCAACTTTTTTACCCTTAAGTGACTGAGTTAAATCTGGTGTTAACAACGCCGCATAGTCAGGAACTGCGGCGTTGATACTGGTGGAGTCTTTGGGGTCATATCCTGCGATCGCGCCCAAAAATATCGCCGCATCTTCGACAGTATTGGCAAAAGGTCCTATTTGATCCAAAGACGAAGCAAAAGCAACTAAACCAAATCGTGAAACTAATCCGTAAGTTGGCTTTAGTCCAACTACGCCACAATATGAAGCGGGTTGGCGAATCGATCCACCAGTATCAGAACCTGTTGCTATTACACATTCACCACTGGAGACGGCTGCTGCCGAACCACCCGAAGATCCCCCAGGGACATATTCCGTATTCCAAGGATTTGCTGTTAACGCGATCGCCGAGTTTTCAGTGGAGCTGCCCATGGCAAACTCATCAAGATTCGTTTTGCCAACCATCACGGCTCCAGATGATCTCAACTTTGCTGTAATTGTCGCTTCGTAGGGTGGGACAAAATTTTTCAGCATATTGGAGCCACAGGTGGTCGGCATTCCCTTGACACACATATTGTCTTTCATGCCTAGAGGCACGCCTGCCAATGCGGGCAAGGTTTCACCAGCAGAGATCGCGGCATCGATGACTTTGGCTTGGGCGATCGCTACTTCGGGTGTAACTGTCACAAAACTATGTAATTTCGGCTCTAACCGATCAATGCGATCTAAAAACTCTTGAGCAATTTCGGTTGCTGATCGCTCTTTATTGATTAAGGTTTGGCGAATTTGGGCGATCATTGTCATAAACAAGCTGATGGGTTATTGGGCAGAATCCCAATTATAAAACCAAGCTACCGACTTTTTGTGGTTTTGCATTAGTAACAGTTAGAGCAATCTGAGACCCAGATACTTCTACTGTGTCCTGAGAAATTAACCCTTCTATACTGTATCCATCTTCTTCGCCTTCAGGCATTGAATAATGTTCAACAACTGTACCGATGCTCCCTCTTTTAAGGCTGAACTGAGGAATATCTTGGGTTAATTGAACTTGAGAAAATAAGGGGATTACCATAATTTTTTTGCTTATGCAGGAAATAAGGTTACAAATTGAGTTGTTTGTTCGGTTACTATCCAAGACGATGGAGAGGAATTTTTTGCTGAGCTTGAAAGCATCTGGAAAGAAGAGTGTAGTCCTGATCCACAAACCCCATCTTTTCTTCTATATGACTTAAGTACAAAGGAAGAGCATATTTTTAGACCTGCGACAATGACCCTACTGGCAGCATTAACGATTAAGGCATTTAATGCCCATGTTAAAAAGGAACCTATTAAAAAACTTTTCTGGAAACCTACAGAAGGTTTTCCACTTGTAGAAGCATAGTTTTTTAGATTTAACTCATAGCTTCGTACAGAAGTTGTCGCAAAAACAAATAATTTTCTGGACAAGTGCGGAGAAAGCAAATACAATATATCCGCAAATTAAGGTACGTTCGCACCGCTTGGAGGTCATTATTCCTGAACCGCTAACCCTGACTGTGAGTTTACGAGGCAGCCGCGAAGTCAAGGACACCTATCAATTGATCCGCCTCACAGGTCTTCTGGACGCTTTTTCGGAGCCAGCCTTTAAAAAGGTGATTGGCAAATGCGTCGAGGATGGACCGTTTAACGTGATTTTAGATTTGTCAACCATTGATTTTGTCGATAGCTCTGGACTTGGGGTTTTAGTGCAAATGGCAAAAAAAACTCAAACTTTGAGTGGCACTCTCCAAATTATTACCAACGCTAGAGTTACGCAAACAGTCAAACTGGTTCGATTAGATCAGTTTCTGTCACTTCAGACATCAATTGGTGAGGCTCTTGCCAAGCTGGAGCAAATTAAAAAAGACTAAGTTAAAAGTCAGTAAGCTAAGCAAATAAGTCAATATCTTGATCAAGATCAACAAGTGTAGGCACTCAATTTTAACTTGATGGTATTTTGCATTATCTAAAGATGAAGAAAGTTTAGGGGGCAAATTTTCTAAACTTGATTGTAGTCATCAAAGCAAAATTGATCACTTAGTAATGACCTTGATATAGAGCAAATCACTTTTGCTATTTTTTACAAAATATTTGTTTGTTTAGAGAACCTGTTTAGATTTTGAACTACAGCAGTTTTAGGGTAAATGAACCACAATAAAATTTGGGAAGGTGTTGCAAAGCAGCACTCTCCCAAATTTATTGTGGTGGGTTTGAGCGGACAGTATTGTGTAGTAATAAAAAAGATAGCTAGAATTGCAAAGCTAAAACCTGTAAAGTTGCGCCCCTACTGGGAGCAACTTTACAGGTTTTAGTAATTTATTTTGCTTACTCCCTTCCCACCAAAGAAATAGCCATATAAAACCAAGAATTAGCGTTGCGGCGCGAAGCGCCGCAACGTCTAATTCTTCACTGGGATGGGAGTAAGTACTTAACACCAATAGTTATGACACTTGTTTTAGTGGCAATAACTAAAACCTATTCTCAGTAATTGGAAGTCCTGCTATGATATTTCTAAGGCAAAATTTATACACATTGATGGGCAAGCGTAGCTTGCCCATCAATGTCTGAAGTAAATGTAAATATTAAATATCTGATAAATACCTAAACATTTTGTCCAAGCCCAAACGAAAGTAATCAAATTATTTTGTAATGGCATTATCCTGTAATGTCTCTTAGCCCAATCGTTGAAAATATCGCTGGGATCCCAGCCTCTGCTCTAGCCTATATTGGCGATGCTGTGTATGAAATGCAAATGCGGTTGCATTATTTACTGCCGCCACGCACAGCCAAACAGTATCACCAGCTTGTAGTTAGTCAAGTTAGAGCCGAGCAACAAGCAAAACTTCTCGAAAAACTTGATCTCACAGATTTTGAGTCCGATCTAGTAAGACGCGGACGCAATGCTGCGGGATCTGCTCCACGTAAAGTTGATCCCAAGATTTACCAAAGTGCTACAGGATTTGAAGCTTTGATTGGTTATCTTTACTTAACCGATCGCGATCGCCTTGACCAAATTTTCATTCAGCTACTTAGCCACATCGATACCCCAGCGCCGCCATGACAACGCAACCTAGACTAAAATCCAAATCCGACAAGAATTCCGAGAGAGACGGAGATCGAAATTACGAGAAACGCTCCGACAAGTCTTTTGATAAATATTCAGACAAACGTTCTGATAATCGCTCGGATAGACGATCTGATCGCAACACTGGTAAATATACAGATAAACGCACTGACAATCGTACTGATACCCGCTCTGATAGTCGTCCAGAGAGAAGTACTGACCGATCCTTTGACAAACCATACAAATCTGATAAGCCTTACAAGTCATCAGATAGAAATTTTGAGAAGCGCTCTGACAGTCGTACTGACTCTAAATATTCAGGAAAATCAGACAAATACTCAGATCGTCGTCCTGAGAAAAGTTTTGACAGGCCATTTGAGAAGCGTACTGAATCATTTGCTGAGCCAAGATTTGAGCGCAAGTTTGACAAACCCATCGGCGATAAAAAGTTTGGTGACAAATTCGCTGACAAGAAATTTGGCGATAAAAAGTTTGGTGACAAGAAGTTCGGCGATAAGAAATTTGGCGACAAGAAATTCGGCGACAAGAAGTTTGAACGGAGCGATCGCCCTGAGAGAGCTGATCGGGGAGCTGATCGTAATTTTGGCGATCGGGATTTCGGAGATCGTAAATTTGATCGTGATCGTAATTTTGGCGATCGCGATCGTACCGCTATTCCTAATTTTGAACGCCGCTCTCTGCCCCCAGTCTCGCGAAACGTTGATCCCGATGGCGAACTAGGAATTACCGCGCCAGTTCATAATCCTGAAAATCCTGACATCGTTTATGGTCGCCATGCAGTTGAGGCAGTACTAAATAGCGATCGTAGTATTAATCGCGTATGGGTAACAGCCCGAATGCGCTATGCTCCAGACTTCTTACCATTGATTAACGAGGCTAAGACGGCAGGAGCAGTGGTCGATGAAGTTGACAATACAAGACTTGATCGCATCACTGACAATGGCAGGCATCAAGGCATCGCTGTTCAGGTTTCTGCTTATGAATATGCTGACCTAGATGAATTAATTGCCAGTGCTAAGGCAAAATCGGCACAGCCAGTAATTGTCATTGCTGACGGAATTACCGATCCCCATAATTTGGGGGCGATCATTCGCAGTGCTGCTGCTCTTGGAGCACATGCTTTAGTTATCCCTCAACGTCGTGCAGCAGGAATTACTGCTACAGTAGCCAAAGTTGCCGCAGGCACATTAGAAATTCTGCCAGTCGCCCGCGTTGTTAATCTCAATCGAGCTCTTGAGAAAATCAAGGAAGCAGGTTTCTGGGTTTATGGAACTATGGCAGGTGCAAGTGAAGCAATTCACAAAGTCAAATTCTCTGGCGCGATCGCCTTGGTAATCGGCGCAGAAGATGAAGGTCTAAGTCTATCAGTCCAAAAAAATTGTGACTTCCTCGTTTCTATTCCTTTAGAAGGAAAAGTAGAAAGCTTAAATGCATCAGTTGCGACAGGAATGGCGCTGTACGAGATTTTTAGACAACGTTGGGTTAATACGTTAAACCTGAACAATTTGTCTTGAAGTCATGTTTTAAGTTATATAAAGATATAGAAAGAAGACTTTAACTTTAAAGTCTTCACATTTACCTAAACCATTCACTTTAACTACGAAAATCATGGGTGGTAACTTGTTTAAGAACATTTTTACATCAATTCTCGAAACTGTTGGGTTAGCTGTGTGGATCGAAATTGTTACCGATTCACCACGTTGCACATACTACTTTGGTCCTTTTATGAGTGAGTCTGAAGCTCACGCTGCAAAAACTGGTTATATCGAAGATCTAGAAACTGAAGGTACTAAGGGGCTTTCTGTAATGGTTAAGCGGTGTAAACCTGAAAAGCTGACCATTTATGATGATTCACTGGATTTTAAGCTTGACCGTTTTTTTGCATTTAGCGGTCAGACTCTGTAATCACTAAACTGATTAATTAATTAAGGGGCTGAAGCCCCTAATTTTTTATGAGATAAATGCATAATAAATATCTAGTGAGAGATTTATTGTTTTTTCAAGAGACTATTTAAGCGAACATATGTTATTTGGACTTGGTAAAAAGTTAACTCTTCCCACAGCATCAGATGCTCTTGTGGGAAGATCTTCGGCAATTCCTACTGCATCACATCATTTTGTAAATGGTAATGCGCTGAAACCTCCTTTCCCTGAAGGTATGGAAACTGCTGTTTTTGGTTTAGGATGCTTTTGGGGAGCGGAACGTAAGTTTTGGCAGCAAAAAGGTATTTATGTTACCGCTGTCGGCTATGCCGCAGGCTTAACGCCTAATCCGACTTATGAAGAAGTTTGTTCGGGTAGGACTGGTCATAATGAGGTTGTGCTAGTTGTGTACGATCCCAAAGCAATAAGTTATTCAGATTTACTCAAGGTTTTTTGGGAATCTCATAACCCCACCCAAGGAATGCAACAGGGCAATGATAAAGGAACCCAGTATCGTTCAGGCATATATGTGTACAACGATGCCCAAAGAAAACTCGCTGAGGATTCGCGGGAAGTTTATCAGGATGCTCTTAAGGCTTCAGGGATGAAGCAGGGCATTACGACGGAAATTCGTGATGCTGATGAGTTTTATTACGCTGAGGGCTACCATCAGCAATATCTCGCCAAGAACCCTGGTGGTTATTGTGGGCTAGGCGGTACAAATGTTTGTTATCCCCCTGTAGCAGTTTAAAAAATAAATTAAAAAATAAAAATGCAGCGCGAAGCGCTGCATTTTTATTTTTTAATTTAGGCGGCTCTGCCGACTCAATTATTCTCTATAGCATTAATCACTATTGCGGCTAGTTTACTCGCTGCTCCTACTTCTCCACATACAGCTTTTAGGCGATCGCGCATTTTGCTAAGTTCATCTGGGCGATCGAGATAAGACAAAATTTCTGTAGCAACTTGAGTCGGTATGAGCTTTCCCCAAAGCTCTGGCACGATCGCTTCACCAGCCCAAATATTCGGCCAAGCTAATAACTGACCTCTTTTTTGAATTTGTGAAATTAGCACTGCGTTAATTAAAGTGCCTAAACCCTTACCTAAAAGTGGTGCAGATGCAATTAGACCTAGCAATCCATCCCATCCCACTTTGGTGTCCGCAAAATTGGTAGGCAAAAGAACTAGCATAGGTTGATTGAGAGCTGCTAGCTCCGCAGTATTAGCACCGACAGTGGTAATGCAGAGTTGGCTGCTTTTGATGAAGTTATGGGCGGGGAATTCGCGATGGATCTTAATGATAGTCCCTTTGGCAGTTACTAAATTTCCATCAAATATATTGGCTGTCGCCCCATCACTATCGGCAGTAGGAAAGCTAATTTGAGTGTATTGAGCTAAGGTTTCGGGGGTAGTCGTTGGGGCAAGGATGATTGCTAATTCCAAATCAGGGCGTTTTTGATGGAGAATATCAGCGATCGCAACAACTAGAGG
>Ga0315903_10007299_pt1 | contig 13830 bp, 20 predicted proteins | sample LakEriMetagenome_7_FD_203524 | JGI IMG/M metagenome (GOLD analysis project Ga0315903, IMG submission 203524) | Freshwater fungal communities from buoy surface, Lake Erie, Ohio, United States - Buoy 2 MA119 | ecosystem: Environmental > Aquatic > Freshwater > Lake | place: USA: Lake Erie, Ohio...
GTCGTCTTTTTAAAGGAGAACTTACAATCGTGTATCATGAAAGACTACGAGATATTACAATTATTGGAAGTGAAAAAGATAATTTGAAAGTCATTGACCATTCTAATGGCGACCAAATTAAACTTTTCAAAATCGAACAAATAAAAAATGAAAATCCAGGATTTATTTATATCGGATAATACAAAAATAAAAACAAAAAATAAAAACAAAAAATAAAAAGAAACAAAAAGGCCCTCGTCTATTTAAGACGAGGGCCAAAACCACATTTAATTTGTATTACTTGGTTCAGGACCAAAAATAACTGATTTTTTAGATATTTTATGAATAAAAATATCTAAAAAGTATTAGATACACTAATAATGTTTGAACTTGTTAATTGCTTTAAGTATAACCGAAGAAACGATGTATGCGCTGTTCGTTTTATTAAGAATGAAATAACTTATATATATTGTATAATTCTTGACGAAGATAAAGATAGTATTAAGTTATCTTGTGGAGGACTTAAGACGGATTATTACAAGAAGAGTGATATTTTATTTTTTATGAATAAGACGGTTATTTTAGATAAAGATAGAAATCCTTATGAACAACTTTATTCGCATGAAATAGAATATTTAGAAAATTTTGTAAAGAATGAATTTTCTTGGGCTTGTTCTTTTATTAAATCGGTTTATAATCTTATAGGTAATCCTGATTGTTGTCGCGATAAAAAAATTCCTTGTAAAGATTGTAGTTCAAAAATAATGACAGAATGGGTATCAAAAGTTTCTTATGGTTTTTATTTGAAAAAAGAATTTTGGTTAGATGTATATAAGAATATTGATGTTGATGAATTAAAATATTATCCTCCATTAAAGTTTTTAAATTTAGAAGATGTAAAAGTTAAAGAGGACGCTAAGTCCTCTAAAGATACACGAGAAAAAATAAATAAACTAAAAAAATTAAAAATTAATATATATAAATGTGATGATATTTATCATAGTATTTATAAGGTACCAATAATACTAAAAATTTTAGAAGAAACACCAATAACTAAAGATGTATTAAATTATGTATTAAAAGAATATTTATAAAAAGAAAAACAAAAAATACAAAAAGTCCCTCGTCTTCCGGAAATGGTTCTGGATTAAATAGACGAGGGTCAAACCCACATTTAATTTATATCTGTTCTCGGAATAACTGATTTTTTTTATTATTTTTTAATAGGAAACAAAGTTCCCGTCCTGCGGAAATTAATTGAAAGAATGAATCCATTAGAGAATATATATAGATTAAAACATAAACATTTTTTGTTTATTCAAAAATATTATAAAGTTTCTGAGTTATATGAAAACAGATATATGGAATATCAATTTCAGGAAGCATTAAGAAAATCTCGTTCAATTAAAGAAATAGTTAAAGATATTTGTAAAGATATGTTTAAAAAAGAACCTAGTATTCTTTAAAAAAGAAAAAAATACAAAAATAAAAAAGCCCTTTGTCTGTAATAAGACGAAGGGCTTTTTGCCCATTTAAAAACTGATTTTATTTTTAATTTATATATTTTATATATAAAAATGAATTGTTGTGAAGATACATTTAAAGCAGCCGAGAAAGGACATCTAGAATGTTTAAAATCGTTATACTCTCAAGGAGTTAAATGGGATTTTTATACAACATCTATAACAGCTAGAAATGGTCATTTGGAATGTTTAAAGTATGCTCATAAAAATGGTTGTGAATGGCATCCTTTAACAATAATTTCCGCAACTGAAAATGGTCATTTAGAATGTTTAAAGTATGCTCATAAAAATGGTTTTAAGTTTCGCGATATAACATGGACAGCATCTAGAAATGGACAATTAGAATGTTTAAAGTATGCTCATGAAAATGAGTGCGAATGGAGTGAATATACAGACTATCACGCAGCTTATTATGGTCATTTAGAATGTTTATTTTATTGTTTAGAAAATGGCTGTCCAATTCATCCTTACACATTATCAATACTTTGTGAAAAACAAACAAATAAGAACTTATTAACAAATCTATTACTAAGAAAAATATTATTACATCCTAAAATGAAAAATAATATAACAGAATATCAAGACTTTGTAAAAGCTATTCAAAACTACGAAAAACATATAAATAAAGTTTATAAACTTTTACACTTAAAAACAACTCTTCCAACTGATATTATAAAATATGAATTATTAAAATATTTGTAAGGATTATCCTTAAACTGATTTTATATTTAATTTATATACATTTATATAAATTAAAAGTGAAGAAATGAATTGTTGTGAAGATACATTTAAAGCATCAAAGAAAGGACATATAGAATGTTTAAAAACTTTATATTCTCAAGGAGTTCAATTGCATTCTAAAACAACATTGGCAGCAGCTAGATATGGTCATTTAGAATGTTTAAAGTATGCTCATGAAAATGGTTGTCCATGGTATTATACAACAACATCTGCAGCAGCTGAAAATGGTCATTTAGAAATTTTAAAGTATTCTCATGAAAACGGTTGCAAATGGCACCCTTTTACAACATTTTATGCAGCTGCAAATGGTCATTTAGAATGTTTAAAGTATGCTCGTGAAAATGGGTGTTCATGGGATGAATACACAACATCTTCTGCAGCAGTTCTACAAGGATTTTTAAATATTTTACAATATTCTTATGAAAATGGTTGTGATTGGGATTCTGAAACAACAGATTATGCAGCAGAGAAAGGACATTTAGAATGTTTATTTTATTGTTTAGAAAATAATTGTCCAATTTATCCTAAAACATTATTAATGCTTTATAAAGAACAAATAAATAAAAATTTATTAATAAATATTAGACTAAGAAAAGTATTATTACATCCTAAAATTAAAAATAATATAACAGAAAAATATCCAAAATTCTTAAAAGCTATTAAGGAATACGAAGAATATATAAATAAAGTTTATAAAATAGTAGAATTAAAAACAACTCTTCCAACTGATATTATAAAATATGAATTATTAAAATATATTTAATATTTTTAAGAAGGACCCATCGTAAACTGATTTTTAATTAATTTTAATTAAAATTAATTAAAAGAAAATATGAATATACCTTTATTTTTCTTTTTTCCACGAGACGAAGATGAAATAATTCCACTTTCAGCAATTCCTAATTCTGAAAGAATAAAATGTTGCGAAAAAACATCTGCTGCAGCCGAGAAAGGACATCTAGAATGTCTTAAAAAATTAAGATCTGAAGGAGTTGATTGGGATATTGAGACTATACATCACGCAGTTCTAAATAATAATTTAGAAATTTTAAAGTATGCTCGTGAAAATGGTTGTAAATGGGATGAAAGAACTATAGGAGATGCAGCAGAAAATGGTTATTTAGAAATTTTAAAATATGCACATGAAAATGGTTGCAAATGGCATCCTTGGACAACATATTGTGCAGCTTTTTATGGTCATTTAGAATGTTTAAAGTATGCTCATGAAAATGGTTGTAAATGGGATTCTGAAGCAACAGCTTGCGCAGCAGAGTATAACCATTTAGATTGTTTATTATATTGTTTAGAAAATGGTTGTCCAATTCATTTTGATACATTAGATAAGCTTTATAAAAGATCATGGGAAAATTATAATGAAATAAATATGAACTTATTAACTAATCTATTATTACGAAAAGTATTATTACATCCTAAAATTAAAAATGATATATCAGAAAAATATTCAGAATTCTTAAAAGCTATTAAGGAATACGAAGAATATATAAATAAAGTTTATAAAATAGTAGAATTAAAAACAACTCTTCCAACTGATATTATAAAATATGAATTATTAAAATATTTATAAAAAATAAAAAAATAAAAAAAAAGAAACAAAAAAGGCCCTCATCTATTTAACCAGACGAGGGTCAAACCCACATTTAATTTATATTATCTAATCTCAGAATAACTGATTTTTTATATTTTTTTATAATGTAAATCATATACATTTGTATAATCTTTTATCCTTTTATTCTATCATGTCATTGATCATTGAATTTACCGAATTTGTTAAGAAGTATTGTTGTATGAATACTAAATATGCCAATATTGAAGTTATTGTTCAAGATGTTATTGAAATGGTTGATGATTATATTAAGACTGAAATTGACGATGAAGACAGAGAATATATAATTGATAATTCAACAACATATGAAGTTTTGGATGAGAAGAACTTGTATCAAACTGTTATGAAATCTATTTCAGGTTTAAATGATGAGATGTTTGAAACAGCTAATGAAGAAGGTGTTTTCACGAATGATGATTATGACTTAGACCTACAAGCAGATTTGTCTAGATTAGTATATAAGCATTACTTTGAAAATAAACAAAATTAATGAGGACACTTGGTTCTCTAAAAATAAAATTAATGAGGATCAAACGTCCTCCAAAAACAAACAAAAAGTCCCTTCTCAATTGAGAAGGGAAAAACCCGCATTAAAACAAAACAAGAAAAATGTATTATTTACTAGAGATATTTTTATCGTTCTTAATAAATATGTTTACGTCAATCATAAATAAAACTAAATTTTTATTTGATATAAAGGTTAATAGTAAAAAATATTATACTATTGCTATCAATCCTCCTATACTTAGACAACTATTCAATGAATCTAGATTTCCAAATAATACTCTATTTGAGTTAGCTTTTATGAGAATTGATGAATTATTTGATATTGGTACTCATGTATTTAAAGATACTGTAAAAATTGTTCATAAAAAATATTCAGATGCAGATATATTGACAAATGGAGATTATTTTTTATATGATAAAAATTCTACTTGTTATAAAGATTTTACTTCTAAATTAAAAAATGGAAACTATGATAGATTAGAAACAAAGAAACAATTAATTATTGAATTTCAAAAATATGGTGGGCATTTATTTATAAAAGAATGTAACAAATATAACGAGAATGCAATACCATATGAAGAAGTTATAAATATTATTTCTAATATTTCAAAAAATATGTCAAAATGTACATATATCGAATACTATAAAATAATAACTGAAGACTCGGATTTAAAAAATAATATAAAGTCTATGCTCTCGTCAGTATATAGTGATGAAATATTAAATTTTGTGATTAAAACGGAAGAAGAAGATTATAAAGATACTATAGAATATAAATATCCTGAAATGAAAATGAAAAGTAATAAATGTTGTCATAGATTTAGAACTAGATTTTCGATAAGTCCACTTTACGTATATGTAAAGTTTAGAGATACTAATTTTCACTTGTCAAATCCTCAAGTAAGAAAATATATAGATGAAAATAATATAGATATACTTAATATACATTACCATATATCAGAGTATGAAAAGAAGAGTAAAACGATTAATTAAAATACAAGAGTCTGGACCCGAGAGCCAGAGGTCTCGATAAAAACAAATAAAAAAAGAAAATCCCTTAGTCTAAGACTAAGGGATTTTCGCCCATTTAAAAACTGATTTTTTTAATTTTTATACATTTTATATATAAAAATGAATTGTTGTCAAAAGACATCTGAAGCAGCAGAGAAAGGACATCTAGAATGTTTAAAAACGTTATACTCTCAAGGAGTTCAATGGGATTTTTATACAACACTAGCAGCAGCAGAAAAAGGACATTTAGACTGTTTAAAGTATGCTCATGAAAATGGTTGTAAATGGGATTACGATACAATGTATTGGGCGGCTTTTTATGGTCATTTAGACTGTTTAAAGTATGCTCATGAAAATGGTTGTGAATGGGATGAATATACAACATCTTCTGCGACACATTATAACCATTTAGATTGTTTATTATATTGTTTAGAAAATGGTTGTCCAATTCATCCTGAAACATTAAATAAGCTTTATAAAAGACCCTGGGGCGTTCTTAATGAAATAAATAAGAACTTATTAACTAATCTATTATTACGAAAAGTATTATTACATCCTAAAATTAAAAATGACATAACAGAAAAATATCCAGAATTCTTAAAAGCTATTAAGGAATACGAAGAATATATAAATAAAGTTTATAAATTAGTAGAATTAAAAACAACTCTTCCAACTGATATTATAAAATATGAATTATTGAAATATTTGTAAATTTTTCTTAAAAATAAGATTTCTATTAATAAACACAACCTTTATAAATTAACTGGTTTTTTATATTAATTAGAATAAATTAAATTTTATTAAAAACAGAAGTACTTTAAGTTGATAAAACATGATTATCAAATTTTAGATTATAATGGATTTTAATATCCAAAATTGGATTTATTTAAACAAATTAGAAACAAAAATGTATAACAAATATGAAATAATGAAATATATTTAATATTGAAAAAGAATAAACTAATTTAAAAATATAATTAGTTTATAATATAAATAAAAAGAAATATTAAAATGATTTGTTGTGAAAATACAGCTGATGCAGCTAGAAATGGTCATTTAGATTGTATTAAGACTATACAATTTAAATCTAGAGTGCCTATAGCATGGAGTACAGAAGTTAAATGGGATAGTAATACGACATATATTGCAGCTAGAAATGGTAATTTAGATTTTTTAAAATATGTTCGTGAAGCTGGTTGTCCTTGGAGTGATAACATTATACAAGGAGCAATTTATAGTGGAAATTTAGATATATTAAAATATTTGCATTCTGAAGGTTGTAAATGGCATCCTAAAACAACATTATATGCTGCAATGAGTGGAAATTTAGAAATTTTAAAATTTCTAAACTCTCATAATTGCGAATTTCATCCTTATACAACATATATGGCAGCTAGAGATGGGCATTTGGAATGTTTAAAGTATTTAAACTCTCAAGGTTACGACTTTCATTCTGAATCAATATCTGGAGCAGCTTTATATGGTCATTTAGATTGTATGAAGTATTTGTATGAACAATGTGGTTGCAAATGGGATTATAGAACAGCATGGTGTTCAGCTTATAATAGTCATTTAGATTGTTTAAAATACTTAATAGAAGGTGGTTGCGAATGGAATTCTGAAACAATAGCTATAGCATCTCAACATGGTCACATAGAATGTTTAAAGTATTTAAATGAAAAGAACAGTACAAAATAATTATAATTTATATAATAAACTGATTTTTTAAGGTTTTATTTTATTCTAATAAGACATTTTATGCAAAATCCATAAGTTTTATATAACTTTTGTATACTTTAATCTAAGTTTTGTATAACAAATTTAAAGGTATATTTTATTCATAAAAATGGATAAAATAAAACTTTTTAATTGTCAGTATTGTGATAAGCAATATCAATCAAAACAATATTTAAATAAACATTTAGAAAAATGTATAGAAAACAGAATGTTATAAAAATAAATATTCTTTTCATATAATGATTTTTTAATTAAAAAATCATTATAATACCTACAAAAGCCTGAAAAATTGCCTTATTCAAATTTGGATATTTATAATTAAACTAGATACTTATTTTAAGGTTTATTTGTATTTGAAAAAAATACTTTATCCAATTTTTGAATAAATACTTATGCTAATTTATGTTAATTTATGCTAATTTACATAAACTATTTAAAGGTTTAAATAAAAAAGCAAAATCTATAAAACCAAATAGAAGAAGATTATTAAACGAAAATGAACAAAAATTATTACTAGGAATAGATGATGATGATGATTAAAAATAAAAATTTATATATTTTTACATTCTCTATAAAATTTTTAAAAATCCGAAAAGAAGATATTTTTATAAAAAAATATGAATTTACAAAAAAGATATTTTTATAAGAAAAATATCTTTTTAAAAATAAATTAAAAATCCAAAAAGAAATAGAATTTATCACCTTCTTTTTAACCGATATAAATCTGTATAAAACACATTTATATATGACTACGTTATAAAGTTTTCAAAAGCGATTATTTATATGTAAAAACTGATTTATATAAAGATTTTTAGAAAAATATTATTATAAAGTTTAGTTAGACAAAATTGATGTCGAACTTAAAGAGTTCCAAGGTCCAGTTTACAACACTTTTACAACATCTTGATTTCTATATTAATGGTAATATTCGCGATAGTTTAATCAAAGAATTATTAATAGATGTTAAAGAAAGAATAAAAGTATTATACTTAAATATGAATTTGCAAGAACAAGAAGATGTATTAAATATATACAATATATTAAATATAGATAATGATATATTAATAAAATGGATTAATAAAAATAAAAAAGAATCGGGATCATTCGTAAATTTTTCTAACTATAAAAACTCGTTTAATATAGAGTTTTAAACATGAACCTAAATTCCTTTTAAAAATAAAAAAATAAAAAATGTAAAGCCCTTTGTCTAAAAATCAGACAAAGGGCTTAAAACACATTTAATTATTTTTTAAACAATTCTTAAATATTCATTTTAAGGGTATCTTTTTGCCATAAACTGATTTTTTAATAAAATTTTTATTAAAAAATATCTACTATAAGTTAGACGTACAATTTTAAATGTTATCAATTATTCGCTCGACAATCAACTCTTCTGTTAATTATTCTTTCAAGGAATTGGAAAGTAATTTTGAACTCTTTTTTCAAGAGATTTCTAAGAAATTAGAAATTTCTGAAGAACAGTTTAAAAAAGCTGTTGAAGAATCTCTTCCTCTTCTTAAGGATGGTTTTAAACCAAAGTTAAGCAAGGAAGAAATTAAGAAACAAAAAGAGGAGGAGAAACTTAAGAAGAAACAAGAGAAAGAGGATGAAAAGAAGAAGAAGGAGGAGGAAAAAATTCAAAAGAAACAAGAGAAAGAGGATGAGAAGAAGAAGAAGGAAGAAGAGAAGTTACAAAAGAAACAAGAAAAGGAGTTTCAAAAACAACAAAAAGAAGAAGAGAAGAAGAAAAAGGCATTAGAGAAGGAGGAAAAGAAGAATGAGAAAGAAACTAAAAGTTCCCGTTCTTCGGATAAAAAGGAATCTAAGAAAGATAAGAAAGAAACTGAAAAGGAAAATGAGGATTTTGATTTTGAAAATGAACCATCAGTTGAGTTTGATACTGATAATTCTTTTTGGAAATTGAAGAGTGTTAAGATTGAGAATATGAAATATAAGTTTCACGAGAAGACTAAGTTAGTTTTATATTTGGACGAAGATGATATTCCAACCGTGAAAGGAAGAATTATTAATGGAGATTTTATTGAAGTTTCAGATTTTGATGAAACAACTACAGAGTGGATAGAAAATTGTGATATTAATTTTTAAGGAGGACCCATCGCTTCCTGTCTTCGGGTCCCGGCCCTAATCGGACAATCTCCGATTGTCAGGGTCCTCCATATTTTTTAAATAAAAAAAACCCCCAAAAAGAAATAAAAAATGTAAAGCCCTTTATCTACCGGTATTTATTACCGGGTTAATAGATAAAGGGCTTTACGCCCATTTAAAATTAAAGTTCTTAATACTAAAAACTGATTTTTTTAATAAAATATATATTGAAATTATATAATATATATTTTTGAAATATTTTTACGAAATGTCTTCTACCGGACCCGAGGGAAGGATTAATTCTGTTGCATGGATTGTTAAAACAAGTCCTTTAAAAAATAAAAAAAGAAAAATAATATCTTTGAATAAAGATTCAGTCGAAGACATAACGTCTTCAGTCGAAGACATAACGTCTTCAGAAACTGAAACTGACATTATTGAGGAGAAAGTTGTTGAAGAGAAATTAAATGTTTCTTCTTTTGTTCAGACAAAGACTTATATAAGTATGATACCAATTGATCCTGAGGAGATTATAGAAGATAAGATGATAGAATTGATGGAGACGTTTGTAGATAGAAATGGAAATCCTAATAAAGATAAAAATTTTTGGATTAGAAACGGACATTTGTATAACTATGATGGATGGACATGGAGAACAACTAAAGAAGGAATAGTGTTTAAATTTTATAGAAAAGGAGCGTCACAGGACATATATTCAAAACCACTTTTTATAGGTGTTTTATTAGAAGCAACAACAATGTATAAAACATCTCAAAATTTTCATAAATTTGACGGTAATTTGGTGTTTGCTAAAGATTGTTTTAGTAAGAATAAAGATTTTAAAAAATGGATTGAGAAACTTGGATTATTACCAAACTAAAAAAATTAAAAAGAATAATTAAAAAATAAAAATAAAAATAAGCCCTTCTTACAATATTGTAAGAAGGGCTTAAAACACATTATATTAACTGATTTTTATATAAATTTTTATTGAAAATATATTATAAATATTTATCTATCGTGATGCCTCCTAAAAAATCAAACTCTTTACATTCCAACACCACTTTGCCTGAAGAAGGAACGGAAGAATATACTAATTGGTTGTTTAAAAACTATACAAAAGATAATTTTTTAAAAAAATATATCACTCCTCAAATTTTATCTGAATACGGCTTGCTAGAAGATGCTTGTAAAAAAGATAATTATTCGTTAGCATCTGAATTAACAGATTATGCTTTAAAATGTAAAAATGTTGATTTTTCAGTTGTTGCTTCAGAGGCTCTGTGGGCATGTGTTACACATAGAAGTACAAATAGTTTTTTGTATAGTTCATTAATGACAAAATTAATAAATTTAAATGCTGATTTAGATTTATTACAATATTATTATGAATGTGAAGATGAAAAATATACAAAGACATATAACTATGGTTATTTCTTAGAAGCATTTTCTAAATCTACAAGATTAAATGAAATTCATAAATTAGATATAACAAAATGGATATTAAACACAAATATTATTGACATATTAATATCAATTAAAATAAAATGCAATAATCTTAAAATTAATTTAGATTTTAATTATACTAATAAACCCGCCAATTTAAATGATGAATTTATTCAAAATGATGAATTTATTGGAAGATGTTTAAATGACAAAATTATGATACATTTAATTAAAAGAAATGCTAAATCTACTATATATAGTTTTCTATATTTAAATAATACATCATCTAAAAATGAAATATTTGTAAATAGTAAAAATGTATATTTAGTTACTAATTTTTACAGAACAGTTATTATTTGTTTATCAGATCGTATACATTATAATACTGATATTGAAGGATATAACATTTTGAATAAATATTTTTGTGTTAAATTTGAAAATGATGAAATAGAGGCTCTTTTTGTAGAAGAAATATTAAATCAAACACCTTATTTATTTTCACAATATGAAAATATATTTAATGATTTTATAGAAGAAAGAGTAAGATATATGAATATAAAAGATAGTATAAAGTATTATACTAATAATATAATTAAAAACCATCTTCGAATAGTAGCAGAATATGGTATGAAACTAAAAAAGAATGTTAAAACAATATTCAATGAAAATAAAATATTATATAAAGATGTTGAAAATATTATATTAGATTATTTGTGGTAATCTAAAAAATCTTTTATAATTGCTTAGTCATATGACTAAGCAATTATTTATTCCTTTTTAATATACTACTTCAACGCTATCTAATGTGGCAAAAAATCCAAATGAATCGCTTTCAGAAATTTTCTTTTTTATTTGCAATTTAAGTTGTATAGCTATTTGATCAGCTATGTATCTAGTAGAAATAAATCTTTTAACTAAAAAATAGAAACAACCAGCATTGTCTTTTTTTATTTGTTTAGTATATACATAGACAGGGCATTTTATAGTATAGTCAAAACCAAACCATCTATTGTTAGGAAATTCTTCTGTAAAGTAAGGATAGTCTTTTAAAACAGGTTTAATAGCGTTATTAGAGTTAGACATTAAATTTTTCATCAGATTTTCTTTCATATTATTTCTTACAATGTCTCCAAAGCCATTAGAAATACGTAATTTTAAAATTATTGTCATTTGTTTAAAACTCATTTATAAATTACTTTATGTATTTTTATTAAAAAATAATAATAAAAATATTTCTTATAAAAATAAATAATAAAATAAAATGGATAAACAAGAAAAGTTGAATAAACTTTTTAATAAAATATCAAAGAAGGTTGGCTTCTATTGGTGGAAAAGGTACTTCAGTTGTAGTTGGTGGAAGAATATTGAAACTCCTATAAATTTAACTTTAACTATATTTAGTTCTATAATATCCGCGCAGGCATCAACGAATAATTTTATGAAACAAGAACATTATGTAATAATATCATTTGTGATGGTTTTATTAACGACTTTTAATACTTATTTTAGGCCATTACAAAAGTATCAGTCAAATACAGATGAGTTGAAAAAGTGGTATGAGTTGGGAAATGAGTTAGAAAAGATATATTTTTCGGATAGAGTAAGTGATGAAGATTTAATAAAAAGAATAAAAGAGAGTGAAGAGTTGTTAGTAAAAGTAAATAATTTAACAGCATCATCAACAATCGAAAATCAAAATTTTATATCAGATTTCTTTCATATGATAATAAAATATACTTGTTTGAAACACAGAGAACCATGGTTAGCTTTTGCAACAGAAGATGATGAAGATGAAACGAGGGCCGGGACCCGAGAACCGGTAGATAAAGAAAAATCAGGATGGTGGTGTTGTTTCAAGAGACCTCTAAAATCAAATATGAAAAATGAAGATATAGAACTGAAAAGTATAAATGTAAAATAAACTGATTTTTTTAAAAAATTATAATTCACAATATCTACCGGGCCCGGGACCAGGATTAAATTAGATTATTAATATAAATGAGTTCTGATTTAATAAATTTATTTAATAGTATATCTCTTACTAAAGAAATTTCTAAAAATGATTTAAAACTTAATGATGTTATTGATTTTCTTTATCTGCCTGACCAAAAATATTATACAGCTAAAATTGTTAAAATAGTTTACAACAAATATATAAATGTTTGTATATATACTAATAATGTTCAAACTGATGCTAGAGATATTTTATTACAAGATATTTCAAATATAACATTAAATACCACTTTATATAAAAATAAAATTGAAGATTTTCAAACAGAGAATCTAAAAAGAATTCCGATTTTATATTATAAAACAGGTGAAGAAATGATTATTACTGTTATAAAAACAGTAGATGTAGCTGAACCCTATATAATAGCTTATAATCATAATAAATCAAAAAAAGAAATATTATATTTAAGTGGAATAAAAATTACCTGTTCAGGGAGTACAGGGTCAGTGTCCAGGAATTTTAAGAAGAACTAAATTATTTAATTTTTAATAATAATATTTTTTTCTCTTCTATTATATAAATATGGCTAAAAAATCTTTTCTTAAACATAAATCGGGAAAATCATCTAAGCGTTCTAAAAAAATTTCTAATCGCAGGTCAGGTCCTATTAAAAAACGCGCAAGTCGAGTATCTAAAGTAATCAGAAAATCTAAATATACTGCATCCAGGAACTCGAAGAGATCATCCAAATCAGGAAAACTTAGATTAAAATCTTCCACAGGCCGGAACTCTTCGAGTTCCTCCAGAAAAGGAAAACTCGCATCTGAAAGAAGTAAGAGAGCTGCTAGAGGATGTAGCCGTCAATTTACTAAAAAGTATTCTCAAAGAAATTCACCTCCATATCCAGCTAATAATTGCTGTGGTTCAGTAAAGCGAGGAAACGATAGAAAGATTTATAAATCAATTCAAAGAACAAAAGCTAGTCCTTGTATTTGGAAACGAGTTGCAATTAATTAAATTAAATAAATTTTTATTACAAAACCCAAGAGTCGAAACGGAGTTTCTCCTGAGCTCGTCTCGAGAGACACCCGGATTACCGAAAATAAACTGATTTTTTAATATCTCTACAGAGAATTATAAATAATTTTCTATAAAGAGATATTAAAATGATAATATCAACTAAACATATATATGTTTTTAAGAGA
>Ga0315903_10007302_pt1 | contig 13823 bp, 23 predicted proteins | sample LakEriMetagenome_7_FD_203524 | JGI IMG/M metagenome (GOLD analysis project Ga0315903, IMG submission 203524) | Freshwater fungal communities from buoy surface, Lake Erie, Ohio, United States - Buoy 2 MA119 | ecosystem: Environmental > Aquatic > Freshwater > Lake | place: USA: Lake Erie, Ohio...
CTCCATATACAGTCGCTGGAAATTCAAGGTTGTTGCGGGTAATCGTGTATTTATAATAAAACCCGCCTACAGGAGCGCGTCGAGGTTCTTTAAGTTTCATCTTGCCTTGCGCGTGAAGATGAGGTTTTATCCTTCCCATGTCAAGAAAAATTGTTTCTCAAAATGGCATTCGGAAATACGGGATGGTCTTCCCAGAAAACATGAACCCGCTTGAGATCGAGCTTTATTGCTACGCGTTAACCCGTGGTGACTATGGAAGGACGATGCGGGTGAAGAAGAACATGGAACTTTCTGACTACAAACTTTTGTCGCCATTTGAACACTTCATCATGGCTGTCCAGTATATGTGGCCGACTGATGTTGTGATCAAGAATCGTGGTTATACCAATACCCAACTTCTTAGGACTCTTGAGGAGTTGTGCAACAATGACGATGTGTGCCTCGCAGGCGCAGCCTCAATGGGTAAGTCGTTTCCTGTAGGTCTGTGGATTTATCTGGATTGGTGTGCTGCCCCGCATTGCACATCTTCTTGGGTAGCCACTACAACCCTTGGAGCTTCGGAGGATCGTATCTGGGGTATTATCTCTAAACTCTGGAAGTGTGCGTCCAATAAGATTGGGAACCTCGTTGACTATCGCCACATGATTGTATGGGGTGGCGCGGCAGGAGATGATGAGAAGGACTACCGCAATGCTATCAAGGCTATTGCCTTTCCTCCCGGATCTGAAGGACAAAAGGCTATTGATACCACCCGTGGTCGTAAGAACGATAGGATTCGCGTAGCTTTGGACGAGTTGCCCGAAATGGAGATGGGCGCGATTAACATTAGGCAGAACCTTTCCTCTAACGATGACAAGGTTTTCATTGGTATCGGAAACCCGTCCGCTGGCGACAATCCACACACCCGATGGGCTATGCCTAAAGGTCACACTAGCTTCGATGCGGTTAGTGCTGATATGGAGAAGTGGGAGACTGAAACAGGCGTATGCTTGTTCTACAATGGCATGAAGTCGCCGAACTTCCAAGCTCCTGCCAATGAACCTTCTCCATTCCCATTCCTAATGGATCGCAAGAAACAGGCGGACATTCTTAAAATGTCCTATGGTGACGAGAACTCTGTTGACTATGTTCGTAACGCTATTGGCTGGTGGCCCAAGTCTGGCTTTGCCCAAACGATCCTAACCGCCGATGTCATTCGGAATGCCGATACCTACTCAGAACCTATCTGGGATCACAATGACCTCATCAAGATTGCTGGATTCGATACTGCTTTCACGGCTGGTGGGGATAGATGCGTTCTGACAGTCTGTAAACTAGGGTATGTCCGTGGAACCTCACAGAAGGTTATGTATCTAGTAAACCAAGAAGTCATCCAGATCGCTGCTGGTCAAGCTACCGAGTTCGATGTCCAAGTTGCCGCGAAGGTTGTTGAGCTTTGCCGAAAACATGAGGTGAAGCCTAGTAAGTTTGGCATGGATGTCAGCGGTGATGGTGGCCGAATCGGACAGGCTATCATGCGCGAGTGGCTGCGGCATGATAAGGATGGTTCTTCTATCGCTCTTATCTCTTCTATGGGTCGCCCGACTGATCGTATCGCTGCCGATGTCGATAAGCGGCCTTGCACCGAGGTCTATGATCGTTTGATCTCAGAATACTGGTATCAGAGCTTCCACGGGTTTAAAGCTAGGGTTATCTATGGCGTCGAAGCATCTGGTGAACTAGGCCGAGAACTATGCCTTCGTAGGTATCGCACAAAGAACAAGAAGATTTCCGTAGAGACTAAAGATGACTACAAGGGTAGGACTGGATTCTCGCCAGACTTGGCTGACTCGTTTTTATACGCACTAGAGATGTCCCGCCGCAATGGTTTAACTTTTATCGGTAACGATAAACCTATCCCGACTGATCGTTTCTGGGCTAGGCGCGAGGTAGAGGTTCAGCCAATGTCCGACGATGACTACTATATGTCGGACGATGACGGGGAGGGCTAAACTATCCATCGGCATTTCAGTGCCCAAACGCACATTGTGAGACGATGATTCGGTTAGTTTAGAAAGAGGGGGATTGCCGTCCCCCCACTATGAAAAGTTTATTCTAGCACACCTTGCAATTCCATCAAGTTCGCTAGGTCTTCGCTGATCGTAATCCTGCAAACTTTGTCTCCACCGAAAGTCGTTCCAAGCATTTCAAGTTTCTCTAGGTCTGACTTCTTTACCCAGCAGTCCACCCAGTCTTGGCGGAAGCGAATCTTGTATTGGTTTTCTGCAACGAATGTGCCTTCGCACACGATAAGTGATTTGAACATATTATTTGTTTTCTGCGTATTTCCAAATGTAACCTTTTGCTGATTTAACTCTTCCTTTTAGGCAATTGTTTACACCATTTCCAAAAACTTTTTGAGCATCTACTTGAAAATCAAATTCGATTTTTTCTCCAGTAGATATTGATATTCCATAAATCGGCTTTTTATTTTTTCTAAGTTTTATTCTGTGTAGTCTTTCAATTTCTTTTTCATCTGTTGGCCTATCTATTTTATTTTTACGCTTGTATTCATTGCAAGCGTGGCATAATCCCCTCCAGCTTCTATGCTCTCCTTTTGCAGAAAGAGTGCTTCCTTTGCAATTAACACAGATTTGAACAATTTTTTTTCTTTTTGTAAATGCTTGTTCTTTTGGAGTGGCCCAACGGCAATTTGATTTTTCATAATTTCCGTTTGGGTCTATTCGGTCAAGAGTTGTGCCTTGTGGGCGCGGAGCCATGTCTTCTGCGAAATTTGAAAATGTTCTCCATCGTTCGCATACTTTAATTCCTCGCTCACCATACAAGTGCCAAGAATCTCTTTTTGGATTTGTGCATCTTTGGATCATTGATCCCCATATTGAATATAGCTCTCGTCTCATAGAGCTTAACATTTAATGTATCATTCATTGGCAGTCAAGTGTATTCCCTGACTATGTATCCTTTTTCCGTTGCCCATTTGACATTTTGGTGCAGGTAGGTGTGACATTGGCGGCATACAGCCATGAAAGTGCGCTTCTCACAGGTATTACGGCCTCTGCCGCTTTTATGGTGAATGTCTGTTGCTTCCCCACCACATACTTCACATTTGCCGCTTTTTTCTTCAAGATACTCTCTCCTTACCCTACTGTATTCAATGCTTCGCTTTTTGAGTCTGGCTGAAACTGGGTTGAGCTTCCCTCCTCTTTTCTTGAATCCGCTTTTTGCCTTAAGTGGAGTTTTGCGTCTGAGCATAATTCAATAATTTTACCGATCTGTTCTTTCTTAAGAACCGACTTTGCTGATGTTTCGATTTGATTGATAAGGCTACCAGTCACTCCAATCTTGTCACCTAGTTCACGCACGGAAAACCCAAGACGCAGGCGAGCATCGCGCAAGTGTGCGCCAAACATCTTTCTAGCATTATGCTTGATGTTTCTGCTATGCTCAATAGCCGATAGGTAGCTATTGTATGCGACTTCTAACTGATGCATATTGGTGGAGTATAGACAAACATATTGACAGGTCAATCTTTTTTTTGTAGTATTGGATGCTATGGATAACCAAAACAGCAACATAGATTTGGACATGACTGCATTCAAGTTTCTTGAGTTTGCCAGAAAGTCCGTTCTGATAACAAATATGTCTCTCGCCGAAGCGATGGGCCAAGGAATCTTTTCGACTCACGAAGTCTTCAATGGCGATGGAGGCTATATGATCATGGGAGTAAGGCCGAACTCTACTGCTCTGGCCGCGACCTACTCTGGCAAACGCATCCTCTGGTCTGAACTAGCATTGATCAAAGACGAAGACCTAGAACTCCATCACAAACTCCACGCTGTAGATTGCTCCGATGACAATATGTCTGATCTGGCTTGGACAAACCTCGTAGACCAAATCGAGGAGTGGGTGAAGTGCGAGCGCGAAGAAATTGACTTGGATTATCGGTAACGATAACGCTTGACAAACTTAGACCATCTGATATGGTGGTCAATGTGTGAGAGATCACACCTCGGCGTAGGAACCGAGTAAGGAAAAATTAAATTAACAACAAAATATATGGCCCCTTTGCGGCGGTTAATTCCTACGCGTCTGTTGCCGCTTTTTTCGCCGCCGCTAGGGGTCGCCTTTTTTAAATGAAATTAGTAAAACAACCTCAACGCCTATTCGTCCAGATGAAGAAGGCAGTATTGAGAGAGGACTTGATGAAGGTCACAGATGATGTGGTTCAAGCAATGGTTCTCGGACAAATGCTATTCTGGACTAAAACCCTAGACAAGGTGAACGATTGGCTTTTCGAGGAGAACAAGCGACTAGCTGAATACGATTTCCCTCAACATGAATACAACTACGGCTGGATATATAAATCCGCGAAACAAATGCGGGATGACTTGATGAACGCATTCAGCGAAGATGCAATCCAACGAGCATTCGCCTCGCTTACGAAATCTGGAGTTCTTCTAAAACGGAATAACCCACTTTGCGGGTATGACAGGAAACTTCAGTATCGAATTGATCTTGTTTTACTACGCCGAAAGCTCAAGGAAATCGGTTGGGAAATGACAGATTTTGTCATGGATTCCATTCCGCAGGATGCGGCTTTCATTCCGCAGAGTGCGGAATCAATTCCGCTATATGCGGGAGCAATAGCAGAGATTAAAACAGAGAGTAAAAACAAAGAAACCCCTATAATCCCCAATGGGGATACAGCTTTGATTTTTGATACCGAACCAAGTTCAGTTCCAAAGAAACGGAAACCCAAACTCGTCGATGATTCCTTCATCGCTGAACTCAAGAAACTAAATCCCACCAAAGATGTCGATGCCCAAGTCATCGCAGCGAAGAACTGGCTACTCGCCCACCCACCACGCCAGTTTACCCAACCATTCTTTTCTTCATGGATCAACCGAACTAAGCCCACGATTAATCCCGAAGAAAGCTGGAAACCAACCCTAATCTGAAACACATGAAACCCGCAAAGAAACCAACCTATAACTTCAAAGTCGTAACCACAATGAAAGATGTTCCTGTTCGATCATCGTCCGAGCAAGCTGCCTTGTCGCTGATGATGCAAGACCCAGACATCCTGACCAAGCAGAACTGGGATAGCTCGTATTTCGTCCTAGAAGCCCATAAAATCATTTTCGATGCCATCAAGGCTGTCCACAGCCGAGCGGGTATGGCCGACGAGTTTATGGTCATTGCAGAGCTAGAGAACGCTGGTCTAAAAGAACTGGCTGGAAATGATACAGCGATCTACGACATCCTTTCCTGCATAACGATGATGCCCGGCAAGGTCTGCCAAGACATCGCCGCCGATTACCGATATGAATTACGGAAAGCTAAAGCCTACCGCGATATGATCTCCTACTGGGAAGCCAACGAGCAGGACATCCGCCAAGGCCGAGGAAACCTAGAAGAGTTCTCGTTAACGATAAACGCAATCCAGTATGATGACTCCAAACCCAAACGGACAAAGAAGGAGATGCTCAACCAGATCATCGACGAGATGGAAGGTAAGGCGAAGAAGGATTGCTACTCTACTGGCCTCATCATGCTAGACCGAAACATGGGTGGAGGGATGCACAAAGGAGAGATGATGACTATCGCCGCTGAAACAGGTGGCGGCAAATCTATCCTCCTAGTCCAAGCCATAGTAGCGAATCTCCTAGAAGGGAAATCTTGTCTATTCTTTTCACTAGAGATGTCTGGTGAAGATATTTACCGCCGACTCGCCGCCAATATTGCAGGCGTTCCAGTCAGAGAGATGGAGGACTACAAGGTAAACTATGGAAGAGAATTGCCGGCAATTACAGAAGCACTCACTAAACTCTATTCCCTGCCAATCGAGGTGATCGACTTCATGCATGACATGGATTCTATTGAGTCTGAGATCGCAAGAGCAGCTAGCGAAAATCGTGCGGATGTAATTGCTGTAGACTACATCCAGATTCTGAATATGAATGACTCAGATAACAGAGAAACTGCTATCTCAGAGGCTGCTAGAAGGCTAAAAACCCTTGCTGCAAAGCATAAATCGGTGCTATTTACCGCCTCCCAAGTTAATGATGAGGGGCGTTTAAGGGAGTCAAGAGCTATTGGAATGCACTCAGATCAGGTAGTCCAGATCGAGCATAAGAACGAAAAGAGCAGGATTATCGTCAAAAAGAACCGCCGTGGAGCTAGAAACTACACTATCCCTGTAGAAATGAAGGGTGAGACTAGTAGATTTATTGAGGTGTTCTAAATATTTTTATTGACATCCCATAATCGGAGGTATAGGAAATGCATTCAATGAACTCCAGAGCTAAAGGAGCAAGAGGTGAACGCCTGTGGCGAGATGAACTTCGCGCCCAAGGATTTACCGCCCGTCGAGGTCAACAATTCTCTGGCTCTCCAGACTCACCAGATGTAGTCTGTGAAGAACTCAAAGAACTTCACCAAGAAGTTAAGTTCGTCCAGAGCCTTAACCTTGACAAAGCCTGTGAACAAGCTGAAAGAGATTCGCGTGGGAAGCGTTGGATCGTAGCCCACAAGAAAAACAACAAAGCGTGGAAGGTAACGATGTCGTCCGATACATTCTTCGCAATCCTCAGAGACGGCATCGAAGGTATTAAACTATGAAAAAACCCACCACTAAAGCAGGAAAAGCGGCCAAAGTCGCCAAGGTAATGAAGGAATACAAAGCTGGTAAACTCAAAGCTGGCATCAATCCTAAAGGCCCAAAGAAGGCTCCTATGGCTAAGAGCCGCAAACAGGCTGTCGCTATCGCACTCTCTCAAGCTGGAATGTCCAAGAAGAAGTAATGGAAAAGCGATTCAAAAAGGTAGTCAAGAACCCAAAGACTGGTAGGACTAAGACAGTCAAGTATGGGCAGGCTGGTAAAGCTAAAGACGGAGGAGATCGTATTCGCCCCGGCACGGCCAAGGGCGATGCTTATTGTGCTAGGTCAGCAAAGATCAAAGGAGATTGGAAATCTGATCCCAATTCTCCAAACAACCTTTCACGCCGCAAGTGGCGTTGCAAAGGAAGTAAATCCATGAAATGATCTATTCCAAGATCGCGCCTTTACCTACGCACAAATATGTCTTGGTGGATTCCAACTTCACACACAAAACTCCGCGTGGATTTGTTGAAGGAATGTGGGTCGGAGTCACAAGTATCCCCGGCAGAGCGTGGGGAATCAATATCATTCTTCGGGATGGTGGTGCTTTATATCGTAATCTCCCTCCTCATAGTATCGGATTTAATACTGAGAACTTTGGGTGGACTATTCAGCAAGCTCAACTCTGGGATTGCTACTCCTACCACTTCACCATCGTCCAAAGCCCCATCCTGCGAGGTCTGCGGATGCAAGCTAAAGTAAGGAACGAATACCACACAGGAGAATACCTATTCCATGTGACTCATGTCGATGATGGGTGGTCGGACTCACCAGACCAAGATAAGGAATTCTACTTTATCAAGCTAGATAATGGCAGGTTAACCATCCAGCCTACGAATAGAATCACATTCATAGATGCCAGTTTTATCGTTAACGATAACCTCCCAGAGCTAAAGTTGAGCGAAACTATTTATTCCTGCGAATAAAATTCTCTTGACACTATGACAAGATGTAGTAGTGTTGATGGAACCTATAGCAATAGGTGAAACAACCATGAAAAAACTAATACTACTATTACTAATTGCGGGACTCCAAGCCTGCTCATCAATAAGCAAGGAAACCTACACAGAGACAAGAACTCTGACCTACCCAAAAGGCGGCGAGCCGCACCTCAAGGAGATGTATCTAAAGGATAACAAGCATCAGGAACAGAATACCTACATCGGGACAAATGATCCTCAACCAGTAGTCCAGCCAACACCAGAACCCTATGTCAACGATGTAGACCTCATCGCGCCAGTCCCAGAGGTCAATAACTACCAAGCCTCCTATACACCACCAGAGCGTGAGAAGACACTAGATCAACTGATCCATGAGAATCTAATTCTCCAAGCCAAACAAAGGAACGCATGGTTAAGAAGCCAAATGTAGAATACCCAAAGTGGTCTTGCCAAGAGTGTGGTAAGAAGCACGGAAAGAAACAAAAAGAAGTATCATGCTGGCATTACGGAAAGTGTGATGTCTGCCAAACAAATAAGAATGTCACAGAAGTAAGAGACTTCGGGCATTTCCCTAACTGGTTCAAATCTAAATAATGTGTCCAAAATGCAACTCAACAAAAACAGGAATCTACAACTCAAGAAAGAACGGAAAGCACGGAGGGTCAGTATGGAGGAGAAGGCATTGCCTAAAGTGCTTCCACAACTGGTCAACAGTAGAAATAAGCCAGAAACACTATGATGAATTGACACTACAGGCCAATTTATCAGATACCTTAAAAACCCTTGAAAACACAGCTTCAAATATTATCGGAAAGGTTAAAGGAATTCTTCCCGAAGACGGAGATGCCAGTCATGTTTATGCTGATCTCGATGATAGTGATTGGGACGATATACAACATCTACACGGCAAACAGTCCAGAAAAGCCCTACCTATGCCCAACCTGCGGCCAACCAACAGAAAAGAAACATGAGAGATATATTTTTTGATCTGCTCATCATGGCAATAACATTCTACGCAATAATCATAATCGTATACTATTTCGGCCCAAAATGAACACACCAGAAACAGACAAAAGAGTATGGTCAGACCATAGCGAAGGTATCCTACATGAAGTAGTGGAAGCGAGTTTTGCTAGGAAGCTAGAGCGGGAGAGAGACGAGGCGCGGGAGGAAATAAATCGCTACAGAGAAAAACTCGACCTACTCCCCATGTCTTGGGATGTCTAATTATCGTTAACGATAACCAATGAAACCAAGGATAACTAGAGTAACGATAGTAAAAGAAGGTGATCCATTATTCTCTCAATACGGTTACACCATCGAAATAGAAGACGAAGCCGCTGGAGAATTTATCCAAATCACAGATCATCAAGATAGCCATAAAATCACACTAAACCCAGAAGACTGGCCCGCCATCCGCGCAGCTATAAACAAGATGGTAAAACTCTGCAAATGAACTGGGACGAATACGGAATAAGCCTAGCCCAAGTCGCCGCCCTCAAAAGCAAAGACCCATGGCAAAAAGTCGGCGCGGCCATCCTAAGAGAGGATAACACAATAGGAGGTATAGGATACAACGGCTTCCCCCAAGGAGTCAAAGAAGACTGGGAGAACAGAGACGAAAGAAGATTACTTGTAGTCCACGCAGAACAAAACGCCCTGAGATACCTTAAACCGGGGGAAGGAAAGACACTCTACTCCACCCTCCTCCCGTGCAATGACTGCCTAAAGACCATAGCCGCCTACCAAATAAAGAGAGTCCTCTACAAAGACATCTACCTTCATGATTCCTCCTCCCTACTCACAGCTAAGAAACTAGGCATAGAACTAGTCCAATACGAATGAACCAGAACCATAAATCCCGAATCGCCGACATAATCGAGGAAGTCATCAAGGCATCCAAATCAGACAAAGAATCCCTAGATAGAATCCACTACCTAGGCCACATAGACAGAAGCCAGAAACAATACCGAGTCTACCTCACCTTCACAGAAGCCAAAGCACCCATATCAGACAGGAACCTAGACTAGGGAAGCACACAAAAATATAAACACAAAAAGGTGGTTTCTCTCGTTGTCTGGCAAAAACAGAGGTTTGTCTCGTTGTCTGAGTGCTTCGCTCAACGATCAGCCCATCCTCCAGAGGCTGCATAGGGGAGGGGGCGGCTGCCATCAGTCTCACGCGAGAAAGAGATTCCTTGCTTGACTACAGCTCGCGCTCACGCTCCACGCTCTAGGGTTTTCCCCTCACGATCTGCGCGCTTGGCAAGGTTTTTCTTTTATCGTTCAACGCTAAAAAATAAGCTGAAAAAAATGCGAGAAGGGGTTGACTCGAAAGAGATTTCTGATAGTATTTAATTTGTCAGCGGGGAAGGTCTCCGATTCTGACATTGATATTTGAGAGTTAGTTTGTTCACTTCATTGTCTGCATTCCGTTTTTCTGTCTTGGAATTATCCATTGGCAACAAAACACGAAAGCCAATTTCGTTTAATTATCGTTAAACGATAAAGCGGGAGAATGGAAACTCAGACAATGAAAGTAAAAGAGAAAAATGCTGTAGCCGTTAAGACCGCCAAAGTTGAAGTAGTGCGTGAGGTTGGATCGATTGATTCAATGCTCACGCAAACGAGAAGCGGGTATATCCACGCTGATAAAAAGTTGAATGATATACCAACGGCGGATCTGGTAAACTATGCTGTGGAAAAACTCACTGCTGGCCAATCTGCGCTTCGACAAGCTTGCTTGTTTACTGGTGCAATCTATAAGACCTGCACGGAAGAAAAGGCCAAGCTTTATGCGGACGGGCTTTCTGTCGCGTGGGGAGGAATGTCGAAGGATATTCTATCAATTGGCAAAGCTTTGCCGGCCTTAGAATCAACTGGCTTGGCTTTGGCGAATGTGAAGGATTTGTATGGCCTGCGCGAAGTTAGGAAAATCCTCTTGGGTGATGACAAGACGCAAACGAGCAAAGCCGTTGCTTTACTAAATGAAGGTAAAGCTCCGCGTAAGGTTCGTGAGGCTGTGCTTGGCGCATCGCCAAAGGTTGAAAAGGAAGCCGCGCCGAAAGAGGAAAATGTCCAGCTTTCACCAGAGGAAAAGGCCGAAAATCTTGGCCGCGTATTTATCGCTTGCGCCGAGAGGATCACGCAAATCGTTGACCACGATGACCGCGTGAAGTTGGCAATGCAGGTATTCGCCAAGCTGAAACTCGCAGGGTATTCAATGCAGAAAGTGAAGTGAACAAGAAAAAATGGGAGTGACCTTCGGGTTGCTCCCTTTTTTTGTGCCAAAATTTCCCGGCGATTTTACCTTTTAGGTTTCGACTAGCTCATCCTCTTCCTGCTCTTCTTCGTTCTCGTTAACGATAGAAATTGCGGGCGCGATTTCCCCTTCCAAGATTTGAATGTTATGTTTCTCTGTAACATTTCCCATCTCATCCCTCATCGGAGGCGTCACATGGAGAGAGATCATCGCATTCACGCTCATTGCCCTTTGGTTCTGAACTTCTTGCTGATCCAGTCCCAGCGTCCTCCTCGCAGTCTTGTCTAGCTCTGTGAGTAGTTCTAGGCGTTCCTTTTGTTCTTTTGTGCCTTTCAGCTTCTTCCTCTCATCAATCACTTTCCTCTCTTCTTCCAGCTGTTTCAGCATAAACCACAGATGCTGTTCGCTTTCCTCTCCCATCTTGTGAATGAGCTTTTTCTCTATCTTCGCTGATGCCTGCGTTCTGATTAGGTCGCGCTGCTTCGCCCATTTCTCTCTAACCATCACATTCCGAAAGTAAAATGGGGACAGACCTTTGTATTGTGGGAGTTTTGTTATGTCTGCAACATCAAGCCCGGCCATGTAGTGTGATTTGATTTCTTCCCAATTCCACTTCTTTGGGCGGCCAATGTTTTCTGGGTTTCTATCCATATCGTGGACGATAATCTGTCCACATTTTCATGTCAAACTTTCTTCTTAAATCCACAAATAAATGTTGACAGAAAATATAAATGTGCTATTATATATATAGTCGATGGAGTAGTTCCATCCGACCATTGTTTCTTTTACATTTTAAATGTTTTCAGTTTCGGTTTTTCGTGGCCCCTGCCGCCTTTCTCTTTTGGCGGTGGGGGTAATGCGGCGCAAGTTCTCGTTAACGATAACTTGATGCGGTGACAAGCCCGTAAAGCATAACGCAAACGCAGAGTCACAACCACGAACCAAATGAGTAATACAATCGAAGAAAGCGGAACAATCACAATCAACTCGCCTGTTCATGGCGCGAAGTTTGTGTTTGCCAATCCAACCCAACAGCTTGTCTACAAGCGTCTCGTTGAACGATACAGCATCGAACCTCGCAATATCTACAAAGGATTCTGCGGAGACAATGTTGTTATCTGCGAGTGGGATCACATCACAATCGGCATCGAGGAGGATGGATATGCACACTCGTGAAATCACAACAGAGAAGGGTAATACCTATATTTGTCCAGTCTTCACGGCTGATGAATATCAGGATATGATCTATGGCTTGTCTAATGAGGGCTGGTGTCTCACCTGCGGCGAACTCGTCGATGGGGTTGAGCCAGACGCTCGCAAGTATGAATGTGATTGCTGTGAGAAACGCACAGTCTATGGCTTGGAAGAGCTATTGATGATGGGCATCCTTCAAATCAAGTAAACCTATGCCATTACAAATCCAAATAACAATTGAAGTGGCTTTGCTGCTTCTATTCAAACGGCATTGGCAGCATCGCAGCGATTCTTATATGCGAAGATCGTTGCGCGAGTATGTCGCGGCTCTGCGATATATCCGTCAAAAGTAATTAGCCACTCTGCTCTGTTATCGTTTAACGATAGCAGGGCAGCAGGCTGACTACAACCAGTCAGCGAAAACACGAAACAAATGAACGGACTAATCAAAACAATGACAGCAACTCTTGATGGAAAACAGATAGCTTATTCAAGCCTAACTGAATTCCTTGTTCAAGTAGGTAAAGGTAAAGGGTCTTACAAAACCCGATACAAGTTCACAGGCAATCTGGCACAAGCTGTTTTCTACTATCGCGCCCTAAATATAGGGAATGGATATAAGAAACGGCTGTTTGTTCCTGCATTTAATAAACCTGTGCTTGCAAAATACTTGTCATAGTAAATCAGACACTCCGCTTCTCGTTAACGATAACGGGGAGCGGCAGTCTGACATACAACCATGTCAGTAACACGAAAATGATAATACATGAAACGCAAGACATTGTAGCAATTGCTACTCGCAACTCGACCAATCGCAAGACTGGTCGCTCTGTCCAGATATGGATTCTTGATGCCACAATGCATCCTGTAGAGTCCAGACGCTCTGGGCATGACGCCGACAACCAATGCAATGGATGCCCGTTCGCCTCCAATAATGGATGCTATGTGAACGCGAATCCTCTTGGTGCAATCTGGCGAGCCTATCAGCGGGGTTCATATGAATACCTTCAGATGGGAACTCGCGAGTGGCATGACTTCTTCTCTGTCCCATTTGTCCGCTTCGGCGCATATGGCAATCCATCCCATCTCCCAGTCGAGATGGTCGATAGTATTTCCAGACTCGCCAAGCGTATCACAGGATATTTCCATGATTGGCATGAAATGCCAGCACCACTTGCTAAGGCATATGGCCGCTACTTCATGGCTTCCTGTGAGCCTACCAATGTAGAGTATGCCAAGAACCTCGGACTACGCACATTCACTATCAGCGAGACTCCTCTCGTTAACGATATTGAATGCCTAGCAGATGCCAAGGGGCTTTCCTGCTCACAATGTGGGTTGTGTGACGGAAACAATCGTCGCTCATCCCTTCCATCCGTGTGGATCAACCCTCACGGCTATCAACTCAAGAAAGCTGTGGAGGTGGTCAAATGAGTAAGACTAATGAACAGGCTTTAGTGGAAGCATTACGCAATCAGCAAGCGTGGGATTTAAAATCCGCCGCGCCTGATTTGCTGTATGCTTTGGAAATGGCTTATGACGCAATCGCTTGGCATATTCCAAGCGGGTCTTTCTCTGATCAGGAGGAGGAAGATTTACTTGAAACCATCCGCGCCGCTATCTTTAAAGCAAAGGGAGCCAAATGAGAGAAGCAAAACGCTACAAACCATCCGCTCTCGCCTCACAGAAGTGGGTCGATGAGTGGGAAAACCGCACAGACAAAGAAACCAATGATGCTCAAGACAAGTTCTTGTGGCTTCTATTGA
>Ga0315903_10007306_pt1 | contig 13815 bp, 7 predicted proteins | sample LakEriMetagenome_7_FD_203524 | JGI IMG/M metagenome (GOLD analysis project Ga0315903, IMG submission 203524) | Freshwater fungal communities from buoy surface, Lake Erie, Ohio, United States - Buoy 2 MA119 | ecosystem: Environmental > Aquatic > Freshwater > Lake | place: USA: Lake Erie, Ohio...
TATGCATATTCCTTCCAGTAGTCATTACCCGAAGACGGGGTCCAGTTCATCTCAGCCAGCAGATCCTCGCAGACGATTTTCATGTGGGCGAACGTCACCGGATCGCTGAAGACAAGCGTCACGGTTGGGCGACTAGACCGGAAAATCTAGTAGGGAAACTTCGGTTTCGTGGACGAAAAAAGCCATTCCTAATCATGCTCGCGATTTCCATAAGTCATTGATTCTAGGCGACAAATGGCGACAAAATACCTTCCCGTTCGTGCTCAAACTTGCTCCAATCTAAGCTGCCCCATTTGGAAATATTGGGTAATTCAAAGCACTGAAAGGAATGCAAATGATTGAAAATCAATCTATTAGGCTCACTAAGGATCTAGTGGGGTAACCCGTGGAGGTTCGAGTCCTCTTTCGAGCACTTTTTCTGGAACTCCCGAGTTGGGTTGCTACCGGGTTTCAGTCGGTTTGCTTCAGGTGTGGGCTTTCCCCAATTTGTGGGAACCGTCCGGTTTTTGTTCCCAGGTTCGCCGGATTTCCGATTCATCGCCGCCATGGATTTGAAAACCCTGACCGCTCTCGCCGGTGCCGTGTGGGCCGCCGGTTTGCTCCATGCCGAGGAAGCGAAACCCGCCGATACCGCCCCACCGCCAATTCTTGAGGGCTTCACCGCCGATCCCTCCATCCGTGTGTTCGGCGACACCTATTATCTCTACCCGACCTCGGACAAACCGAACTGGAACACCACCGACTTCTCCGTCTGGTCATCCAAGGATCTCGTGAACTGGAAACACGAGGGCATGATCCTCGATGTCACGAAGGACCTGAAATGGGCCGACCTCCAAGCATGGGCTCCCGATTGCATCGAACGCAACGACACTTACTACTTCTATTTCTGCGCGCGCGGAAAAATCGGGGTCGCCACTTCCAACAAACCCACCGGTCCGTTCAAGGACGCCCTCGGCAGGCCGCTCATCGAGAAGAAGGACAAGGTCGTGACCAACACCATCGATCCCTTCGCCTTCATCGACGATGACGGCCAGGCTTATCTCTATTTCGGCAATGGCCACCGCATGCAGGGTTTCAAACTCAAGCCCGACATGATCACTCTGGATGGCGATCCGTTCGAAATCCAACTCCGCGAGTTCCGCGAGGGGATCGTCGTCTTCAAGCGCAATGGGAAGTATTACTTCATGTGGTCCATCGACGACGCCCGCTCGCCCGACTATCGCGTCGGCTGGGGCATTGCCGACAGCCCGCTCGGTCCGGTCAGGTATCCGGAGAAGGATTTCATCGTGCTGCGCCAGAACGGCCCCGCCGTCGGCACCGCCCACCACGGGGTGGTCAATGTGCCGGGCACCGACCGTTGGTATGTGGCGTATCACCGCCACGCCATTCCAGGCGGCAGCGGCTACCAGCGGCAGGTTTGTCTCGCGAGGATGGAGTTCGACGCCGACGGCAACATCCTGCCGATGGATCCGATGAAAGCCGCGTTCCGCCCCGGTGATCGTGGCGACCGGGTTCCGCGATAGAATCCCGCGCGTGTTTTCCCGTTGCGCCGGGCACGTTTCGCGCGAAGCCTATGGGCCATGCCGGATTTGAAACCACCTCCCCTGCCCGCGCATTCCACCGGGCCGTCGCTGCTGGCAAACCTGCTGAGCCTCGCGCTCGCGTTGTTTCTCGCGGTCGGCGTGCTAGGTTTCCTCGACGATTCGCTGTTGCTCATGGACCGGCGCGAACTCAGTGGATTCCGCGCGCTGATGGTCCTGCTGATGCTGCCGGCCGGAGTGCTGCTCTATCTGATGATCGCGCTGTGCCCGCGGATTCCGAAGAAAACCTTCATCCCGGTGGCGTTGTTCATTCCGGTCACCTCGGTGGCGGTGCTGCCGCTGTTGGTGTATTTCCACGAGTGGTTCCTGTGGATCGGTTGGGCGGTCTCACTCATCCATGTTCTGTTAGGCATCGCGCTCATCCGCCGCCATCGCCGTGGCGGGAACATCCGCTGGCCGTTCATCGACGACCCACAGCTCACGGGCCAGGGTTTCCGCTGGACGCACTTCGGCGCGGTGGCCGGAGCGGGTGCGCTGGCGATCGTTCCGGCGCTGGTGGGCGGTGTGCTGGCCTCGGCCACACTCGCGGTGGATCATTTCTCGGCTGGATTCGTGGCGCTCAAACCCTCGGGCATTTCCATGCAGGTGCGGACCTACGTGCGGGACGATGGTCGCAGCGTGCTGCTGGTGCCGATGTCGCATGTGGGCGAACCGGACTTCTATCAGAATCTCGCCGCTTCGTTTCCCGACGACGCGGTCGTGCTGATGGAAGGGGTGAGCGACGAGCGGAAGCTGTTCACCCCCACGCGGGGATACTCGAAGATGGCGGAGGCCATCGGGGTGGTGGAGCAGCAGCAGGCATTCAAGCCGAAGGGCCGGCTGGTGGCCGCGGATGTGGACATGAGCGAGTTCTCGCCCGCCACCATCGAACTGTTGAAGAACGCGATGCTGATCCATTCCAAGGGAATCACCGAGGAAACCATGCCCTTGCTGATGAAACCCACGCCCAAGGGCCTGGAGAAGCAGTTGATGGACGACATTCTCACCAAGCGCAACCAGCACGTCCTGCGGGTGCTTCACGACCATCTGCCCCACGCCGAACAAATCGTCGTGCCATGGGGTGCCGCGCACATGCCCGGAATCGCCCGGGAGATCGAGCGGTCCGGATTCCGCCTGGGCGAAACGCGGGACTACCTGGCCATCCGTTTCGGGTCGTGAGCGTCGGGGATTTCCACAATTCCGCACCGGAAATCTGCAAGCAGCCCCCCGTCATCACGGCTCGACAGCGCCGCGCAATCCACCATGCTTCGCCGCGTCAACCCATCATCCGCCATGTCCGACTTTCTCGTCATTCCCCGTCAAGATCACGATGCCCTTGTTTCCAAAGCCTACCAATCGCGCGGCTACACCGCGGACGAGGCGGCGGAAGGCGCCAAGCTCGCCGCCGAGGCCGCGCGCCACGGCATCCGCACCCACCACGCGCTCAAGGCGCTGCACCTCGACCACCTGTTCGGCTCGGCCGCCGGCGGTTGTGTGCCCGGCGCGGAAATCGAAGTGCTGCCGTCGCGATTCCCCGCCTCCGAGCGTTGGAACGCGAACAAGAAGCTCGGCCAATCGGTCGCCTATCGTGCCATCAACCGCGCCATCGAACTGGCCGACCAATACGGCATCGCCCAAATCGCCGTGGACAACGCCTTCCACTACCTTTGGGGCGGCGGCTACGTGATGGAGGCGGCCGAGCGCGGCTACTACGCCTACACCAACTGCACCTCGGCACTCGCCGAAGTCGTGCCCTTCGGTGGCAAGTATCCGACTCTTGGCACCAACCCGCATTCGTGGGGCATTCCGAGCACGGAGGCGAACGGTTTTCCGATCGTCATGGACTGGGCCACCTCCACCGTGGCGATGGGCCGCGTGCAGGCATTGAAACGCGAGGGTAAGCAACTGCCTCCGGGCGCCGCCGTGGACAAGGATGGCAAGCCGACCCTCAATCCGGACGAAGTCGCCGCGCTGCTGCCATTCGGCGGGCACAAGGGTTACGGCATGTCGCTGCTCAACGAGATCTATGGTGGTCTCATCGGTGGTTCGCTGCCAACCATCCGCGGCCGCAAACTGGAAACCCCAGGCGAGAAGAACACGCCGGTGTTCTATTTCCAGGTGATCCACCCGGACGCCCTCTCCGGCGGCGCTTTCGCCTGCGGCCGCAGCCAGATCCAAAACCTCAAGGCGGTGCTCGACGACATCCTCGGTCACGGCAATGAAACCGCCATGCTGCCCGGCCAGCTCGAAGCCACCGCGCGCAAGACCTCCGACGCCGCCGGCGGACTGCTCTTCACCGAAGCTGAAGTCGCGGAGTTCAATGAAATCAACGCCGAACTCGGACTCCCGGCCTGGGACGTCTCGGCGCTGAAGCGCGCGTGATCGCCGGCGCGCGTGCCGTGGTTTTGCAAACGCTGCGCATCGCTTCGCGAAACCCGTGACCCCGCTTGCCAAGCGGGGCGCGGAGGGCGAAAACGCGAGCCGTCGTCATGATCGCCACCGCTTCCTCGCTCCGTTCCACGCCGGATGCCTCCGGATTCTTCGGCAAATATGGCGGAGTGTTCGTCCCGCCGGAACTTGAGGCCCCGCTTGCGGAAGTCCGCAAGGCCTACGAGGTGATGTCGCGCTCGCACGACTTCATCGAGGAACTCCGCCGCATCCGCAAGCACTTCCAGGGACGGCCCACGCCCACCTATCATGCGGCGCGTCTCTCGAAAAAACTCGGGGCCACCCAGATCTATCTGAAACGCGAGGACCTCAACCACTCCGGCGCGCACAAGCTCAACCACTGCATGGGCGAGGGACTGCTCGCCCGCCAGATGGGGAAGAAGAAACTCATCGCCGAGACCGGTGCCGGCATGCATGGCGTGGCACTCGCCACGGCCGCCGCCTACTTCGGACTCGAATGTGATATCTACATGGGCGAAGTCGATATCGCCAAGCAGGCACCCAACGTCTCGCGCATGAAAATCCTCGGTGCGCGCGTCATCCCCGCCACCCATGGACTGAAAACACTCAAGGAAGCGGTGGACGCCGCCCTAACAGCCTACGTCCAGGACCCGGTCAACCAGATCTACTGCATCGGCTCGGTCGTCGGCCCGCATCCGTTTCCGATGATGGTGCGCGATTTCCAACAGGTGGTCGGCATCGAGGCGCGCGAGCAGTTTCTCGAAATGACCGGCAATCTCCCGGACATCGTCACCGCCTGCGTCGGCGGCGGCAGCAATGCCATGGGCATCTTCGCCGGCTTCGTCGATGATCCGGTGGAACTCCACGGCGTCGAACCGCTCGGCAAGGGCACGGAAATCGGCCAACACTCCGCCTCGATGACCTACGGCACCGAAGGCATCATCCACGGATTCAGATGCTATCTGCTCCAGAATGATCTGGGGGAACCCTCACCCGTCCACTCAATCGCCAGCGGACTCGACTACCCCGGCGTCGGCCCCGAGCACTGCCACCTCAAGGACAGCGGACGCGTGAAATACGTCACTGCCACCGACGCCCAAACCGTCGAGGCCTTCTACACGCTCAGCCGCAGCGAGGGCATCATCCCCGCGCTCGAAAGCTCGCACGCCGTGGCCCACGCCATCCGCCTCGCCCGCGAAAACCCGGACACCGCCCGCACCGTCCTCGTCAACCTCAGCGGCCGCGGCGACAAGGACATGGACTACATGATCGAACACCACGGAACCGGCGAGGGATACGCTCTTTGAAACGCAACGACACAACTGGAACAAGCCCCGTTACTGCCATCTCTTCATCAACCGGCAATCGTTCCTATCGTCTTCGGGAAACGACCCACTCGTTCCTCTCTTTAGTTGAAAGGGACAGTTCCATTTTTCTCCATGAAGATCGACGGTCAGCGAGGCCTACGGGGTGAGCGGCTACTGCGCGTGCACGCGCACAAACAGCCTGCCATTGGTCGGAGTGGCGCTGAGTTGAACGGTGACTGTCTCGACCTTGCCCCTGGTGGTGACAAGAACTTCGGTCGCGCCCGCGTCGTGCTCCCATGATTGCAGGCTGGTGGACGTGAACACCTTGTAGCCCAATCCGCTCGTGGCACGCCGGGTATACCGGAATCTGCCGGTTTTCTGGTCCAAGGGCAGGACGACCGGGTTGGCCGACGAAGGGCTGGTGGGATTCAATCCGAACGCGTGTTCCTCGCGGTTGCTGAGCCCGTCGCGGTCCGGATCGGAGCCCGGGGCGGTGTCGGTGAAGGGGGCTCCGAAGTAGGTGGTTTTCCAATTGTCATAGTCCGGCGTGTTCACGAGGAACTGGATCATGTTGAACCATTGCAGGGCCAGCGTGTTGTTGCCGGTGGTGTTGGTGTGCAGATTGTCCGACCTCATGTTCGTCGCATAGCCGTTTTCAAGCGGGGTGAACTGATCGACGAATCGCACGTCGCGGCCGAGCGCCTGCTGGGCGTTCACCACGCCGGGCACCGCGGCATTGAATGCGGCGGTGTTCGTAGGGTCGGTCGGGACAGTGGTGCGGTTGGGCGGAATACTGGCAACGAGCACGGTGGGGTTGCCCACTCCGCGGTGGGCGAAAATCGTGTTGATCAGGGTTGTGAGCCGTGTCGGGGCATTGGCGAGATCAATGTTCTGATCCACATCGTTGGTGCCGAGCATGATGAGGATCACGTTGGGCTTGACGGTTGCCAGTCGGCCGGACGACCAGAAAGTCGATTGGTTCTGAGTCATGCCGACCCGCCCGTTGATGTCACTGCCGATGACCGAAGCGGAGATACCCGAATGGTAATGGTAGAGATTGGTCTCGGGAGTGGAACCAGTGGACGGCAGCCCGTCCACGTTGGCGGCGTAGTGACCGGTAAACGTGAACGTGTAGCCATTGGCCATCAGCAGGTCGTAGAGGGACTTTCGGGGCGAACTTCCGCTGTCCCCGTCGGCATTGCTCTGCGTGATGGAGTCGCCGATGAACCATACGGCGCCGATGTTCTTTGAGCCCGGAACAATACCCGCCCGGACGAAAGGCAGGCCCAGCAGCGCCGCGACTGCGGATGGAATGGCGGCGTTGCGGAGCATCACGAAGATTTTCATGGCAGCGAGGGCAGGGGCGATGAATCAACCATCATCGAAGTGATGGGAGAATACCGGGCATGCAGCGGCTGCGCAACAGGCCATATCGATGCAGACCATTCACGGATTACATCCCGGGCGCACCGCAGTTCCAGCATTCGGCGAAGATGGCGTCCACCTCTTCGCCGCAGACCGGGCATTTCCAGGGCTGCTGTTCACCGGGTTGCGGTGTGCTGTCGGAATAGGTGGAGATGATGTCCATCGCCCGTGGCGCGTCCGCTTCATCGAGCACCCAGAGTTCGGGAAACACGGAGGTGAAGGGAACCTCGCCAGCCGCGCTCATTCCCGCCTCGTTGCGGATGGCACAGGGGATGCCCGACGATTCAAGGATCGATCGGAAATGCCCGACCATCGGGAAGTCGGGCGATTCGAAGACCTTGACCATGGCTGAAGCGGATCACCAACACGCCTCTCGGTGCAAGCCGAAAGGCGGTGCGGCTTTCCCGCGGGACCGACAGTTTTCCATCGTCACAGCCCCCACCGATGTCCATCGTCGGGGCGAAGTCATGCTCGCATTCTCGACCTGCTGGAACAACAGCCGCCATACGGACGGCGAGAAGATGATCGAGGAGATCGTCGATCTCGGATTCAACCACATCGAGCTGTCGCACGGGATGACGATCACCAAGCTGCCCGGCATCCGTAGCGCGTTCCAGCGCGGGCTCTTCACCTGCTCGGGAGTCCACAACTATTTCCCGGCACCGGTCGAGGTGATGATCGACGCGCCGGACGCCTATGAATTCACCTCGCACCGCGCCTTCGACCGGCAGCGGGCGATGGACATGACGCTGCGCACGCTGGACATCGCGGCGGAGTTCGGCGCGCGCTATCTGGTGCTGCACATGGGATCGGCACCGATGAATCCCGGCAAGTGGACCAAGCCGCTCACCGCGATGGTGGCGGAAGGCAGGGCGCATGATCCGGCGTTTGTGAAACACAAGCTGGCATTCGTGAAAAAGCGCGAGAAGACCGGACCCTTGTATTTCCGGCGCGCGATTGAAGCGCTGGAAAGGATCGCCGGCCACGCGGCCACGCTCGGTGTGAGGCTTGCCATCGAATCGCGATCGCGCTTCGAGGACATGCCCACGGAGCGCGAGATGCTCGCCTTGCAGAACCATTTCGCAGACAATCCGTGGGTGGGCTACTGGCATGACTTCGGCCATGTCCAACTGAAGCACAATCTTGGTTTGTTGGATCACGGCGAGTGGCTGGAGCGGATCGCCCCGCACCTGATCGGCGGGCATGTCCACGACGTCGAATGGCCGGCTCGCGACCACCGGGTGCCGTTTTACGGCACGCTCGATTACGCCTCGTTGCTGAAGCATTTCCCTCCCGGTTGTCCGCTGGTGTGGGAACTCAGCTTCAGCCGCCCGGCGGATGAAATCCGTGACGCGCTGGTGCGGTGGCGGAGCGAGTTTCCGGAACGGCTTTGATCGCCCCGTCCCTTCGTTCAGGGAGCCACGGTATCGACTTTCAGTCGGATGAAGCGCCTTTCAGCCGATGAAACCGGCGTCCGATCCCGGACCACCAACTGGCCGGGAGTGTTGACCAGAACTTCGGTGTCGGTGGTGGTGTCGGACACCCATGGACCGGACAGGGAGCCGGCCACCTCGATGATGAACACCAGGTTCGTGGCGACCGGGTTCTTCGGCACCGTGAGACGAAGGTGTTTTTCCACGCCCACGGTTTCGAGTTCGTGGAGCAGCGGGCTGGCGTTCGCTTGGAGGGGATGGGTGTTCAGTGCGTATTCGAGCAGATTGCCCAATCCGTCGCCATCCGGATCGTCACCCGGCGGATGGGCTCCCGGATCGGCGTTGCCGAACCTGTCGGTTTCCCATGTGTCGAGAATTCCGTTGCCATTGGCATCGGCGAGCGCCTGGGACACGGTGATTTCGAGCGTCACATCGGCGAACATCCCCGCCGCGTCGGTGACACGGACGGTGAAGCTGTTGGAACCCGCGTCACTGACGGCCGGAATGCCGGAGAGAGAGCCGTCCGTGGCAACGATCAGCCATGCAGGGCCGGAGACTTTCGCATAAGCGAGCGAGTCGCCGGCATCGGGATCCGAAGCGGTGCCAGCGAGGGTGGAGGCATACGCTTCACCGATTGTGGCGGCCGCACCCGCAATGGTGGCGGATGCGAAAACCGGCGCATCGTTGGTGTTGGCAACGGTGACCACGAGCGAGGCATTGACCGTGACCGTGCCGTCGGAAACCGAGACGGTGAACGGATTGGCTCCGACGTCGCCGTTCGCCGGTGTTCCTGTGAGAGCGCCACTGCCAGAAATCTCAAGCCAAGCCGGCCCGTCGACTTTGGCAAAGGTAAGCGTGTCGCCAGCGTCGATATCGGATGCGGCAAGTTGTCCGATAAACGCGCTGTCCTCGGTGGCGGATTCGTTGATCGGATTGGCGGTGAAGACCGGCGCATCGTTGGTGTTGGCAACGGTGACCACGAGCAAGGCATTGACCGTGACCGTGCCGTCGGAAACCGAGACGGTGAACGGATTGGCTCCGACGTCGCTGTTCGCCGGTGTTCCTGTTAGAGCGCCACTGCCCGAAATCTCAAGCCATGCCGGGCCGTCCACCTTGGCAAAGGTAAGCGTGTCGCCAGCGTCGATATCGGATGCGGCAAGTTGTCCGATGAACGCGCTGTCCTCGGTGGCGGATTCGTTGATCGGATTGGCGGCGAAGACCGGCGCATCGTTGGTGTTGGCGACGGTGATTTCCAAGGCAAGCGAATCGGTGGCTCCGAACGAGTCCTGCACGCGAACGGTGAAGTGGTTCAATCCGACATCGGAGTTTTCCGGCGTGCCGGTCAGAGCGCCGTTGGCAGCGACCTGAAGCCACGCCGGGCCGGAGAGTTTGGTGTAGGCAAGGGTTTCCGACGGGTCGGAGTCCGTGGCGCTGACCGTGGCGGAGAAGGCGGTGTCCTCGGTGGCGGAAAGCGCAAGGGTGTTGACTGCAAACGCCGGAGCCGTGTTGACGCGGGTATAGGCGAGCGACAACTGGTTTCCGGACGCGGTGATCGCCCATGAACCGTTGCCCGAACTGAAGCTTCCCGCGTCGATGGAGAATCTGGCCGGATCGAAACCCGAGAGGGAACCGGTGTTGGCGATCAGGGTGAAGGTGCGGCTCAAGCCGTTGAATTGCACGAGATCACGCTCAACGATGCGGATGACAACGGGGTCCGATGGGGTGGAGTTGATCGTGACTCCGTTCGCCGCGATCAGGTCATGCCCGGAACCCGGAGCGCCTGACCAATCGGAGATTTCCCAGACGATTCCCGCATCCGGTTCCATCACCAGCGAAGCGCCCGCAGTGATGGTGGCGACGCCATCGACTCCCGGCGCGATGGTGCCGGCGGAGGTGATGGAACCGTTGACCGAACCCGTGCCTGCGAGTGTGGCTCCCGGAGAAACCGTCAGCATGCCGCTGTTAAGGCTGCCGTTCAGGAGCATGGTTCCTTGTGCGACGTTCACGGTGCCGCTGTTCGGGTTGAGCGGATGGTTCAGCACCAGCATGCCCGCGCCGAGCTTGGTGAAACCCAGTGTGCCGGCCAGCGCCGCACTGATGGTGGCCGATTGGTTTTGGACAGTGATGGTCGGATTTCCCGAAGTCACATTCATGGTGAGTTGGCCGGAGGCACCGGGAGCAAGATTCCAAGCGTGATTCGGCGAGGTGTCGCCGAAGACGAGGTGCCCGACGGTGCGGTTGCCGTCGAGTTGGACGGTGGTGTCCGCGGTTAGATCGAGAGTTGCGAAATTGGCCGTGGCTCCTACGCCGCCCGCGACAAAGCCAGCCGACCAGTTGGCGGAGGTCGGCCAGCTGCCACCAGCCGTGTTTTGCCACACCGGCGTGGCAAGGACACGGACGCTGAGGGCGGCTTCGTCCTGAAGCCCGCCGTTGTCGGTCACGCGGACCACGAATGCGTTGATGCCGGCGTTTCCGGCTGCGGGGGTGCCTGTTAGAGCGCCGTTGGAAGCCACGCTCAACCAGGATGGGCCGCTGACCTTGGAATAGACGAGCGTGTCCGACGGGTTGGGATCGGAGGCACTGAGACTTCCGGTGAACGGCGCTCCGGCGAGTGCCGCGGCTTCGAATGGATCGGAGGAGAAAGCCGGCGGTTGGTTCGGCACCGTGACGTTGATGTTGACGGAGGCGGTGGCCGACTTGAGCGGATAGACGGAACCGAGTCCGCCGTCCTGGGCAGTGACCTGGAGCGAGTTGACTCCGCCGGTGAGAGCGGCGGGATTCGCGACGGTGATGGTGCCCGTGGAGGAATGGATGGCGAACGCTCCCGCAGCGTTTCCGGAGGTGATCGCGAAGGCCAGCGCCTCACCATTCGGCTCGGTCGCGGAAACGGTTCCCACGGTCTGGCCGGATACGGCCGTCGCCGCGTTCAGCGAATAGGAGTAAGAGGCGGGTGAGAAAACCGGAGCTGCATTGATATCGAACGGTTCGAGCATCGAGCCGGGTATCACGGTGGTGGTGGTCACTCCCGGTCCGGTGTAGCCGACGCTGACATGGTCGCCACCGCCACCTTCCTTGTGGAGCGCCTCGAGATAGACCGCCTGTCCGGCGACCAGCGTTCTCACAGCCGACGTCTGCGAAGTGTATTTGGTCCATTGGTTCGCATTGGTCCAACCGGTGATGCTGGCGATCTGGGTGGCTCCGGCGCCCGACGGATTGGCGCTGAACAACAGTCGGCAGTCGTCGTCACCGGCGATGTAGAACTGATAGTCGCCGGATGCGGGCGGGATGAATCGGGCGCGGATTCGCGAGCCGTAGGAATCTCCGTATGAGGCACCGGAGTCAAACGACGTGATGGTGACTCGGGTGTTCGGACGGTTTGGATAGTTCGTGTTCCCGGTGAGGCTGGTGAGGGAGGAACCGGAGATGCCCGTCCAGATTTCCCGATGGAGGCCGGTGAGGTTGATGGCATCCGCCGGAAGCACATTCACGGTGATATTGCCGCTGCCGCTCAGCGCGGGCGAGCCGCTGTCGGTTGTCTGGATGGTGAGCGTGTGCGAACTGGCGGCGGATGCGGACAGCGCCGCCCCATTCGCGACGAAGAGCCGGCCGGTGGCGGAGTCGATGCCGAAGATTCCGGAACTGTTGCCGGAGGTGATGGTGAAGGAGGAGAACGTGTCTGTGGAATTGACATCGGTAACCGGGATGGTGGCCACGGTTTGACCGCTGACGGAATTCCGTCGGATCGAATAGGTGCCCGCAGTGACCTTCGGCGCGTAGTTTTGATAGAAGGGCGCAAGATAGATGCCCGGTATGACCTGGCGCGTGGTGATGCCGGGGCCGGTCCATGCCACGGCGACATGGTCGGTGCTGGTGCCCTCCTTGTGGCGGGCCTCGATGTAGTAGGCCTGGCCGGCGGTGAGATTGAAGGTGGCGGACTGCTGCGAGGTATTGGCGGTCCAGGCATACTGGCCGGTCGAACTACTCACTGTAGCGATGCTGGCGGCGTTCGCCGGATTGCTGGTGGTGCTGAAGCGCAGTTGGCTGGCGTTGTCGGATGCGATCCAGAAGCGATAGGTTCCGCTGGCGGGCGGGATCAGGTAGCCGCGGATGGTGCTGCCGAAGTTGTCACCGTGGGCGAGTCCGTCGAAAGCCGTGAGGAGTTCCTCGCTGTCCGGATTGTTCGGAAACTTCGCACTGCCCGTGAGGCTGGCAACGGTGGTACCGGTGATGCCCTCGAAGTAGGTGCGCACGATGCTGCCGGGAGTGTAGCCTTCGGCGATGTTGTTGACAGTGACGGTGACGGCAGTGGTGGTCGAAAGCGCGGGCGAACGCTGGTCCGTAAGGGTAATGGTGAGGTTATAAACCGCGGTTCCGGCGACTTCGAGATTGGAGGCCACGGAAATACGGCCTGTCGCGGGATTGATGGCGAAGACTCCGCCGGCATTGCCCGCGGTGATGGCGTAGGTGGGGAAATCAAAGCGGTCGACATCGGTTCCCGCGACGGTGGCGATCACCGTGCCGACGGCCGTGCGTTCGAGCATGGTGAGCGCGATGGCGGGCGCGGATGGAGGCTCGTTGGCATCGGTAACCGTGACAACGGTGCGAATCGTCTCATTGAGCGCGGGGTTTGCAGAGTCGGTTACGGTAACGAAAAGCTGGATGGTGGCGGGGTCGTCCCAACGCAGCGAGAGGGCCTCGTAGTTGAGGACGGACGGGTTGGCCACCACGATGGCTCCGGTGGCGGGATCGATGGCAAACGCGCCGCTGGTGTTGCCCGAAGCAATCGCCCAGGTGAGCGGGTTCGATCCGTGGTTTTGGCGAGGGACCACGGTGCCCACGCTGGCGCCGACAGGCGAATTCTCGGCGACGGAGAAGCGGTCGGGCTTGATCCCTCCGGTCACACTGCCGGTGATCAAATAGCTGCCGATACAGCCGTAGTTGGTGTATCCGGTGCCGAGCGGGTCACCCTTGCCGGTGCCGCGGATTCGCAGGAGATACTCACCGGCGGCGAGGTTTGCGGTGACGGTGGCGTTGATGCCGGCGTCCGGGTTGTCACTGGCGACGACGGTGGAGGTGGTGGCATCGACGATCTCCGCGAGGATGTCGAGGTTGGGATTGAGCGTGACGGTGCTGGCGGTGAGCGTGGCCGAGCCACCGGTGGTGGTGAAGCGGAACGAGTCGACATCACCGGTTTGTTCGATGATACCTTCGTTGGAGACGGAATTGTTAGACTGGATTTCCAGATAGCCGGAGGAGGCAATGGAGTCCCCATGGTCATCCGCCCGGTAGTCGACGTCGTTGTTGTTGTTCGTGATGATCGAGAGGTCGTCCTGGGTGCGGTTGGCATTGAGGTATTCCCCCTTGGACCATTGCGTGAGCTTCTGATAGTAGCCGACGCCCATGATGGGAGCCCAGCCGGTGTCACCGCTGCCGTGGCCGCCATAGTAGTCCTCCGCCGGCGAGGTGCGGCCGTCGTGGCTGAGGCCCAGCGTATGGCCGATCTCGTGGGAAATGACTTCGGCCGCAGACTTGCCGGTCGAGTAAAACGCCCAGCACGGACGGCTTTCGGTCCAGTTGAAGGAATTGAGATACGCGACTCCTCCCGCGCCCGGAGCGGCGTCGGTGGTGGGTGTGATGATGACATGCTGGCGGCGGCCGGGC
>Ga0315903_10007309_pt1 | contig 13813 bp, 13 predicted proteins | sample LakEriMetagenome_7_FD_203524 | JGI IMG/M metagenome (GOLD analysis project Ga0315903, IMG submission 203524) | Freshwater fungal communities from buoy surface, Lake Erie, Ohio, United States - Buoy 2 MA119 | ecosystem: Environmental > Aquatic > Freshwater > Lake | place: USA: Lake Erie, Ohio...
GTAAGGAGGCAACTCTTGCGCACCGCTGTTGATAGCAGCTACGTTAGAAGTCAACTCATACATAGTAGTACCTAAGCTATCCGCATCAGAGTCACCATCAGTGTCTGAAGTGATAACGATGTCAGTTCCAGCAGTAGCAACGAAAGAAGCATAAGCAGAACGCAATGCAGTCAATACAGAATTTTCTGCAGTACTGTCACCTGGGTCAGCCACTACCAAACGGAACTTGTAGGTAGGTGCACTACCTTTGTTTACCATAGTAGCAACTACATACTTGCTCAACAAAGGATTGCTGTTTACTTTGTTTACCAATTCAATCATGAAAGGGTAGCAACCTAAAGCATCGCAGTTTCCACCACACTCAGTGCAGCAAGTGGTTTTAACACGTACTGACTCCTGAATCATAGGTTGGAAAATACCTTTAGACCAGTACTCATCAATCTTGATAGTCAAAGTGTACTCTTCGTCACAACCGAAAACGGGAGACTTAGAATCGTTTACGTCATCGTAACCGATGTAAGTGATCTGTTGTTTAACAGTAGTATCTGCCTGTGTTTTACGGGTAGAGATAATGTTAGACAATTTGATGGGAGAACTTTTGAAAGAGCCATACTTGCTTCCAACGGCAGCTGAGCCAATTGCAACCAAGAAGTCTGCGTCAGCAGTAGTTCCACCAATGTTAGCATAAGTGTTGGGGTTGTAAATACCCATCACTTGTTTGCCTAAAGCGTCAGTAGACAAAGAGGTGTTTACTGAGGTAGGCACGAATACTTGTGTGATTTTGTGATTCATGTTATTTTATATTATTCAGAGTGTTTAACGAACCTATCTTCGGCAAATAATGCCTGAGTTTGATTATCATTAGATTGTGCTGCAAATTTTACGGCTAAATCTACTATATCATATTTAGCATAAGCAGGAAGTTCACAGTTTACATCTTTAGATAAAGTTCCATCTAACTTCTCGTAACCTTCAACATCAATAGTTTTAGGATAACGTAAGTAAGTTAAAAAGACTTCATTCACTGTAAACTCCTCTCCAGTATATACGTACAACTTATCATCGCCTATGGTAGCTAGTGTGCTTCTCCATTCAAATGAAGGGCTAAAGTTCGCGTCAAAATACATGGTTCGGATGTCTCCTTGCTTTACTAAATCTATTCCAATGTTCTGCACACATTTGTTTTTTGTGGCAGCACAGTGGCCAGATACGTAGAACATATAATCTGCTGCTTGGTCTAATGGGCACTCATAGCCTACTAGATAAGTATCATTCGTTTTAATTGCATTGAGTTTTGCATTAGTAACCTTTAAGGTCTGCAAGTCATCAATACGTTTCCTAATAGACTCATACCCTGTTTTGTATACGTTGTTAGGGTTAATCTTAGTTTTAACCCAAGAGAGTTGAGCACGATTCAAATAAATGATAATATCCTCAACTGGAATATCCACATTGTCCTGGCGATTAACTTTGTTAATCATCAGTTTAAACTCGTATATCAACTCTTGAACAGGTATCATTATAAGGTATTAATCTTTAGTTTTTGTTTTAACTTGTCTTTGAAAGAATCGTATTCTACGGTGTTCTTAGGGTCAACCAAAAGAAGTTCAAACTCCTCTGCTGATTTAGCCCACACATGCTCACCTTCGTAAACTACAGAACCTTTTACACGGACAATGTTTGTGTCTACAAGATCGCGAATCAAAGATTTGACATCTAACAAGTCATCACTGTAATTCATGATTCTCATAAAGTTTTCTATAGGATCAAGTCCCAAAGCAGTTGAAGGAGTTCTTAAGTACTCATCCACTGCATTGTATACTTCTTCCTCGGAAGCTGTATTAGAAAGACCTAAGCCAATAAGCTTTTGAACTTTCTTACGTTTGATTTGGCTCATTTTATCTAAAGCCGCAATCGCACTGTTAATACGCTTCTTGCGTTCAAATGTACTCTTAGTCTCAACGGTTCCATCAAATACGTAAAATCTTACCATAGATCCGTCAGTTTCGCCAGACTCAATTGCATCTAAACTAGGTGCAACCATTTCTGTCTCCATCAACCAGTAAAAGTTTACTGCATCTCTTGGATTGTCCATATTAAAAATGTTATCTCCGTCCTCGAGGTTAATTCCATTTTCTTTTATTTCGTCATAGAACGTACTGTTAGGTTCAAGTGACTCGTCAAGCAAAGATTCGTAGTACTCTTTTAATTGCTTAACTCGTGCAGTTTCTTGTTCCCTTGTTTTTAAGTCCAGGATTCCTTTCAACTTCGGAGAGTTTTCATCGAGTCCTGTTCTTATTACACCCCTTGAATCTACTCTCGGATAAAACTTTCGAGCAGTTCCTGGGATAAAGTTGTAGCCGTTTTGGGCTAATGATCCTTCTAATGTGCGAGGATTAGAGATCGATTTTTTGTAAGGGCGGATTATACGCACTCCCTTTAATAATTCTTTAGTCATGGTTGGTTTTTGTTTTTGTTTAATCTATGTCCCTGTAAGGGGGAGTTTTCGGCTCCCCCTCTAGAGACCGCCTAGATTAGAGGCGTGGGTATTCTTTAATGATTACAGTTCTGGTTGGATCTTCCAAGAAGATACCGCAGAAGTCTTTCATGATGTAAGTGCTATAAGGATCTTTGTTAGCAATTACAGTTTGTTGACTTCCGAAACCTACTGAACCAGGGATGTACTGGTAGTACATGTTAGGACGAGTTGACAATTTCACCTCGCGGATGTTAGAGCCACCTTCGTTGCTCACGTCCATGATGATGAAAATTGGTGGAACTTTCTTATTAGGACCTAATTCCAAGAAAGTAGCATGCTCGTTCAATTGTTCAAGTTCGATGAACTCAACAGGACCAGTTTCAGTAGTCATGAAGTGGTCAAACTGTAAAGCGTAACCTTGCTTCAAACGATCTTTACCATCCATGAATTTGTCAGCAGACAACATGAAGTTAGAGTTGTTGAAGTCTTTACGCATTGCAGATGAAGCCAATTCCATACCTGCACGGTTAGTGTATACTTTTACATAACGCTCAGATACTTTCACACGGTTGTAGAACAAGTCACCGATTGCAGAACGCAAAAGGTTCAAGCTGAATTGACCGCGATCATAGTAGATAACGTTACCCAAGTGCAATTGCTGCCACAAACCTGGCTTCAAACGAGTTGGACGACCTTTTTCATCTTTAGTGTTACCTTGACGACCCCACATCAACATGTTCGCACGCATGCGCATCATCTCCATACGAAGCAATCTAGATACTGTAGGCTCCCAACCAACGATTTTGGTTTTCTCACCTTCAGCGTTAGGATCAGTTACAGAGTAGTAAGTGATATCCAAAGGATTACCAGAAGCGTCAGTTTGTGCACCTAATTTGGTAGCATCAGCCCAGTCAGTGATGGTATGCTCTACACCATATTGGTTAAGAACATCAGCCATAACTTCTAAGTGACCATCGAACAAGCCTAAACCAGAGAAGCTAGTAGAGAACTCACCCAATACGTTACCAACTTTGAAGTACTCAACCCCTACTGTCAAGAAGCGTGAGCTTACGAAATCAGCAGAGTTAGCACCAGCAGCACGGCAACGATAACGGAAAGCATTTTGAAAACGCTCACCTTCAGACACAATCTGAACTTGAACCTCTTGCTCGTAACGGTGAGAAGTGATAATATCGTTAACAGCAAATACTTGCTTGTCAAGGATAATGTCAAACTCTTGTCCGTCGATACCAGGCTTTGCAGGCAAAGCTGAAGTAGTACCAGCAGAGTAAGCAGCTACAACTTTAGGAAGTTCAGCGCGTTTCTTAATCTTGTAGGTGAAAACACCATTAGGATCGTTTACCATGAAGGGCTTGCCAGACTTCATAACAAGATCGATCAAATCGTTAGAATACAAACGAGTGTCTGTAAACAAACGAATCATCATTTTGTCATACTGGTCAGGCTTAGTACGCAACATAGTTTCGACAAAGTTTTTGTCGGTCAGTTTGTTCAAACCATTTTTGGAATAGTAAGAACTAGTCATGTGGGCGTTAGCTATCACTCGCCCATTGACTCTTGGAATGTTTTGATTTGGCATAGTTCTTTTAGTTTATGTTATTATTTAAAGTACCTAGAGAACATGTCTTGGTCAGACTTGTTGCTCTTGGCGGGCTTTTTAGTTTTGGTTCTCAATTCGTTGAAAATTGAGTTTGTCTCTTCAGATACACCTTTCTTTTTAATTGGACTCAAGTCTAGGCCGTTCTGAACTAGTCTTGCTACAGCTAAAAATTTAGATGGATCCTCTTGACGCATTACAGCTAGTTTGTATTCAAATTCGCTGATTTTTTGTCCGTTAGGTAATTGTACTGATTTAGCTAAAACAAAATCAAACAACTCCCCAGCAGAGTTTTCGTTTATAGGATATCCTTCAATTGATCCGTCCTTAATGGATTTCTCAAGAACATTAGCATACAACTCTTGACGCTCTTGTTCTTTCTGTTGAGCGGCCTCTACTCTAGCAGCACTTTCTTGTGCCATAGTTTGACGCTCATACTCCATTCTCTCAAGCAGTTTTCCGTGATACTTTTTAGCGTAAGAAGGAAGTCTTTCGTTATCTTTTGCATAAGCAATCTGATCGTCGATTTCTTCTTCTTCCATTCCTGTCTTTGCTAGGTAGAGACGTACAACTCTTTCTTGATTCATTTCACTGTTCAAGTCAATGTTAGCTACAACCTCTTCGTTACGGAACATAGTCAAGTACTCGTTAACTGGAACTTTATTTATAAATAAGTCCTCAACAAGTTTAACTCCTGCTTCTCCGTAAGTTTCCAAAGCAATGCTTTCTAAAGTATCCCAAGCTTTCTTCTCAATGGTTTCTTCCATCTTATTTAAGAAAGTTTCTTCAGTCCACTCAATCTTTTCTGGATCTTCTCCTTCTCCTACTTCCAACATTCCTGCTTTGATTAATCCTTTTCCAAAGGTTTCAAAGTAGTTGATGTCATCATCGTCCTCATCATCATCTAAAGGTTCATCCTCATCTGCAGGTTCATTTGCAGGAGGTTGACTTTGAGTTTTCTGTGCGGGAGCTGGTGGCTCATCGTTAGAACTAGATGTATCGTCATCTTCATCTTCGTCATCCAAATTATCATCTGGAGGAGTTAATGGTTTGCCAGAAAGAATATCAGGTGCGATATTCTTGTTGGGGTCATAGGCGGGAGAATCAATTGGATCTTCTCCTGATAGTAAATCTAAGAACTCTAGACTTTCTAGTGGATTGTCATTTGTTATCATGTGGTTGGTTTGGTTAGTTCAAAATTAATGTTTAAAAAAATTAATTCAACAAGTTAAAAAAAGTCGTGATTATTATAGCCAAACTGTAAATTTGGCTTCTTACTTTTTCTTATCATACTTGTTTTTATTGGTTTTTGCTATCTGAAGACTAGTGTCTATCTCCTTCTCTTTAAGATCAAGTTCTCTTTCTTTTAAAGAGTTTTGTCTTTGCTTGGTTGCTTTTTCAAAAGCATCCTTAGAGATTTGTTGAGATAGAGACGTTTGTTTGATTAGCAAATCAGTTGTGTCTGCTGTTGGATTAAACGAACCTTCGTTTGCAATACCTCTAAGCTTTTCAACTTCTAGGCGGTTTTGTCTGTCAAGTTCTTTGTTCATATCATCACGACGAGCCTGTTCAGCTTTTTCAGCAGCGTCCATTTGCATTTTTTGCTGGAACTGTTCTTGCTGTTGAGCCATCTCTTGTTGCTTCAACTGGTTCTGTTGCTCCATCATTGCTTGCTTACGCTTCTGTACATCTTCTAGAGTCTTACGTAAGTTTCTTTCAGATGATGCAGTAAACAAGTCAAGCATCTCGATAAGCTCGGCTCCGTTCTGCATTGCAGGTTGTGCCAACTGTTTCAATTGGTCAAGAGTAGCTTTATCTTCTGCGTATGAAGTTACAAACACAAATAACTCGTGAAGAAGTTCATCTTTCGTAATCTGGAGAAAGACATTCTCTAATTCAGAGTTAAGATAGTTTAATGTAGAAGTTGGCTTCTGCAACTCTATGTATTGAGTCATATCTAGAATAGTCTGATAGACTTTTTGAAGAATAGTGTCGTGCCAAGCAAACCAAGTTTCAGTCTGTGCAAAAGATTGTACCATTGCATGGTTGGTAGCTGTAGCAGTTTCTGAAGGTTGAGTTGCTCCTAAACGCTGACGAGTAATACCAATCAATTCATAAGCTTCGTTTCTTAAGATTTGTGCTAATTGAATACGAGTCTGTATCTCAGCAGAACGAGAAAGGTCTACGCGAGACATTTGGTTAAACTGAACTGCACCTCCTGTATTCTCAATAGAAGTATCGATAAACAATGTACCTCTGTTCTTAGCGTTCCACAAAAGCATCTCAATAGGGTCTTGAGAATCTTCCTTCAAGTCACCTAGGAACACAACACCTATTTCTTTTTCAAGCAACTCCCACAATTGGTTCATTGCAATGTTATAAAGAATCTGGTACGGCTTAAGCAAGTCTAAGAAAGATTTACCTTGAGTATTACGTGCTGTGTTGATTACTCCTACAATAGGACTCGAAGAAAGATACTCTAAAGGCTCTACGTTGATGTAGATATCTGCTCCTATCTTAATTCCTCTCCACCACTCGTTAATCCAAATCTCTTCAAGAGATACATCTCCCATACGTTTGTCAAACTTGTAATCTTCGTTTACAAACATTTCTTGCTGGAAGCCTTGCTCATCTAGGAAAGTTCTTTTGTAGATTAACTTCTTAGACTGCCAGTAACAAGTAACTACTGTAAAGGCGTGCTGAGAGTTAAACGAGAATACGTTATGGTCAATACCTCCGTTAGCAAAGTCACCTACGTTTTCGAAGGTCAACTGCCACAAAGGATCGTTAGGGTTAGGAAGTGCTGGAGCTAGTGGAGAATATTCGTTGTTACGAAGATTCTGGATTGCTCTGGTTTCAAGATGCTCAACTTCCTCTCCTGTTAATTGGTAACGTGCAAGAATCTCAGAAACAGAAAGAACTTCAATAGTTCCAATTGCCCAACAATCATCTGTGTAGATAGCATTACGATTTGCTAAGTACCAAACGTTTGAAGGGTTCTCTACTTTGTAACTATAACCTACACGAGAGTTATCTGGATAGAAGTGGTGATACTCTTTACCTGTAATTAAGAAATCAAGAAAAGCCTGCGCTGATTTCTCTTTAAAGTTAAAGTGATACTTAAGTGCAGTTAATGTTTTATTACCCCACTCTTCTGCTAAAGAAGTATAGTCTAAAATTTTGTTTTGAATCTCTTGTTCTTGAGCAGCCATCTCTTCAGGAGATATAGGCTGGCCTTCTAGCTTAGCTTGTAGTTGATTTAAGAAATAGTCTTTAAGGAGATTAGTTCTGAAATCAATTGTCTCTTCTATAGCCGCATCGTCTACTGCCTTTACCTTGTACTTGTGTGGGCGATTAATCAATTCACCTTTAAGTTGGTTAATTGGCGGAGTTACTATAGAATAATGTTTAAGATACTGAGGAACTTCAGGCTCTTGGTCAGGTACATCTGCCAAGTAATCAAGAATCTCTTTGAACTCTGGCTGATTAACATAATCCTCAAAGTTAAATTCACCGTTAAACAATCTATAGTTTTTACGGAATTGTATATTTTGTTTGTACTGAGCAAAAGCAATGTTAGCAAAGTAGTCTAAAGTAGACTTAATAAACTGCTCAGTGCCTTTTTCCTTCCTAGTTACAAACTGTTTAGGATAAAAATACGCATGATTTAGCGGGTCATTGTATTCTTTTAAAGCTTCAATTATCATAGTTGTAGTTATCTAAATCTTGAAAATGGTGTTGATCCTCCAATCCTAAATGGACTAGAAGTTTTTTTGGTTTGAAAGTATTCTCTAATCCTGTCGTCCTCTGCATTACTATGGATGGTAATTTTATTAGAAAGACTTCGAGTCATAGCCAATGTCAAACCAAATGCAATAATACGGTCAACATTGAGTTTTGGTGTATATTTTATTAATTCTTTTATCAAAAGGGGATCTAAAATTCTAGTTACACCTAAGCGTTCTTTTGTAATATTTCCTGCTGCATCACGCTCTACATCAATGACTTCAGTTATATACTCGATAATAAGACCTAGTAGATAAGCCTTAATCTCTTTGGTCATGTGTATTCCGTAGTCACGGTTTACCATAGAGTTGGGGTGGATGTCCGTTAAGAATGATGGAGTACGTTCTAGAATACGTGCACCTTCATTTTTCTCTACGCAGTGTTGAATAAAACCATAGTCCATGTTTTCACAAAGACTCTTGGCATTATAGAATTTTAATAGGTTCTTGGTATTCTCGTACCACATGTCAATCTTCTTAGGACGACCTGTGTATGCGGCCACAACAATATTCTGCCAACCTTCACCTGAAAGATTATGAACTCTTTTATAAATGTAAGTAGATCCTAATGAAGTAGAGTATTGTGCTTGAGATTGTTTGTATGGGTCAGTCCCTGCTGTATAAAGTCCATAAGGTGCATCTAGAATAGGATACTCCCATATTTGGGTTACGCCTTCTAGATTATCTGCTGGTTTAGTTGGAAAGTTTTCTACAGGCTTTTTATCCGTGAACTTGTGTCCTACTTTTCCATCAGGCTTTACGTACAATTCTACAAAATCTGCACGTACTTCATTTGCTACAAGTTTCTGTAATTGCTCCTGAAGAAGGTCTACAGGAAAAATGTTCTGTGACATTTCCATAAAACACTCCTCGTGCGTGAGCGGGTAGTACATGACCTCCTTTAGATAAGCTTCAAGACCAGAGGCTTTTTTAACTTGCTCCCTGTTCTTTATAATCATTTCCTTACCCTTGTCTTGGTTGGCTACCCAAATAGTAATGTTATCTAGTTCAGAAGGATCTTCTTTCTCTAGGTAAAGTCCAAGAGGAGTTGGTTCTTTAGGTACTTTAAGAGACTTTGTTCCTGGGACAAATAGTCCGTAAGACTTTCCAGACTCTTCTACAGCTACGGGAAGAAAGTTATATGCGTCAGGGTTATTAAAAAGTTCTTCTAAGTCTCCTGCCTTAGTCATGTCTCCCGATGTTCCAATTACAATAGGAGAACAACGCCATCCATAAGGTGAGTCAAAACATGGGATAGTCGCAGCCAAGCAGTTCAAGATTCTGCCTTTACCTGCTTCTTCAAGCATGAAAGAGGATAGAGTAAGACCTGCTGCTGCTTCCGTATTGTTCCCTTCGTCAAAGTTTCTTACATGTATCTTAGACCACTCGTGTCTTGCGTTGGACTTTTTGTCTTTGTAACCTAAAGTTACTTGACGTTTCCAGTCGTCTTCAATACGGGGGAATCTAAAATAATCAGGGAGGTTACGCAAAATAAGATCCACGGCTTGAGTAGTGTTATTCAAGTCAGGTTGGTTTAGAGCGGAAATTAGATTGTCCCCTCCCTGAAGTGTAATTGCCTTATGGGCAATGTATGAAGATGTAAGAATGGTTTTTGAAATACGTCGACTACCTACTATCACCAGACCTTTCTTTCCATCTGGGTGATTCTCTGCGCGGTAAATCGCATCATCCACTTCTAGGTATGTATCCCATAACTGGGGCTTACCTAGTTTCCTTATATTTCTATTTCCTACCTTTTCGTCAATGTATAAGGCCCCAAAATTTAAATGCCAGTATACAAAAGGAGAAAAGTAGAAACCATTTATAGTTACTCCTTCATTTATCTTTTTGTCCTCATTTTGCCAAAACGCAGTATACTCTGCTGACTCTGGGTCAGGCAAAGACTTTACGTTAATTAAAAATTCTGGACTGTCTAAATGCATACTTAAAAGTTTTTCATTTTACCGTTAATCTCTTGAGAACCACGAGCCTCTTGTTTGGCTTCTTCTTTTTCTCTAAGCTTATCTACAACATCTAGTAAGGCTAGGTACTCTTTCATGGTATCTCTAAGAGATTTAATCTGACTCTCGATTGAGGCAATTACCATAGGCATGGTTCCACCTTTGGATGTTGGCTTCCATTCTATTCTGTCCTTCAGAGTATTGATAGGGTTGTTATCTATGTACGCTCGCCATTCGGCTAGTTTAGATTCTGCCCATTCTAGTTCTGCTGATACGTATGTTTGCTTTTTATTCGCCATATTTGGTTAAAAATTCTTGGTAGGATAAATTCATAAAGTCCTCTAGAAGAGTAGCATAAAAATCTTCATTCTTTCCCTTCTGGCTATACTGATAACCAGCTTTCCAAAAAACCTTTGTTACAGAGAACAAAGAATCTTGGAATGTTTTAGAGGGTTGAATGATTTCTTTTTCCCTTCTAGAAGACTTCGGTTGGTTGGTTTGCATTGTCTGATTACTTTTTAACAGCTTTGGTTATGCTGATTTGAGAGTCATGAGGCATAATGTAAAGTTCTACTCCGCATTTAGTGCCTTTTTTGCCACCACAGCCATTAGTGATTGTGGTTTGGTTCTGGGGTTGTGTGTTAGTTTTGTTCATATTGAGTCCATTTAGGGTTTAGTTTTTTATCTGGATTATCTTCGTTCCAGTCTACGATACCACAATCCGAAGATAGGGAAGACGTTTTAATTTCGAGGATGCAGCCACATAGCGAACAGTGTAGCTCAGGTCTGGACGTGTCGTAGTGCTTTCCAGTGAGTTGTTCATATTCCTCGGATATTCTAGCATTGATAGAATTGTAAGGGCATCCAAGGCAAATGTCCATTCGGGAAGATATAACTTCTTTCTTCTCATTGCTTAATAGTCTAAAACGGTTTGCTACCTTGTTCGTCAGTCCATGTAAAATCTTGTCCGCGTTCTGAAGTCCTTTTTTGCTGATACTCAGGTATTCTTTGAATAGATTCATATATTTGGTTTAGTTGGTTTTCCAGTTGTTCTGATCGAGTCATTTTGTTTATGTGATACGTTTCGTTCACAAAACCTGTGTCTTTAAGTTTCGTTATTCTTTCTCTAAAAGAATAAAGGGCATTTAAAAGAACCTTATGTTTGGCAACTATAATACTGTACGCAACCTTAGGTTCTAACTCAGGATCTAAAAACTCATTGACTGCTGTCTCTAGTCCAGCAATAAAACCTGTGAGATTACGAATAGAAAGACCAGGACTAAACTTCATAGCACCTAATCCTTTTAATTTTACCTTACATGCAGGAGTATTCTGCGCCTCTTCTAAACTTTTGTTTATGTACCAAGTATAAACAGTATTAACATCTGACACACTATATCCTGTCTTTCTAGCTACAGAAGAAAAGAATCCATGCGTGTTGAATTTGATTTCGTTAGTGTGCCGTTTCGAACTTAACATTAGATGTTATATTAGATTCAGGAGATGTTGTATTCAATACTACGGGGGCCAATTCCTTCAAAGACAATAACAAAGTAATAGAAGCATTATCTCTAGCTATAGGAGAAAGTTTCTTGTTTATTATATTCTTTTCTAACAGCCCTAATTTACGTAACCGAGTGATTGCGTTAGAGATAACCTGCGCAGAAGTCTGATTTCTTTCTGCAATAGAGTCTTTAATCTCTTTGTTAATTGTGCCATAATAAGAGCTGTGCGCTAGAATACTAGTGTACAAATCTGACAATCTATGTCCTGCCAGACGTAGTAAAATATCTATGTATGCTTGATGAAGTTGCACGCCCGATTCGTATTTTCTTGCTACTTTCATTGGTTGGTTTTAAACAAAGATAATATACAACCAAAAAAAGTCAAGTTAAAAGTTATAACTCATCAAGTTAATTTTTCATAATTAACATAGAAAGTTAAGATAAAGATTCCCACTATAACTTCTTAACTAAATCTATTAAACACTTCTCAACTGCTTTTGAATAGGCTTTTTTATTGTGAGGAATTTGCTCTACAGTTAAGAACATTGCATTTACGTAAACTGTCTTAATGTGCCTAGAATAATGTGTAATGTTATTAGCAGTAATGGACATATTTACTATATAGTCTCTTTTTAGTAACTGGATTCCTGCAATGTTAATTATTCTTTCTGGAATACCAATAGTGTTTAGTGCTAAGTCTACCTTAATGCCTGTGTCACAAATACTATACTTATCTGCAATTAATTGTTCGGCTGTTGTTACAATTCCAAAATCTACAGGTCTCCCTGCAAGTTCCTTCATCTGTGTGTGATTTCTAACTGTGTCAATTTTGTAACATTGACCGCTTAACGATGCTGTAATAGCAGCTGTGAGAATTATAATTAGTTTTTTCATGGTTAATAAGTTACTTGTCCTGAGTACCCTGGAGCAATAAGATATAAGTTTAGTGTTCCTCCTGTAGTAAGTGTTGAGGTTGTAAATGTAGCTACTCCAGGGTAAGTTGTGCGCACATTTACTTTAGATGCGACTATAGCATTATACTGAGCAAGTGTGAAGATTCTTACATCAGGTGCAGTTTTCCACCGATTAAATCTTCCTGCCTTTCTACCAGATAGATAATACTTGTCAGCTATGTTTATTCGCCCGTCGTCATTAAGATCAAATCTATGATAGGTAAGACCGTTAATTGTAGTCTTACCTAAGATAATATTAGAAATGTTTTGTATGTCTGTATTGGTGTAGGCTTGAACTCTGGTAGGCGCATCTATCTGAATATAGTATTCTTTTGATGGATCGTAGGCTTCTGAAATAGAATAATAACCTGCAGAGTTAGTGTAGATTGTTTTGTAGAGTGTCCACGAAGAAGTCGTCACTACATAGTCAAACTCTAGTACATAAGGAAGACTGACATTGTTTGGTAAGTCATTCCACCTACCATTAGATACAAACTGTACATAGTCTTCATTACCTGCGTTGTTTGGTTCTCCAGAGTTCCAGTTTTTATACGAGTAAGTTTCTCCTGTTACCCATCGCCATGTTCCTTCAGTTACTTCGTCTGTAAGTCCTATCCATCCTGAAGGCCATATATTAAATATAAATGATTGTTCCGCTGCAGTTGTAATAGTTACTAAGTAACCACCCATAGCTGCACAGTTAGACCTAGCAGTAGTCCAAGTAGCACTTCCAGTAGAACGATAGTAAGAGTGTCCATTATAATTTTGTTGGTTAGTAAATCCTGCAATGGTTGAGTTTGTTCTTCTGTACAGTTTAACAGCCACGTTAGCTGCGCCAGAACCATTCGCATTATAGAGATATCCCGAATAGTTGAACTGTGCTATTAAGGGAGACGAGAATAAAAAAAGAACAATCAGCCATCTCATATCTTTAGTTTACCTCCCATTAAGACTTGATAGTTTACTATATCCTGGTTTGCGATATACGTACCTCCTGCGGTTAAGCCAAATTTAAAAGTCTTAGTTATAGAATAGTTAATGTTTAGGAACGGAACTATAATAGGCTGAGACTCAAACAAACTCTCAGTGTAGTATTTTGTATATGGTGCGTACACACTAGCTGCGATAATGGTAGCGTCAATATGTTTAGTTAGTTGTCCTTTGTACATAAAACCTCCTATAAGAAGAGTAGAGATTACTTCTTCTTTAAATAACTCTCCGTAAGAAGCGGCTGCTCCGTACAGAGCTGTAAAGTTTTTAAGCGAGTTTACTCTTACAAAAAGCAATGAGCCGTTGTAAGACCTAGGCATTAAGTTAATTCCCGCAGATAATACGTTAATGTGCTTGTGTCCTTTTTTGTTAACGCCCATCCAAGATCGCATACCGTTAAAGTTTCCAATCTTTGCATTAACCATATAGTCAGCAGACAATCCAATTGAAGCTGTGCCATCTCCTTTAACACGAGTAAAAGACATAGTACCACGTGCATCTTGTGCTTGGTCTTTGACTGTC
>Ga0315903_10007310_pt1 | contig 13812 bp, 8 predicted proteins | sample LakEriMetagenome_7_FD_203524 | JGI IMG/M metagenome (GOLD analysis project Ga0315903, IMG submission 203524) | Freshwater fungal communities from buoy surface, Lake Erie, Ohio, United States - Buoy 2 MA119 | ecosystem: Environmental > Aquatic > Freshwater > Lake | place: USA: Lake Erie, Ohio...
GTGCCATCCCGCGGCCGCGAGCATCGAGCCGATCGACACGAAGGCGCTGAAGCCCACCCCCTCGCTCCGGCTCCAGCCGAGCACCGAGGTGCAGATGGCGCCCGATTGGCTCAAAAAGCCCACGTGGCCAGGTTGGGCCATGGCGGTGGCGAAGGTGGCGTTGAGGCCGGTGCGGGGATTCATCAGCCCCAGGCAGTTGGGGCCCAGCAGGCGGAGGGGGCGGCCCCGCAGGGCGGCCCGCAGGCGTGATTCGAGGGCGAGGCCGCTGCCGCCCACCTCCTGGAAGCCGGCGCTGAGCACGATGGCGGCGCCCACGCCTTTCGCGGCGGAGTCGGCCACGAGGTCGGGCACGGTGGCGGCTGGGGTGGCGATGACCGCCAGATCCACCGTTTCGGGGATGGCGTCGATGGTGGGGTGGGCCTGGATGCCGAGCACGCTGTGGCGTTTGGGATTCACCGGGTACACCGTGCCGCCGATGGGGGGCGCGGCCGCATCAAGGGTCCTGGCTGAAACCGTCTTGCCGCGATGTCACCGGCTTTATGGTGGGCAAGAGCGCCCTGTTTCTGGTTGAGGAATGGAAACGGACAAGGCTTCGCGGACGGTGGAGGAGGAGATTGAGGAGGCGCGTCGATCGGGGGCGCTCAAGCTTTCGCTCGCTGGAAAAATATGACGGAGTTGCCTATCTCGCTCACCCAGCTGGGCTTTGTCTTCCTCGAGGTTAAAGCCACCCCCCCAACCCCGAACTCGCCGCCGCGGCGACGGAAGGGCTGGAGGCCAGCAAAAGCTATCTTTGCGCCAAGGCCGAGGCGCAAGCGGCGCAGTTGGAGGCCAAGTTGATCCTTGTTGGTGAGGGGGAGGTGGGCAAAACCTGTCTGCTGGCCGCTCCGCGGAGCGATCCATGGGAGGAGAATCGCCCGACCACCGGGGGCCTTAGAACAGGCAACTCGCTCATTTTTTTATGAAGCCACACAGATTTGCTGCAGCCCAATGAAGTCAGACTCCAGCTCTGGCTCACCGTCGTCTAGGTGCATTTGAATGACATCTTGACGGTTAGGCTGGGATTTGACCAATATTTCTGCTTGGCTGATGCGCCAGGAATCCAGGAACAGACCCAATAGGGAGACCGCTGTTGGGGCACCTCTCTACTACTGCTGAGAAGGTTCTCTTTGTTCTATCCCATGATGGATCCCCCATTCTGCTCCAAAATAAGCCGCTATGGTGCTTATGTTTGAGAAGGCAGGTGGATGGTATCTTTCAACCCAGCGCTCCAGATCAGAAGCGGGCAGAGATTAAGACATAGATCCAAACTTCAACTCCCGTCTTCTGTATCTGGATGTTAGAATTGGCCTCATATGGGTTACGCAGTAAGTTCGACATACCCTACGGCACAAGTTGGCTCGGGTATCTCGAGACCATCCTCCTTTAGCCCTTCCAAATGAAACGAAATCGCTTCACGAATCAGCTGTTCGACTTCAGAGGCTGAATGACCAGTTGCAACACAGCCTGGGAGATCGGGCACGTAGGCCGAGAGGTTGTCTCCAGCCCTCTCAATGACTACCGCATACTTCATGGCTGTTCTGAACCTCTGAGACCTGCTTGCTTTAGAATACTCATCTGAATGCCCTTGGCAAGCTCATCGGACGGCTTGCCAGCAATCGTGACCCAGATGAAGGGAAACTTCTGCACGGTGGTGATGATGATCTTCTTCCCTTCAGCGATGAACTTACGTAGGTCTCCTGAGTGCTCGGCATGGCCCACCGTGGCGCCTACCTGAGCAAACTGCTTGATGGTGTCCCGGATCTGCTGATCGAGGACGCGGCGGTCGGTGACCACCAGGATCGAATCGAACACTGGGGCGTTGTTCCGCTCCAGGCCAATCAGCTGGTGGGCCAGCCAGGCGATCGAGTTGCTCTTGCCGCTCCCGGCGGATTGCTGGATCAGATAGCGGCGGCCGGTGCCGTGCTCAGCGGCATCGGCCAGCAGGCGGCGCACCACATCGAGCTGGTGGAAGCGGGGCCAGATCTGCACCGCCTTCTTCCTGCCGGTTTTCTCGTCCTTGGTCTCCACCACCTGGGCGTAGTTCTCAAGAATGTCGGTAAGCCCCTCGCGGGTGAGGATCTGCTTCCAGAGGTAGGCCGTCTTGAGACCCTCCGGATTTGGGGGGGTGCCTGCGCCGTCGTTCCAACCCTTGTTGAAGGGCAGGAACCAGGAGGCTTTGCCTTTCAGGTGGGTGCAGAAGCGCGCCTCATGGTCGTCCACGGCGAAATGGGCCACGCAGCGGCCGAACTCGAACAGCTTCTCGCGCGGGTCACGGTCGAGCTGGTACTGCTTCACGGCGTCAGCAACCGTCTGCTTGGTGAGGCTGTTCTTGAGTTCAAAGGTGGCCACCGGCAAGCCATTGATGAACAGGCCCAGATCCAGAGCCCGCTGGGTTTCATCGCGGCTGTAACGGAGCTGGCGGGACACGTTGAAGTGGTTGGCAGCGAAATGCTCGTTGGCGGCGGGATTGCCTGGGGACGGCGTGCCGTAGAAGAGATCGAGGTGATGGGGCCCGTGCTTCAGGCCGTGGCGAAGCACGTCGATGCTGCCGCGCTGGGAGATCTCCCCCTGCAGTCGCGCCAGGAACTTGCGGCGGGTTGGACCATCGACCTCCAGCGCCAGGGAATCGAGGGCATTGGGCTGGGTGGCCATCAGGAAGCCGCGCAGCTGCACGAGGTCGATGCAGTAGTCGCGGTCGAAATGGGTGGGATCTCCCAGCAGCCAACCGGTGCCACCAGCCACCGGCGCGCTGGTTTCCGTGGTGGCGTGCTCTGGCACCAGCACATCGGTGCGGCCGGTCATGGCCCGCACGATCAGGGCCTCCAGTCCCTTTTCGGTGGTGTCGGTGCTCATGACGGCGGCTGCATCAAGTACCTGTCACGAGGGATGATGCGGCAAAAGGCTCGCAGCGCCGGGGATTCCGGACTGCGGAGGGGACCCGGGCACCTCTCCTGATCAAGTACCCATCAAGTGGCAGGGTCATAGCTGCCCGTGGGGGCCAGCAGCAGCCCAGAACGGCAGGTACCGCATGAGTTTAGGAGCTGCCTCCGGATCGGCCGGCAGGATGGCCCCCGCTTCCACGGCCTCCCGAATCATCCGTGAGACCGCAGCCCGGTTGTGCTCCTCCACGCCAAAACGGGCCCGCAGGGTGGTGTTGGTCATCGCCCTTCGGGTCACGTAGCAAAGGCAGGCGTGGAGATAGCAGGCGCGAATCCGTTCCGCCTTGTCCATGGCGGCAAGCGGCTTGTGGGCGAACAGAACGGAGCGGGTGAAGCCTTCCGGGCTCTCGAACAGCGGCGCCGGCAGCTGGAACACCTCCACCTGGGCCACCACCTTGTCGATGCCGCTGCCCCGTTCCTCGCAGATGCGGAAGCGGCGCATCAGGGAGGCCAGTGCCTCGTTGCGGGAGCGGGGCGGGGTGTCCACGAACCGATCGGTGTCCACCAGGGGCTCGCCCGGGTTGGTGATTTCAATTCGGTCGTCGAAGATCTCCACCATCGGCCCGGCACCTGTGATGAAGAAGTCCTGGTGGATGAGGGCATTGGCCACCAATTCCCGCACGGCCAGCTCCGGGAACATCGGCACGGAGGTCCGCAACGCCTGCCCGATGATTTCGTTGGACGGCAGCAGGCCGTTGATGAACCCGATCAGCCCCTCGAAGCCACAGGCATAGCCCTTGGTGCCCTCCTGTTCTTTCAGGGTCTGTGTCCGGTCACGGCCTCGGTAGTGGATCACGCGCACCGCCTTGCGGCGCAGGGAGCGAAAGGCATCGAGGCGCTTGGCGAACAGGATGGCGCCGAGATTGGTGATGTCCCAGCCGCCTGCATGGCTCTTTCGGATGAGGCGATCGGCAACCAAGGCGGCGAGGATGCCCTCACGGTTGTCGGGCAGGGGCAGTTCCAGCAGATCGAAGTAGGATGGGTAATCAAGCAGCTTCAGCACCTCATCCTTGGTGATGCGGTCGATGGCAAGGCCGTCTTCGAATGGAGTCTGATCAAAGATGCGCCACAGGGCTCGTTCCTTTTCGGGAATAGCCTCGAGCTTTTTCTTGTAGCTGCCCACGCGGATGAACTTCTGCCCCTTGAAACGCACGGGGTGCCGGGCTGCCCGTGCAATCTCCAGCACCACCACTGGTTTGCCATCTATGGACACTCTGAAGAAGCGGAAATCAATCTTGGGCTCCAGGAGCTTCAGCAACCAGCTCTCCAGTTCCTCATTACCGACCTTGGTGGAAAATGGATCGAAGCTGGTTCCCACGTTTTTATGGTCGGCGTCGTCCACGCCCCACACCAGATAAGCGAAGGCTTTGCCCTGAAGGGCGGCTGCGTTGGCGAGGGCGGAGATGTACTCGCCGATCTCTTCTGGGTTGTCGTTGTTTACCTTGAACTCGACCCATTCGGTTTCCCTGGGCAAGTCACAGAGTTCGTGCACCAAGCTGACCAGATAATCAAGAGGCCTCTCCGCGCTCACGGCTCTGGCTCCTCGGTCCCTTCATCAAGATCGTCAAAACCGTCTTCCTCGGCACCGCTGATCTCGTCTGATTCATCGATCGGCGGAAGCTCCTGATCCTCATCAGGGAGCTGTGCAGCCGCCTCGCGTACATCGAGCTTGCCGGTGACCACATCGGCAATTAGGCGGTTGCGATATTCGAGGAGGAGGTTGATCTCGCGTTCGAGACGGGAAGCCTCGTACACAGATCGTTTAGTAGACTTAGCAATATACGAAGCTATGAGAGCCTGCTCTGGTCGGGGCGGAAGGGGTAAATCTACCCCGCGAAAGTTTGCTTCTGTCAGGTCCTGTCCGTCTCTAATGAAGTCAGCCGTTGCCTGGAGGGCGCCAATGTATCCCCTCGACTTAAATAAGTAGGTATAAAAGTCTGTGTCGACAGCATTAGATGGCTTGAAGACTACATACGAGGAACGGATAGCGCCTGTGGACCAAGCTCGTTCAAGGCCACCTTGGAAGCTGCGCATGCTCATCACAAAGTCACCTCGTTCTACATGCTTGCGCTTTTCAAGATGCATTGAGATCTTCACCACTCTCCGCCCTACTTGCCGCTCGTATTCTTCTTGCGGGATTACCCCGTATGCCTGCGTTGCGGAGAGCTGGACGTCTCCTGGGAGAGCGAAATCCTTACGTGCAGTGAAGAGCCGCCGACTCCGCACGACCTCCCAATGATCTGGCACCTCGCCCATCCACTCCACGCCGGTGGGCTTGAGGGGAACGTTGGGATCCAGTCCTCGTGTGACAGCGCGGTTGATGATGGCCTGCTTTTGCTCTTCCAGCAGCTTGATCAGCTTCTGCTTGGCGTGGATGTAGCGGCGGATCTTGCGGTCGGCGTGGTCGAGGAAGCGGACGATGGCAGCTTGTTCGGGAGCCGGAGGAAGTGGCGTCTTCTGGCCAAGCAAAACTGGTGGAGGAATCGTGTTCCGGAGGCCTGAGTAAAGCGGGCTGAGTAACTTCCTGTCGTCCATCGCAATGTAAAATGCCTCTAAGAACCGAGCAAGATGTGTGTCTTTGCACTCGAACACTGTGTAGGCACCAGTAATCATTCCATGGTGCCTAGAAAGGCCTACAGTCCGCGGGGTTTCGGGAACATCAAAGAGACAAAAAACGAGATCGCCCTCTCGAACCTCCTGGCTGGTTCCCATATCTGCAGAGAATTTGCCTCGCCCTGTCGAGATATCACGAACGATGACACCTGACTTGGTGAGCGAAAGTAGGCGGTAATCGGCATGTCGATCTCCAACCAGTACCTTCCGCTTGCGAAGTAGCGCACGATTAGGCACAAGCTCCCAATGTGATGGAACTTGGTCAACCCATGGCAGGTTTGTAGCCTTCATCAAGGGATAGCGCTTAAGGTTGTCTGTCATTCGGCTACCCCATCACCGCTTTCAGGTTGGCCTAATGAACCTTCCTGCCAATCTTGGGAGATGGGATTCCAATCAGCATTTCGCGAGATTGGATTACCTTCTGAATCTTGGCCTGTCCAGACACCCCAAAACTCGGGATCGTCAGATCGAGGCTGCTGGGACTTGGGTAAGTCTTTCATCTTTACCAAGACCGGAAGCTCTGACGCCCAGCCGAGCAAAATGGCATTCTGGGAGGGCAGAGATGGCAGCTCACGGAGAAGCCCGCGGAGATTGTCAGGCACGAGACGGTGGACAAGCTCTTGGTCACGGTCGTTGCTGATTCGGTGGAGCAGAAAGGTATTGCATTGCGAGAGAACCGTTGGCGAGAGCTCGGAAGGTCTCTGCGAGGACAGCACTAACCCAAGCCCAAACTTTCTGCCTTCACGGGCAATGCGTTCGAAAATCTGACAACAAATACTCGCGGCATCATGATTCTCAATGTCTTCCTTGTATCGCTTGATGAATGTGTGCGCCTCCTCCATGACCAGGACGGTGGGAATCGCAACATTATTAATCTTCATGTACCGCTGCAGAGCCTCGAAAATCATTCGTGCGATTACCGCTGTGATGACGTGAACAATCTCTGTAGGCACAAGTGAAAGATCGATCACCGAGACCACTCCCTCCTGGCATTCATCACTGCCGACGTAGTCCTTGAGCCATCCTTCGAGTGTGGTGCTATCCGTATCTGCGATAATGGATTTCATTTTCGGGTCAGAGAGAAGTGTCCGAATGCGTGCGACCAGGAAATCGAGAAAATGGCTGACATTCTCTTGCTCGGCTAAGATCTCTAAGTGGTCCGCAAGGTCGATTCCGCTGAATGCCAATGGTGCATCCTCGTCTGAGCATTCCTGATAGACAATGCCACCAACAGATTCAACAGAGGCCTGCAAAGCATTGGCAATTGCATGTACTTGAGCTTCCGTAAATGCACGATAGTATTCAATTGTTTGTCCATTCTTCGAGAAGCTATTATGAGCCGTGCTCAGGGCGTCGTTAATGGCATCGCGAACCTCCGAGAGATGATTGCCAGGGAAATCAGGAATCTTTGCTTCGAGATCGCTGACTATCGCTTTGAGCCGATAGCCGAACTTTGTCTCATCTGTCTGTATTGATCCTGATCGAAGATCGCGTCGTATAGTTATCAATCGAGACGAGAGATATCTGCGCAGTGCGAGCTGTCGGTCTTCCTCAGTCAGTTGACTTGTTCCGATTCGACCTGTCTTCACTTCTCGTAAGGCGCGCCTAAGCAATGGTCGTTGTGTTTTCGCGCTTGCCTGAGTAAAAGCGCACCACTCATTGCTGTTCCAAAACCACAATGGCACCTTCAGCGGTGACTCCTCTCCGTTAGGTGACACCTTGAAGATTCGCGCTTTAATCTCCTCGCCACTACTGAAGGCACGTGCGTACTCGCCGTTCGGGTCAAGCACGATAAACCGAGCATTGGGCTGTCCATCGGCGCTTGCCTTAGTGGCCTCCTCAAGACTCCATCGGATCAAGCCCGCAACGGAACAGGACTTGCCACTGCCGGTGTTCCCTAACACTGCAAGGTGCCGGCCAAACAACCGGTTGGGGTCGATAGACACGACTGCATCGCCAGCGAGCGGGCTAGTGCCTATCTTCACGCGTCGGAACAGGCCCGACTCGACAATTGAGCGGAGCTGGAGTTCGGTGGGCAACAAGACTGATGTGCCAATTGACGGAAGGGCATCGGCGCCCCTCCTAAAGGAGTAACCACCACTCGGAGAAAGCCTACGAAGCGTGCCAAGTGGGTTGAGCTTCAATTTACGGAGCGGATAGGGCAGATCTACTAATCCAAAATCCTGCATGCCACGCCGTTTAGGGAATTGCGAACGCTCTACGGTCAACCACTCAATCTGGCCTACAAGAAATGCCTCATCGACAGGGATGAGGAGGTACCCATTAACTCTTGGAAACGGGCGTGGACCTCCTGCATTCAGGGCGACTGACTCAGGTGCCTCGATGTCGAGGCCAACCTTGATCTCGTCTGGTGAAACGAAATCAACTGCACCGATACGTAGACTCCCTGCTTGTTCGAACGGTTCTTGGCTCATGCCCTTGAGCTCCCTTCCTTATCCGGCGGATCGTCTGAATTGATGCTTGTAGCAGGCGCAGTACCCCAGCGGGCCTTGAGTAGCTCTGCCATGCGGAAGGTGGTGCGGTCGATCGCGGGCTTCGGTAGGTAGTGATCGACCAAAGCCTTCAAGTCTCCAAGGTGATTCCCTAGCATCAGTGTGATCTGGGCCTTCCTTCCTAGTCGCTCATATGTGCGCATGATGCGACCCAAGGGGTCACCGTGCGCGATGATCACCAAGTGAGCTGATGGGATCGTCAGCATATCCTCGATCGCACGATTGATGTGATCATCGCCAAAGCTGTAGCCGTAAGAGATCAAAGTGCTGTTTGGGCGACAGGTGGCGGCGGCGAAGTCACGGAATAACTCGACGTAGGGGTAAGCAGATGTTTCTCGATCTTTGGCAGCATTTGGATAGATCATCAGGCGCGTGACATCTACGTCTTTGAGGCCTGGAGCCGCTAGATAGGGCATTGGATTCTCAGCACCAAAGGGTAAGCCGATACGACGGATGCCACCTGCACAGTCAATCCAGTCGACCGACCCGTGGAGCTTGGTGAAGCGTGCGACACCTTCGAGATAGCGAGGCTCCCCACGTATGCCTGGTGGGTTGTAGTGCAAGTCAACGTCAAGCCGCGACCCACGGAACACTGGTGCCAAGTTGCCCACGAAACGGTCGATCAGGCGCAGCCCGGCGGCATCCGCCCCAGCCTCGATGTAACGGTCGTAGTTCGTCGTGAAGAGCTGCAAGCGCTCACGGGTACCGGCGCGGCTGGCAAAGCTCATCAGGAAGCTGACAAGGTAGTTAAACGCTTCTTCACGGCTATCTACTTCGGCTGTAGCGAGATTGCGCTCGCCCAACAGGATCGAGTCTGCGAATGAGGAAAGCTTATGTTTCAGGTCTTCCTGCAAGGAGTTCACTTGCTCTCGTTTCGGAGATGTCTCCGGTTGCAACGCGGCAATGATCTCTAGGCCACGAAGTAGTTCTGATGCGGCCCTAATCTGGTCTTCAAAGTTCCCATCCTTGCGCCCGGCAGCATTTGCTGTGCGCTCAGCTTCCTTAGCGATCTCGTTATTCAGAACCTCGAACGGAGTCGTGGTCATCCCGGGCAAGCCCTTATTCGTAGCAAGCCCATGCACAGCATGCGTCAGTCCCGAGCCGATCAGCAAAGACAGATGCTCGGATTGGACCAAGGCCGTCAGCCAGGGCTCAATTCGCTGACGAAGCTTCTCGGGGCCGAAAGTCTCGTCGGCTTTTGCCCATGAGCATGATGAATCTGGGCGCAAATTGAAGATGGGGGAAAGAGGCGAGTCTTTACTTGATTCTAGTAAGATGGGGGCATGATCATCGCGTGACTTGAGTACCTGACCACCATTTATCAGGGGATCCTTCAGCTTCATTTCAGTCATCGCGACACCCCAACAATCTCGCCCAGCAGCCCCTCCGTCTCCCTCTCCAGCGCCAGGATGTCCGCCCGGATCTCCTCCAGAGTTCTCAGCGGCTTGGGCTTGTAAAAGTAACGCGTGAAGCTCACCTCATAGCCGATCTTCACGCTGCCGGGCTCGTACCAGGCATCCGCGGCATAGGGCAGCACCTCCCGCTGCAGAAGGGCTTCGATTCCGCCCTCTTCCAGTAGGGGCACCTGTTCGCTGTCGCGCAGTTCGGGGTCGGGCTCGTATTGCACTACCCGTTCGCCCTCCTGCAGCTCCACCGGGAAGAAGCCGCGCAAGGGATCAGCCGCCTGCTTGCCTGGCTTCAACACCTTGGCGATCAGGGGTGAGGCCTGCTTGTCCCGCTCGCCCAGATGGGGCAGCAGCAGCTTGGCTTTCTTGGCTGTCCATAGCAGTTCTTGGCCCTTGGCCACCCGTTCCGCCAACTCCAGCCACTGGTTGGCATCCAGGTGGGGGCCCTCCCCCATCACCTCATCCACAGCCTCCACAACGTTCTCCAGACCACCTTCACCCGCGTTCACGGCTTCCTCAGCCAGCGTCGCCAGATGCTCGGCATCGCTGTGGATGGCCAGCCGCAACGGCCGCTCCACCGTGACCTTCCAATAGCCCAAGGCCTGGTTGGGAAAGATCTTGCTCTCTTCCGTTTCCTCGAACGCCTGAAAGGTGTCGACGATGCGCTGGATGCCGGCGTCGGAGAGCTCGCAATTCTTCTTGCCGAGGTTTTTCCGCAGGGGCCTGAACCAGGCCGTGGCATCGATGAGCTGAACCTTGCCCTTGCGGTGTGCGAGCTTCCGATTGCTCAGTACCCAGATGTAGGTGGCGACGCCCGTGTTGTAGAACATGTTCAACGGCAGGGCCACGATCGCCTCCAGCCAGTCGATCTCGATGATCCAGCGGCGGATATTGCTCTCGCCCTGACCCGCATCACTGGTGAACAGCCAACTGCCGTTGTGAACTTCGGCGATGCGGCTGCCCAGAGCCGTGCCGCTCTTCATCTTGCTAATCAGATTGGCGAGGAACATCATCTGTCCATCGCTGGAGCGGGTGATCAGCGAATACTCCCCATCGCCAGCGTGATCGATCGGGAAACGGGAATCCTTGATGCCACCCTTGCCGCCCATGCGCTCCAGATCTCCCCTCCAGCTCTTGCCGTAGGGCGGGTTGGAGAGCATGAAGTCGAACTCCCGGGCTGGGAAGGCATCGTTGGCGAGGGTGGAGTGCTCCGGCCCGCCCACGATGTTGTCGGCCCCGTCGCCCTCGCCCTTGAGCAGCAGATCGGCCTTGCAGATGGCGTAGGTTTCGGCGTTGATCTCCTGGCCGTAGAGGTGGGTAGCCACGTGCTTGCCCTGGGCAGCGGCCAGCTCCTTGAGCTCCTCCTCCGCCACGGTGAGCATGCCTCCGGTGCCGCAGGCGCCGTTGTAGAGCAGGTAGGTGCCGGATTCGATCTCGGAAGCGATCGGCACGAAGATCAGCTTGGCCATCAGCTTCACGGCATCACGAGGGGTCCAGTGCTCGCCGGCCTCCTCGTTGTTTTCCTCGTTGAAGCGGCGCACCAGTTCCTCGAACACCGTGCCCATGCCGTGGTTGTCGAGGCCAGGGTGCTTCTCACCACCGTTCCCATCCGGTACGGGATTGGGGCTGAGGTTGATGTCGGGCGAGAGGAACTTGCCGATCAGGGTGCCGAGGGCATCGGCCTTCGACAAACGTGGGATCTGGTTGCGAAACTCGAAGTTCTCCAGGATGTCCTGCACATTCGGCGAGAAGCCATCGAGATAGGCCTCGAAATCGGCCTTCAGCTTCTGCTGGCTGGCGCGGGACGTGAGATCGCGCAGGGTGAATTTTGAGGTGTTGGAGAAGGCCTGGCCTGCTGCCTGCCTGAGGGCTGGGACCTGATGGACGATCTCGACGGCATCGAGGGAAGCCTTCAGATCCAGATCCGCCTGCTTGGTGGGCTCCAGCACCGCATCCAGGCGCCGCAGCACCGTCATCGGCAGGATCACGTCGCGGTACTTGCCGCGCACGTACAGATCCCGGAGCACGTCGTCGGCGATGCCCCAGATGAAGTTGGTGATCCAGTTGAGCTGGCCCTGTTCCATGGCAGCCCTTGTCCCCAGTGGGCCGACGCGCTGGGCTAATAATGCCTCAAGGCTGGGCCGAATGGGTGGATCTGGTGCCTCATGGCCTTGCTCCGAGACCCAGGGCCATCGATGGGCTACTCCTGCGAGGGGTATGCCTGGGCCTTGTCTTCTGTGGGGGTTGAAACTGGTGCATCTGGCGGCCGGTAGGCCGCCAGATGCACCAGAGATGCTTTCCTCTGCGCCATCAGCGCGCGCTGCGGAAATCAGCAGATGTTGCACTATGCCTTCTTGAATTTATATCACCTTAGTTGAGAGATTCTTTGAGCACCAAAAACTCTGCGTTTTGGTGCATTTCCATCAGAGGCCCTCCCGCCTTAATCGGTTCGTCGAACGCTCAAGATCAGAAGCGGGCATAAAGCTCAGCGTAGAAGCCATCCTCAGCCCCCGACTTCTGGATCTTGATGTTTGGCCTGATTTGATGGCAGCTAAAGGTTGAGCGCCTTTACGTATTGCATTGCTTTGTCAAGAAGGTATTTCTTCATGTGGGACGCAGCAAGAGTATTTTGGCCACCCCCTAGTTCACCTGGAATACCTTTGTCTGTGGAACGCCATGTGGGTTCAATGCAGATATAGTCTAGATCACCAACATGAAGGCAGACATCGGGCTTTAGGTCGCAGTTAGGCAGGGAAGGCTTCTCACTCTCTACATTAACATTTGGCGCATCTTCCTTGAGGCACTCAGCCAAAAGCTGGCCTAATGCTTTATTCAAACCCTTATCCCCCTTCGCCGCTAATGATTGGATTCGCCGATACTCATTTGCGGTCTCCTCGACATCGCGGCTGGATCCCGCGAATGGAGTGGTGGTAATTCCCAGCTCAGCCTCTAACTCCTTGTAGAGTTTGCAGTTCCGCATCGATGCTTTTGCAGCATCAATCCCGACTGATGGCTGCTTGAGGCTTGCCTTTGTGCCATCATTCCCAAATGAACGAATTGCAGCAAGCGAGACACTTGGTGGCAGCTCAAACAATCGAAGATCAATCGTTCTTAGCAAATGGGCCATAGCTGAACGCCGCGCCTTCCAGTCAGATATATAAAGAGGTGTCTTGTCATCTGGCTGATCTATGAGCTCGGCCACAAGCTCGATATCAACTCTGTTGTGTGAACCCTGGGTAAGGGATAGAACCGTAGAGCGAATCGCAGATGGCAGGTCTCCTGGGAGCAAAACCCAAAGCCGTGCGCGAACTTTTGTTTTAAGTACTGACCAAGTCTTGTCACGTTGTTTCTCTGCGAATAAATCAACCGCATTGAAGAAGTCTGCAATAGTCTCAGCTTCGCTTAGTAGGTTGTGAGCAACTTCACGCGTGACGCCAAATGTATCAAGACCATCGCCAGTAAGATTCCGCGTTGTTGTGTCTGCAACGGGATAGAAACGCTCTTTCGGCAGACCGTAAAAATGATAAAGACCTCTGGACTGAGTATCTACCATTGAATCACGTCCTGTAATCCATGCTTCATTTGAAATCAATTGAGCTGGTGCTTCGCGTGTAACTGGCCACAGCACAAGTGCCTCCCCTTTGGTGTCACGAAAGACTTCTAAGAGTTCTGCAAGCATCTCGCTCACTTGTGACACATCTGCCTGAGAAGGATTATCCCGGCGCTCTATTAGAATTATCCTCGCACTGGTGTCGCCGGGCACATACTTGTCATGTATAAATCTTGAAAGCTCTTTTAGCTGTAAGTCTTTTGGGAAGGACGCAACGCGAATATTTTGAAATTGTTTTGGCAGTGTCTTCAGGAAAGTAGTCTTGCCAGAGCCCGACAAGCCATAAAAGACTTCGAATAGACCACCTCCACCCGTCTTTACTCGCTGGAGCAGGAAGTCAATGCGATCGGCGGCTGAGTCGACACGTTCTATAAATAAACCGGTGTCCAGCCCTGCAGCCGTGGCTCTCTGCTCGAGCAGCTCCCACCGTTTGGGAAGTTCTAATTTGGCGAGAGTGTTTGTGTTCATGAATCCATCATAGCTTTGTGGAGATAACTGTAAACTTGTATAGGCTTAACGCTGTATGGGCGGGTCCGATATCCGCTCTGCGGTGGGTGTCGTTGTCGGCCTAAGCGGCCGATGGGAAGCCGGCAACTTGCTCCAAAGGGCATGCGGCGCATTAGGTCTGAGGGATTGGACGGTGGCTTGGTTGGGATTTTATACGGACCCGGTATTATCGGCGGCTCTTTTCC
>Ga0315903_10007313_pt1 | contig 13810 bp, 11 predicted proteins | sample LakEriMetagenome_7_FD_203524 | JGI IMG/M metagenome (GOLD analysis project Ga0315903, IMG submission 203524) | Freshwater fungal communities from buoy surface, Lake Erie, Ohio, United States - Buoy 2 MA119 | ecosystem: Environmental > Aquatic > Freshwater > Lake | place: USA: Lake Erie, Ohio...
CCCACTTTCGACTTCAGCACTTCTGCTTGATAGTTGAACGGCCCCGGCGTATGCTGGGGCCACCCACATTTATTGCATGGCATCATCTGCACTGGCACGGCTCAAAAAAGCAGCCAATCTTCAGCCAATCAAACGCGTCGTAACACTCAGCGATGGAACTACGTTTGAGTTTTATGCCACGGCTTTGACTATGGCAGAGCGCGAGCGCGCGCAGAAAATGCCAGGTGGCGATGACCCCAATGGCTTTGCGCTGAATCTGCTCGTGACCAAAGCAGCTGACGATGCTGGCCAGCGGTTGTTTCAGGCCGGTGAAATTGCTGAGCTGAAGAATGACGTGCTTGATAGCGATTTGCAAGCCATGATGCTCGCTATCATCACCAACCCTGAGGAAGCTGAAACCGACATGAAAAGCTCTGAAAAAGGAGCTAAGTAAAGACAATCTGCTGCTGCTGCAGCTTGGCGTAGCAAAAGAGCTGGGCTACACGCTAGCTCGGCTCAACCGTGAGGTAACGCTTGAAGAGCTGCTGCTTTGGTCTAGCTATTTTGAGCTTCAGAATGAAGAGCAGGATCGTAGAATGAAGCAACGCCGTAGGTAAGTCGTGTCGGTTGTCGCCAACGTTGCCATTAACGTCGACAGCCGGGACGCAGTTAGCAAGCTGCGGCAGGTTGAGTCGCAAGCAGCTACTACCGAGCGTGCATTTGGCGCGTTGCAATCTGCATTGGGCGCATTAGGCGTTGGCTTTGCGCTGACAAAGGTTATTGCAGATGTTAAAGAATTAGATACAAACATTCGCCGTCTTGCAACGGTTGGTGTAGATGTAGCCAAGATTAACCCTGCGCTTTCGTCTTTAAGCAAAGAGCTTGGTGGTGTTGCTAGCAAAGCTGAATTAGCAGCAGCTTCATATCAAGCCGCATCTGCAGGCTTTAGCGACACTGCAGGCAATGTTAATATATTGCGCGCTGCAACTAAAGCTGCTGTTGGCGGATTGGCTGATACGCAAGCTGTAACTGAAGTCTTGGTAAAGACTTTAAACAGCTATGGAATGTCTGGCAGCCAAGCAATACAGGTAACCGACAGCATTTCTAAAGCAGTCGAGCTAGGCAATCAAGAGTGGTCGGATTACACTAGTCAACTTGGCCGCGTAGCGAGCATGGCGGCATTGGCTGGTGTCAGCCTTGACGAGACGAATGCGTTTATTGCATCCGCCACAAAAAATGGCGCTACGGCAGAAGTGGCATTTACTGGCCTTAGTGCTGTACTGACACAGCTATTGCAGCCAACCAAAGAAAGCCAAGAAGCAGCAGCAAAACTTGGCGTTCAATGGAACCTAATGGGCCTTCAGACTAAAGGTCTTGGCGGTTTAATGGAAGAATTAGCAGTTGCTATTGATAAAGACAAAGAAGCGGCGGCTCGCATGGTTGGACCCACGGAAGCCATGCGGGGTGCGTTTGCCGCTGCATCCAAAAATGGCTCCGACTTTAAAAATATCCTTGAACAAATTGGAAACGCATCTGGTAAAACAGATGCTGATTTTCAAACGATGAAAGTCAGCCTTGAGAATGCGCTCAAGGCATTAGATACATCATTTAAGAACCTTAGCGAAGCATTAGGCAAAGCTTTTGGACGAGCGGTTGTTTCAACTATTGAGGACGTTACGGATACAGTCAATGCTTTTGCTGATGCAATCAATGCTGTGCCTCAACCAGTTGCAGCGGCAATCGCTGAAATTGTCAAAATCGTTGCGCAAATGATTCTGCTGCAAAAAGCAATCCAAGGAATTATTGCTTTGCGCGCAGGTTTTGTTGCTGCAATGACTGGCATGGCGGCAACAACAGCCGCAACAGGAACGGCCGCAACAGCTAGCTCTTCTGCTTTTGCTCTTTATACAGCAAACACTAGAACGCTTCAAGCTGCTGCTGCAACTGCAACGCCAACTCTGGTTGGTTTGCGCGGTGTATTGGCAAGCCTAGCTTCTATTGGAACAATCGCTATTGCCGTCAATATTGCTGTTTACGGCATACAAGCTGTTATGCAGGCTAGGGCAGAGCTAGATCGTTTGCGTGGCGTTCGACAAGCAGGCGGTGCAGCGGCAACATTTGGCGGATCCGCTCCGGCGGCGTCTAAAGAAACTGCGCGCAAAACCTTGGCGGCAATCGAAGCTGAGCGCGAAAAGAATTTGCCAATGCAGGCCATTGGGGCAATTAGCGGATTTGGTCGCGGACTGGGAAATACACGCGAACAAATCCTTGCCGAGCGCGAACGTTTTGCTCGCGGTGTTTTGGCTTTGCCAACGCGTACGGCGCAAACACCAGCACTCAACGCCATAAATACGCCTGTAGGCGCCACAGTGGGCGGCGGCAGTAACGGCCGCAAAGGCAAAACCGACGCCGAGAAGGCAGCAGAAAAAGCAGCACGCGAAGCGGAAAAATTACGGCAAGAGCTTGAACGGTCGCTTGAAGTTGGCGATCAACTGGGCGTCCAGTTCAAACGCCAAGTCATCCTGTTGGATGAGTCATCCGAGCTGGAGCGGCAACGCTTGCAAATCCAGTTTGATTACGAAGATCGAGCAAAGCAGATTGGCGAACTCAAAAACGCAGAGCAGCGTATCAACCTAACGGATCTAAACAATGAAATCAAACGACTGGAAACGCTAAAGCTCCAGACCGATGAAATCAAAAAACAGCTTGAAGAGTACTACAAGCGCGCTGGATTACAAGCTGGCGAGATGCTACCCGGCGGCGCTGGAACATTTAGGACCGATATCAACCTAATGCCGGGCGCTGGTGAGCAGCAAATGGCTAAATACCGGGAAGAGCTGGAAGCGCTGACCAATCCAATCAACATGGCGGTAACTGGCGCCAATGCCATAGGCGACGCTTTTGGTGCTGCGTTCCAAGACATTGCAACCGGCGCCAAATCAACTGAAGAAGCTTTGGCTGATGCGTTTAAAAGTATTGGCAGTGCGTTTATTAGTATGGCAACAGAAATTATTGCCAAGCAAATGGCGATGATTGTATTTCAAACAATCCTTAAAGCGCTTGGCGGTGGCGGTGGCGGATTGTTTGGTGGCGACGGTCCAGTTGCAATGCCTGGTGGCGCAGGATTTGCGGAAGGATTTTCGATGCCATCACTGCTGCCGGGTCGCGCCAACGGCGGCCCAGTCGGCAGCAGCCAGCCCTACATCGTCGGTGAGCGCGGTCCCGAGTTGTTTGTGCCTGGCGTTAGCGGCAGCGTCGTATCCAATGCCGACACCCGCGCCGCATTAGCCCAGCAAGCCACAAACCGTCAAGGCAATGACACGCGGGCAATGCTCAATCAGCAAACTGCCAACCGTCAGATGAATGCTGGCGGTAGCGCAATGCAGCAAAAACCGATCGAGGTGAAATACGAATCGACCGTGATCAACGGCGTTGAATACGTCACCACTGAGCAGCATCAGCGTGGCATTGCGTTGGCAGCAGAACGCGGCAGGGCGCTTACACTGCAAACACTGCAAAACTCAGTAAAAACACGTAAGCGCGTAGGTATGGCATGAGCACATTTGCATTTGTCAACTACGCACGCTTTCTGCAGGGTGACGGCACGCCAACCTCGCCGGTTTACGCCTATCAAAACTTCAGCATCAATCAAACGCGCACCTACAGCAGCGTGACCTACGCGTTTGCGCCATTCGGCTACACGCTGGGCGCTGGCAGTAAGGGCGGCGACCGCAGCGAATCCAGTCTTGTTGCAGGATTGGATCCGATCAGCGTAAACATCTTTGCTGAGGCAGTTGAGTCGCGTTGGCTGCTGGACATCAAAACCGTCAGCCTTGACCCAGAAACCTTTGCTGATGATGCATTGGTGCGGTCTGAGCTGTGGCGCGTGGCGCAGTACGAAATGGACACCGAGCGCGTGATCCTGAAGCTTTCCAGTCCGCTTGATGCCACCAAAGGCGACATCCCTAAGCGCCGCCTAACCACTGGCATCGTTGGCGCATTACCCAGCACCGGCAGCCTAGTGATCAGTTAATGGACTGGAAGCGCTGGATTGGGCTACCACACGAGTTTGGTGCCGACCCGGAAGACGGCAAAGGTGCAGACTGCCTAGTGATGGTGTGGCGCATTCTTGATGATGCCGGCATCCATCACCCGTCAATGAATGCACAGTGGCTGCAGTTTGCCGAGCAGAAGCGTTGGCCAGAGCTGGAGCAGTTATGGCGTGATGGCACCGTTGAACTTGATGGCCCGCAGCAGCACGCCGTAACGCTGATCCGCAATGGCCCAGCCGGCCTTGGCGTCAGTATCGTTGTGGATGACGGGCTTTTGTTGGTGCATCACAGGCGTGGCGTCCGATGGGTGCCGCTGTCGTATATGCCAAGTCTTCGCTTTTACAGGTTTCACTGATGCTGCCTTCTGATCGCTACCTCGCAAGCCTGCTGGGTCTGACAGACGAGCAGTATCTGTACTTCAAGGCTGAAGTGGCGCGACATGCCAAGGAGCAGCCGGAGCCAGCGGTAATTGCAGGCGTTGAAACGATTATCGCCATCACACTCAGCGTGATTGGCATTGGCTTTCAGATTGCCTCGTCATTCCTAAAGCCAAGCGTCCCGCAGCAGCAAGGCGGACGTCCTGCGCAGTTGCAGGCACGCAACCGCAGCGATGCACCGATCACCAATAACCAGCGCTATACCCCGCGCTACGGCTTCGACAGCACGCAGGACATCACCACGCTGGGCAGCACCGTCCCACTGGTGTATGCGCTGCGTGAGGCCATCAGCGGCACAACCTACGGCGGCGTGCGCGTAAGCACCCCGATGCTGTGGAGCCAGATCTACAGCCTTGGCGGCAGTCAAATGCTGCGTGCCATCTTCATGATCGGAGAGGGTCCGATCGGCGGCATTGATTCGAAAAACTTTGCAGCTGGCGGCAACACGCTGGCCAGCTACGACTTTGGCAACAGCACAGCCAACAGCGCCGGCAGCAGGCTCACCGTTTATGGCCGCGTGGGTAGCGGCTTGACCACACGCATTGCATCGGGTGATCAGATCTTTGGCCGTGCTGCTAACGCTGATGTAGGCAACGCGCAAAACGCAGGCGGATCCGATGTATTCATGGTGCGCCGTGGCAGCAGTTGGGCAGCAGACTTCAGCAGCGCCACCAGGCCGAACAACCAGACGATCTTCGGCGTCTACACGCTTATCGGTAATGACCTTGGCTTCAAGGTCAATCCAGTGATCAGGCCGCGTGTACAAGCGCAGTTGGTGCCTGAAGGCGAAGACGGCGATGCGCAGGTGAAGTGCAAGATCGACGACGTTGCATGGGCGCAACGAAAGAAAGCGCAGACCTACTTCAGCAGCCGCAGCGGACTGGTGAGCGGCAGCGTCGGCAGCGTCGGCAGCACGATCACCTACAAGCTCTATCCCAGCAGCGACAAAGACACGGAGTTCAGCCGTGATCTGCGCACGCTGACCAACACCGCAGCATGGAGCATCAGCGAAGAGCAGATCACAAAAGAAGGCGCTGCTGGTTATAACAAACCAGCAAGTCAAGACAGCCGCGCAAAGTGGGTTTACGAATACGACGACGAGTCGACCGCAGATTTGCGGAGCCGATTAAGTGCAACTGTCAACAGCGTCACAATCGACTCTGAAGGCATTGGCACGTTAAATGCCACTTTTACTTTCGATACAACTGGTCTAGGTGTTTACGACGACAGCGATAACATTGACACAGATATTGAAGTGCTAAAAGCAAGCAAGTTCCGCGTAACCTTTACCAATCCTGCCATCACGGACGATGACGACGAAGCGGTCTGCAAGTACACCGTCAAGATCAGAGTCCGCACAAAAGCAACTCAAAAGATCAAACGAGCAACGTTAAGCAACGTCAGCCTCAGTACAACCACGGCAGTTGTAGATGGTGTAACTGTTGTGACTAGCGTTAGCGCTAGCGGCGGTGGCGGTGACATTGATATTGATGCGGTCAACGATAATAAAACGCCAGTCTTCAGAATTCAAGGTGGCACCAGCGTGACTGGCAATGGTACTGTCACGGTGACCAAAAACCTAAAGTTTGACGCCACGCAAATTCATATCGAAAAGTGCGCAGATGTAGCCGGCACCGTTGCAGGCCGCCAGAAGACATGGGACGACGCGATCATTCCAGGCGAGCTCTACAAGGTTGGCTCAGCGCTTGCAATCTGTACTAGCCGCACGGACGACGTGTTTGCTTCAGAAGCCGATATATCTACCGGCAGCGGCACTGAAATCACTGCGGTGTTTACGACTGTGCGCACTGGATCAGTCACGCTCAATACGCAAGCCAACATTGAGCGCGATGGCGATGACTACCTAGCGGGCAGCTATGAGCTGCGCAACGTCGCCACAGCGCCCGATGGCCATATCTTGCGTTGCGCTATTGCCAGCGTTTCAACCACGCGCCCGTGTCAGGCGGTTGAATTTGGCATCCGCTCGCGCATTGGCATCCGGATCAACGGATTCTGCAATCTCAAGGATTCGATCAGCTTTGCTCAAGCTGATGATCGCGCCTGCATTAGCCGCAAAGACGACATCATCGAGCGCGGTTCCACTCTCAAGGTGGATGTGTTCCAAAGCAACACGATCACCACTACAGAGGAGCGCTATAGCTTCTTCAAAATCGGCTACCGCGAAGCCGGCAGCGGCGGTGCGTTCACGATCCTGAGCAACACCTACGGCATCCGTGGCGCTACTCAGCAAAACGTGTTCAACTACGTGCAGTTGAACATGCCATCGCTGAAGCAGTGGGAGTTCAACATTGAACCGCTGTCTGGTTTTGAGGTACGCGCGGGCACTGGCATCAATACCCTCTACGTCCTAGATGCACGACTGAGCACACGGCAAGTGGTGACTGATGGCGCGGTGACTGTCGCCTTCAATGGTGAATCAGTTCCGCGCACAGCTGAGCAGTTTGCTATTGCCGCAGTACGCGGCGAAGGCAAAGGCATTCCCGAACTGGATCCAAGCAACTACGGCAGTGCAGCGGACCGCAGCTACCTCGATACATGGGGCAAGCTCGCGGAAGCCTTCGTTTATGAAGAGGCCCAAAGCAGCGCCGGCAGTGGACCCGAGCACGAGGTGGTGTACATCAACGAGATCGTGCCGAATGCCACGGCACCGGTCTATGACGACCTCGCCTTAGTTGGCATCAACGTGATGAGTTCGGTTGAGTGGCAGCAGTTCGGACAATTCAGTTGCTATGTCACGGGAGGCAAAACCTGCCGCAGGCTGCGCAACAGCCTCGCGGTTGGCGCCACGCACTTATTCCCGGATGTGCTGCTGGATCTGATGACCAATGCCACCTATGGCGCTGGTGATCTGATTACCGATGAGATGATCGACCTTGATGCCTTTGAGACGGCAGCGGATTGGTGCTACGACCGCAAATACTTCTTCGATGGCGTGCAAGCCGATCGCGTCAACCTTCGCCAGTGGGCAGCAGACACCGCAGCCGCCCATTTGCTGGTGTTTGGCGAGAGCGACGGCAAGTTCTATTTGCGTCCGGCCTTGCAGTTCACGGCAGTGCCAATCAAGGGTCTGTTCACTGCCGGCAATATCGTTGAGGGCAGCTTCAAGCTGCAATACCTTGAGCCTGAGGAGCGCGAGCCAATCCAAGTCAGTGTGCGCTACCGCGAAGAGCGTGCCAGTACTGATCTGACCAATCCCGGCATCTTCCCGACTGAGCGCGAAGTGCTGGTGCGTGAGGCGATCGGCAGCGCAACCGATCCAGTTGAGTCGCTCGATCTCAGCGATTACGTCACCAGCCGTGCGCACGCGATTGATGCCGCCAAGTTCATCATCCGTATGCGCCGCATTCCGACGCACGCGATCAGCTTCCGCACAACCCATGAAGGCGCACTAGCCAAGCTTGGGCCTAGCGATTACATCCGTGTGGCAATGGATGAGACGCAATACGACGAATTCAACAATGGCGTCGTCACCGCTGATGGCGCACTGGTCAGCACCAAGCCTCTAGCCGATGGCGCCTACAACGTGATTGCTTGGGATGGCACAGAAGGCACACCACCAGCCGATGCAACGCTGACCGTAAGCGGCGGCGGCACCGTAGCCACTCCGGTTGGCGTGGTGTTCACCGTCAAGCTGCCCAGCACGCAGGTGCGCACCTACCAAATCGAGCGGATTACGCCAGACGAAGAAGGCACGTTTAACATTGAAGCAGTTCACATGCCAACCAACGCCTCGGGTGTTCTGGAGCTGGCAAACGGCTTTGATACCGCCGGCAACTGGGTGATTGAGTGATGGCTGTCGCATTTCCAAGCATCACGCCAACCAGCCGCAGCTTTACGGCACCGCGATGGCCGACAAGCGGTATCACGTCACAATCTGGCGTCACAACACGCAGGCTGTGGGGCAGCCGCCCATCACAAGCGCAGCTCAGCCTCGGATTCGACAACATCAGCGACGACAACGCTGCTGCCATTGCGCAGGCATACAACTCAGCCAAGGGCGCTACAACTGATCTGACGCTGCCCTCGGCATTGTTCAGTGGCGCATCGTCTACGTTGACAACATGGCTTGACGGCAGCGCAACCGGCGCAGGGCTGAAGTGGTTTTTCGCTGAAGAGCCGCCAAGCATCGAAAGCTCTGGCAGTCCTGGCCGCAGTAATGTGCGTGTGGCGCTGGTGGCTGAGCTTAGACTGTAGTCATGGCATACACAGGCGCTAACGGCAGCTTCACCATTAACGGGTACACCGGCGTGGTGCGTAACGCGACGGTGGACATTTCGCGTGATGCGCTTGAGACCACGAACCTTGGTAATTACAGCCGCACATATACGCCTGGCCTAATTGGAGCAACAGGTAATGCGACGTTCATCTACGAAGCCGAAATCAAAGGCAATTTGATTGCAAATGTGCTGAACACCGCTAGCTCGCGTGAGACGCCGATTGCGGTGACACTAACTGTTGGCACAGGGCAAACACTGGCCGGCAGCGTGTTCATCACGCAGGTTGGCACGTCAGTATCTGTTGGTGATGTGACCAGCACCAACGTGGCATTCCAGTTCACTGGTGCGCCTAGCTAGCCATGGCAGTTCTTGGTACTAACGGCAAGATTGTCCTCAACCGCTCGGCGCCAGCGCCTGTTGCGGTTGATGTCACTGCGCTAAACCAAGACAAGAACATCATTTCGCTGACAACGACAGGATTTCGCAGTGGCGATCTTGTCGAGGTTGCAAGCGCAAATAACTGGCCAAACGCGAATCTGTACAGCGATCCGCTGATTCCAAGCTACGCCAATATCTTTGACTACCAAGACTATGCCGAGATGGTCGGTTACGGCACGGCATACCCTGCTGGACTGTTGCGCCCATTTCGCTGGTTATCGACTGAAAATAACGATGTACTGACAACAGAAGACGGCAATGTGTTTGCCGTGCAGTCGGACGCAGATATCACTCCGTACCGCAATCGGCTGTACGTACACGTTGATGCGCTAAATCGAATGTCGTTTTATCGCACGCGAGCAGCGGCGTTGGCTGGCGCTAATGACGTGACGCGAGAGGACATTGATCAATCCGATTTTGCATTAGATCCTTCTGGTCAGATTGAATTGCGCCTAGTCAACGAATGGAAGCTAGAGGCTTGCCTACAAAGCTGGACCCTTAACCTCAACGCCAGCGAGATTGACACCACCGGATTGGGCGATCAATTCTTTGATGGTGTTAAGTCGTTGGTGCAAGGTGGCGGCACGTTCGACTTCCTGATTGAGCGCGAGGAACGCGACACCCGCAACACCGCAATCATTAGTCGCAGCGAATACGCCAATGCCTATGTGTTTTTTGGCGTTGAAGAAAACATTACTTACAACGATGCTGCAGTGAGTGGTAGCAGCGCTGGAGTCACTGCTTACAACAACGCTGAAGTAACGCCTGCTCCTGCCGCTTTTACCCTTGACGCAACTGCATTGGCCACGCTTGGTACAAGCAACATGCTGCGCTTGCTGCTGAACACTAACGAGCAGGCGGAGGCTGAGGCAGAATTCTGGATGATTGATAGTGACGTGCAAGACCGCACTAGCTACACCGGGATGCTGCTGCCTGGCGACTTGTACTACAAAGCGCAGATTATGCTGACGAGTAGCGCTGTCAGTGTTCGCGCTACGGATGTGATTACTGGTTCGGCCAATTTCGTGACCGTGCGCGAGGTGCAGTTGCGCGAAGGCTAGACTGCTACCCATAAGGCACTGTTGCCATGACCTATAAGATCACCCACAAGAACAGCACCGTATCTGGCACGCCGCCTGCGGCAGGTGATATTGACGTGGGTGAAATTGCAATCAATGCGGCGGACGCTGAGCTTTACACGAAGGACGCGAACGGCAATATCAAGAAATTTGCAAACACTGATACTACTGGCACTGCAGCAGGCGTGCAATTTACGCAAGCCGGCACTGGCGCTCAGCAGCGCACCGTTGAATCAAAACTGCAAGATGTGGTGAGTGTTAAAGACTTTGGGGCAGTGGGAGATGGTGTTACTGATGATACGGTAGCGATTCAAGCTGCTATTAATGCCGTATTACCTAGAGGTTCACTATTTTTTCCTGAGGGCATATACCTTACCGGTTCAATTACTGTAGACACAGCTGGAACCCTCTCTCTAATTAAACTGACAGGTGTCGGTGGCTCTGGTGATGGATCCATCATTAAGGTTAAAGCTGGTACTGTCGGCAATTTGTTTACCTTTGTAGACTCCACGTCTACAGTTCACGAACTTTCGTTTGATGCAAACGGGGTTTCTAATATTACCGCTTTAGAGTTCCGTGGTGGCTCAAATAACGGCTACGAAGTGGTTAGCAACTGCTTTTTTAGTGGCTTCTTTTCGGCAATCACTCTAAGGACTGATTCATATAGAGTCACCGACTGCTATGCTATTAATTGCACTAACTTTGTAATTGGTGCAAACTGGGCAATAAATGGGCACATCAGCGGTAACTATATCCTTGGTGGGCAGAAATCGGTCTGGCTTACGCGAGATGTATCTGACCCAAGCCCGCAGCAGGCTGAAGGTGTAAGGATTTTCAATAATACCTTCTTAAATACAGAAACAAACGCACAGCCGATTCTTATAAATGCTGGCCTCGAAATATACATTGGCAACAATATTATCGACCAGACTGGCCTCAATGGAACAGGAATCGACCTTACCCCTACCGCTGGATCTGCCATCTCCTACATCAAAATAGTTGATAACTGGATTGATGCGGGTGATGGCGCGAATGGAGCCTGCATTACTGGTAATTCTTCCGTTGCTGGAACCGATGTCAGTAGGGTCTGGATAGAGCGCAACACCTTTCGCGGTGGTGCAGCTATTGACAGCATTATTGACAAACCCACTATTTACCTAAATTCGGTTAATACTTATTGGATTATTGATAACGGACTGTTAAGCGAGACTTCTGTTGCGGCAGTCCTAAATCCTGGTGCTGTTAACGGGCTTATTCTTGGCAACCACTCCAGAGTTACCAGCCCAGAAACCTCTCTAGAAACAAATACCTGGAATAAGGGGTTGAATTTTGCTTCCACCTATTCTTTGTCAGTTGCCGGAACGGAAGTTCAAACTATTAACGCTTCTGGGCTCATGACCATCCAAAGCGCTGGAGGTGGAAAAGTTGCATTTCTTACTTATGGAGGCGACCCTGAAAACAACGTAACCGCCAACCCAGGAAGCATCTGCTTACGTACAGATACCGGTCTTCTATATGTCAAGCAAGGTACAGGTACAGGTAATACAGGCTGGGTAGCTAAGTAAAAGACTATCAAAAACCATGATCACCATCCTCGGCATCAAAGTGTCCTATGAGACGCTTGCCTTTCTGATTAAGTAAGCTGAAGGCACATTGGCACCGATAGATGGCCAACATCAAAATCTCAGAGCTGACCGCTCTAACGCCTCCCGCCGCAGCTGATGAGCTGCCAGTGGTTGATGTCAGTGCCAGCGCCACCAAGAAGACCACTGTTGGTGAAGTGGTCGGCATCATCACTGGCGATGTAGAGGTTGCCAGCAACGGCACCGCAACCATCAGCGAGCTACCTGTAAGCAAGTTGCAGGATGGCGCCGCGCGTCAATTGCTGCAGACTGATGCTGCGGGCACTGGCGTTGAGTGGACCAGCAACATCGATATTCCTGGCACGCTGGACGTGACCGGGGCGGCGACTTTTGATGCTGCCGTAAGCGTGGCGTTGGGTAGTGCCGCATCGCCATCGCTGACGTTCACCGGCGACAACAACACCGGCATCTACTCCCCCGGCGCAGACCAAGTAGCCATCGGCACTGCTGGGTCTGGCAGGTTGTTCGTGGATGCGAGTGGGAATGTTGGGGTTGGCCAGTCCAGCCCTGGTAATTACAACTCTGTATTCCAGCAGATTATTGGCAATACATCTAGGACTAACGCCGGTCTTGCGATAGGAACGTCTAGCTCAGGCAGTGCCTGGATTGGATTCAACGATGCCGGGGATGCCTCTATTCCTGGGTATATAAAGTATGAGCACAGCACTGGCTCGCTGCAGTTTCAGGTGAATGGCAGTGAAAGACTGCGCATCAACTCGGCAGGGCTCGTAGGCATAGGGACTTCGTCGCCTAGCGAGTTATTTCAAGTTGGAAGCTCTACGAACCGTGGGACCGTAAGCGTTGTCGGCGGTGGGGCCACTACCCCCTACATTAAGCTCGACTATTCAGCAGCAGCTGGCGGTAAAACTTACGGCCTTATATCCGGGAGCAGCGGGTTTGGCAACTTTGATGTTTATGATTTTACTGGTAGCGCCTATCGCCTAACTATTACTTCCGCAGGCAACGTAGGGATTGGCACTACGAGCCCTGGCACAAGTTTTCATGTAGGAGCTGGTGGCGCCTTCTCTGTACCAAGAGGAGGTGGGTCGTCATTCACTCCTCAGGCTGCGATCACATCAGCTACTGGTGCGGCAGGTATTTCAGTAGGAGTTGACGGCCCAGGACAGAATGGACGTTCCGCTCTGTTCTTGGACGACACAAACGGTGTTTGGGGTTTGTCGCACACCTGGGGGACAACGCCTCGTCCATTTGTACTCATGCACGACACAAACGAAAGATTGCGTGTCGATACAGCAGGACGCCTCTTAGTTGGTGCCAGCTCGGACAGCGGCGGCGCATTACTACAGGTGAACGGAAACCGGATTAGAATTGCTACTGCCAAAACCCCTGCATCCGCAACTGATACTGGCACTGCTGGTGAGATTTGCTGGGATGCCGACTACATCTACGTTTGCACTGCTACGAATACATGGAAGCGCACAGCGATCGCCACTTGGTAGCCAGTCTTCTTTTTCACTGCTCACCCCAGCTAACCTCACCACATGACCACCCAACCCATGGCTAACACCTACACCTGGCACATTGCCCAACTGGAACGCGAAACCAGCGACGGCTACGTGTTCACAGCTCACTACACCGTGGACGCCAAGAGCGATGATGCGGTTTATTCCGCTGGCGCCTACGGCAGCCTTGGACTGGAACGCCCTGAAGGCGACCTGATCCCCTACTCCGAACTGACTGAGGACGTGGTGGTCGCCTGGGTACTGCAAAAGCTGGGCGATGAAAAGGTTCTAGAGATCCACGCGGGGCTCGACAGCCAAATCAACGAGCAGCGCAGCCCTAACAAGGCTGCAGGTGTGCCCTGGTAAAAGGGTGGCAGGTGGCCGGTCCTCACGCGGTGCCGGCCTCGCCGCAGCCTGCCACTGCGGATCGCCTAAACGCCTCAAAAGGGTTTAGGTGTCAAGCTTAGCAGGTAGCTAAGCT
>Ga0315903_10007315_pt1 | contig 13807 bp, 12 predicted proteins | sample LakEriMetagenome_7_FD_203524 | JGI IMG/M metagenome (GOLD analysis project Ga0315903, IMG submission 203524) | Freshwater fungal communities from buoy surface, Lake Erie, Ohio, United States - Buoy 2 MA119 | ecosystem: Environmental > Aquatic > Freshwater > Lake | place: USA: Lake Erie, Ohio...
TATCCTTACCCACACCACTATCTCCAGCAATTGCCAAAGATATTGGTTTTGAATTCAGGCCATAGATGTCACCTGAAGAAACGGCTGTACGTAAAATTGAAAAAATAATAAGAATTCCTAGACAGAAAAAAGCTGTTTCGAGTAAAGATTGGACTAAAGGGCTTTTAGCGTCTAAAAATGAAGTAAAATCTATTTTCCAAATTTTTGAATTAGCTCCTTTTTGCTGATTTGCGTAAGTGACAATTGCTAAAGTTTGAAAAGCAAAGTTAAGTACAAAAAAACTCAAACTTTTTCTCGCTGCAATTAGGGCCATTAAAGGAATCCCCCAAAATAACCAACCTATTGCGCCTGGTGCGAAAATTCCTATTGCGATCAGGCTTGTTGTGAAAAAAGAAATTAAGACTTCATCAGTCGTTCTTCCCGTTCGCCAAAGCCAAAGTAAAAGGCCAACGTACACTGTTGGGAAAATCAGAATAGTTGACGTTGAGGCCAAATTTATTGCGTAATAAAAAATTCTGGTTGCCTCAGGGGTTTCCAAAACCATCTTTTGATAACCATTGGAGAAGAATAGTGGAATTTGAAGAACTAAAATAGTAAAAATGAATCCAAAAGCCATTTTATTTAAAGATTTTCTGGTTCTTGGATTTTTTAAATAGTAAATTATAAGAAATGGCGCGATTAAAAGAAAACTCAATTTTGCGGAAATAGTTATGCCAAAAAGTACTCCCGCCCATAACATTTTCCGAAACTTTAATGTGATTAAAGTAAATAAGAATAAAACTGAGGGTATTAAGTCTAATTGCCCATGAAAGTAAGTTATATAGATGGCTAATGGTGAAAAAGCGTATAAAAGAACACTTTTGTAATTCTTTGTTACTTTAATTATTATCCTTAGCGCCAGAAAATCAATTAGAAATAATGTCGCTCCAAAAATTAGATGGGCAAGTTCCGGTGTAATGCTTAGAAATTTAGAAAAAACGAAAATTGGAATTGCTAAAGGTAAAGCCATACCGATTCCATATGGAAAAGCATCGCTCCTGCCATTTATCGAAATCCAGGACTGCCAAATGTCTAAATTGGTGGTTTGTGCCGAATTTGTTATAAATGGAATAAACAAATTTGAATGCATTTCTGGATAAAAAGTAATAATCAAGATAAATCTTATTGAAAAAAACAGAATATAGATTGGGATCAAATATTTATTTTTCATTTTATTTGTTTCTCCAAAATTCAAGATTTTTCGTGCAGATGGCTGTCGGTGAGAAGAATTTAAAGGATCTTTCTATTTTTTCAGCCTCCAAATAAAGATCTCGGCCTTGCAATTCAGGCGATACAATGCACGTTTTAATTCCACTTAAATTTATTTCTTTTAGGTGTTCTAAATGTTGCCATTTCCCTGTGAAATCGTCAATCCAAATCCAATTTGGTCTACAAGACAGGTTCTCAATTACCAATTGGAGAGATTCTATAGATTCTAAGTCACTAAAGCGAATAGAGGTTTTAAAATTCTTATTCCTTAAACTTTTCACCATATAGGGTACAGATTGATCGAGAAAGAAGTAATCTATTGCTGGATACCCATCTAAAATGTTTTTGATACTTTCTTCTAACCCCTCCTCTTTAACATTAATAATTAGTGTTTGATGTTTGTAAAAAGAAATCCAATTCTTAAAATCTTCCGCTTTGCTATCGTATGGGTCGTGAGAAACAACTAGTCTCTCACCAAAAGTTCGGATATCCACCTCGACTCCAAATTCAGGACTTAAGGTAAATAATTCTTTTGACGTGTTTACTCTGTGTTTAATTATTAGCATACAAATCTCTCTTTAGTTTTCTACTGTAAGCTGATGTTCTTTTTATAAATTTAATTTTTGCTCTAAAACTAGTATTCCATGATGATTCGCCAAATTTCCTGGAAGGAAATTCCACTCTGATCCTTAATATTCTCATCTGCTTTGCTTTTGCTTGCACATAAGAAAATAAATCTAGAGAAAAATCTATAGGTGGGTCAACCCAACTTAAATATTCTGTCCTAGGAAGAATAGTAGGTTGCGCATTTATATCCCACAAAAATGTTTTGAATAGCAAAGATTCATATATTGACATTCCAAGAGTAAATATATTTTCAGAAAAAGCTCTACCTTTTCTTCGTCCTTTAATATAAGTTTGGTTTGTTAAGTTTTTTAGTTCACTAAAAGCTGTTTCTAAATCAAAAATATCTGTTTGTAAATCTGCATGTGTCCACCCCACATACTGCGTGTTTGTTTGTTCTAGTCCTTTCAAAATACCGTTACCGTACCCTAAATTTTTTTCGATATTTAATATTGTCAAATTACTATCAATGTCGACATATTTATCTAAAATCTTCAAAGAATCGTCGCTCGAGCCATTATTTACAATTATTACATGTATCTGTTTATTTGAAACGAGTTTCAAGCATTTGTCCAATAAAATTGGTAGACTCTGACTTTCATTGAAACACGGAATTACAATTGTCAAACTGCTTTTCAATTGTTCTTTCCTCTCTTTCCGTATCAAAAGAAATAAAGACTACTTGAATAGTGATTTTTGAAAGTCGCTTAAGGGATGAGCTTCCCAATCTCTAAAGCAGTTTAGCCAATAATTAAATGACTCATATTCATTTGGTGTCCCCAAACTAATGAATAAATCAGCTTCTTTTTTCTTAACATTCAACCCTGCTTCTATTGCCACTTCAATCACTTGATCCAAGTAGTATTCACTATTTATCTTATGGTTTTTGGAAAGCAGCACTTCAATTAGCATTGAAAGTTTTTTTGAACTCTTAACTAACATTGCACCTGTAAAAATATCCCAATTAACATTATCAGGCTTGTCTTTCACTTTCACTTTATTGATTTTATTTGTGTTCTTTTCACAATTCACCCACCCATACTGAGCAGGGTTCAAATCAGAATTAGGTAATGGCTTAGTTGTAAAAACCAGCAAATCCGTGTCACTTGAATCGAAACCAATCATTTCATTCGATGCTAGCAAGGAATCACATGGTGTAATAAGTATTTGTTGGTCAGATAAATCCTTAATTCCTAAATAAGCTGACTCTGCTTGTCCTTGGGTCTCGCTTTCGATGAATCTTGCCTCTGCGTTTATTTCAATTAAGAAATTAATTAGTTCATTTTGATTTTTTCTTAGCAAAACTATCGAGTTATCCATCCCGCATACGTGCAAAATTCTTTCAATTATTGGGCCACCGTCTAAATCCAACAAACATTTTGTTTCTTTATAACCTGCGTCAGAAAACCGTTTTCCATTACCTGCAGCTAGAATTAATTTATTTGTGTCGTGTTCGAAAAATAAAGGTCTATTTATTTTAATCAATCGAAGAAAAATATCTGACCAATAATTAAAGTCGTTCAAATCTTGTGGAGTTCCCCATTGCATAAAGTATTCAACTTTCAAAGTTTTTATCTTCATTTTTTTTCTCAACATAGACTTATATGTAAGACTTATATAATATTCACCATTTAGGCTGTCATTAATGCTTATTTGATCTTCGAGAGATTCAAGTAAAATTCTGCCATTTTTGAAACCGTAAGTTCCCGTGGAAGCCTCCTCTTCTCTTGGTTTATTAGTAAAAGGTTTCTTTTCTTGAATTTCAATTACGTAATCCTCAGTATTTTTCTTTACATATGCGAATTGTTGACTTCGAATCATATGTGGATGAAATCCATCGTAAGTTAATATCAATCCGTCTGATCCATCTAATAATTCTTCTTCTAATTTATGATAATTAAATATTGAATGGAAATCGCAATAATTCACTATGACGGGTCGCTCTAAATCAATTAACTCTTTTGCGGCCAAAAGAGCCCATCCGGGTCCTTTGTTATGACTTTCTATCTCGAAAATTTTTGCTGTTGGCGCTATCTGACGCAAATGCTCTTTAATTTTAAATTCCGAATTATTCAAATGCTCTTTATTAACGATAAATAAAATATCTTCTACATTAGGGAACATAGAAATAACGTGTTCAATTATCGATTTTCCTAGAACATTAATCATATACTTAGGTTGTATATAACCTTCTTTCTGAAATCTTTTTCCTATGCCAGACATAGGTATAATTAGCTGAGGCTTCATTTGTTTAGTTCTTGCCTGAATTTTTCCATATCCCAATTTAGAATGCTTTCTACAGCGTCATCTCTCAAGTAATTAATTGTTTCACAGTCCTCAACCCAACCATCGAGTTCCATTAGAACCTTTGCGATATTCCTAGAATCTTCAGTTAAATTAATGTCAAAAATTGTTTCACCATCAGGATTGATGATGATTCTTGCATTATTGGAGTCAATCTCTGAAATTAATTTGAAAGGTTCCCGTCCTAGGAAAACAGCTTCGTCGGGGGTTAATATTCCTCCGGATAAAATCTTGGCCCAATTTTTGGAAATTGTTTTTTTTTGAAAATTTTTATCTGGAATTCTGTGGTAACTTCTCCAAACATTTTCAATATTTGAAATTAAAGTTTCAACTTCTTCAAATGTATTTCCCCAGACGGTCATGCCGTGGTTACCTAGTAAAAGTGAGTTATTTAAGGGGGTTATAGTCTTTGAAATCTCATTTGCAAGTTCCGCGCCAGGGCGCATGTATGGAATCCAAGCCATATTTGTTACTTCAGAAACTATCTCAATTTCTAACTCAAAATTTTTTGAAATTGACGCACCAATTGAACCAAGTGAGTGCACATGTGTCACGACGGGAGCATTGATTATTGAGTGCATAGCTGTTTCTATAGAAGGTCTTAAATTTTCATTAAGTGGTTTTACCGCCGCGTTATAAATTAATTTTGGATCGTCGAAAAAAGAGTACTTCTTCGCCTTTTCTAAGTCTAGTTTTACAAATATGTCTTTATTTTTTGCATGACTTAATTTTGTACCTGATGCTTTAACCCATAAAAATTCTTTATTTTTAAAAGATGTGTTTCCCCCTGCGCCTTGCACGAGTGTTAAATCATTTCCAATTTTTTGTGAATGATCTACAAGTTTGGAGTAGAAATCGCTTTCTAACATTATTTTTATTCCCCAAATTTCTTAATTTTTATTCTTGAGCAACTGGAAAGCGGCGCCACCGTCACCGTACCTCAAATCCAATCGGACCGAAAATTGTTTGTTGTTATCTAAAAATTTATGTAGGGCTCTAAATTCACCTAAATTTTCATCACTTTTAAATCCGTTGTACTCATCAAAAATAATAATCGAGCCATGGTTCAATTTTTCTTTTATAAACTCTAATGCTACGTATGTTGGTTCACTTAAATCCATATCGAATAGTGCAATTGCAATGAAATTGTCATCGACATAATCAGAAATATTTTCAGTATCATAGTTTTTACCAAGTGACTGTGCGTCGGCTTTTACGAATTTTACTCGACCGCCGCAATTTTTGAATCTTTTTTTAACTTTATCTAAATCTACAGAAAAACTATCACCTGACCATATGTGATGATCATCCCCAGGGAATAATGGGCTAAAACCACTAAAAGTGTCAAACCCGTATAGTTGTCTTTCAATTCTTTTAATTCCCAATGATTTACTAAAAGTTTTTCTCTCGGCAATCTCTGCGCTTCGGATGGAATTTCCGGAGCCTACTCCGAATTCGACATATGCCCCTGGAACTTCATCTAAAGCCTGATGCCAAAAGACAAGTCGTAACATTTTTGCTTTTGCAAAATTATGAAAAACATATGCAGGAATCAATCCGAATATTTTCAATAAAATGTCGGGTAAAAAACGTAAATTTCGTAAATTCGTATTTATTCCTCTCTATTTTAACATTTATTGATTCGGTCGCTTCCCCTCAGTTAACTGTAGCCTAGAATTAGGTAACTATGGTTCTAGCACTTTATCGACGTTTTCGCCCAGACACACTTCAAACTGTAATTGGACAAGAACATGTGACTGAGCCTTTGGCTAGAGCAATTAATTCTGGGAAAGTTCATCACGCATATTTATTTAGTGGACCGCGAGGTTGCGGAAAAACAAGTACAGCTCGAATCATGGCTAGATCTCTAAATTGTGAAAAAGGTCCAACATCAAATCCTTGCGGAAAATGTGAATCTTGTGTTGCACTTGCACCCGGTGGGGTAGGAACTGTTGATGTTGTAGAAATTGATGCTGCAACTCACGGTGGAGTTGATGACGCCCGAGAGTTAAGAGAACAAGTTGGTTATGTGCCAATTAAAGATAAATACAAAATTTACATAATTGATGAAGCTCATCAATTATCAACATCAGCAAATAATGCCATGTTAAAAATGATTGAAGAGCCTCCAAGTCATCTGAGATTTATTTTTGCAACAACAGAACCTGAGAAAATGTTAGGCACTATTAGATCAAGAACACATAATTATGCATTTCGTTTAGTAAACAGAGAAGTATTATCTAAACACTTAGCAGAAATTTGTAAGAAAGAAAACATTAAATGTGATGATGCTGCACTAAAAGCAATAGCCACAGCAAGTGGTGGAAGTGTCAGAGATGCTTTAAGTCTTTTAGGTCAATTTTCTGCAGGTATGGAGGAAAAAGGTTTATCAACTGAGTATGTTGAATGGCAGCTTGGATTAACACCTCTTGGCATATTAGATGAATTAGGAAATTCTATTTTAGAAAATGATTTAGCTAAAGCACTTGAAGTAGTAAGAAATGCGTGTGCCCAAGGTATTGAACCTCATAGATTACTTAGTGATTTTCTTAACTATTTAGGAATTCGAATCAGAGAACAAGACACAAATGATCTAGATGCCATATCAATTCTTGTTACCGCTGCCACAAGTGTTTCAGTTTCACTGTCACAATTAAAATCTTCCTCAAACCCTGAATTATCACTTGACTTGGCAATTGCCAGATTATTTGTTCAACCTGCCACCCAAATTCAAACGAAAGCTCCAACGCAATCGATGAAAGTCGAAAAAACAGAAGTTAAACCTGTTGAAAAGAAACTTGAAAAACCCCAACCAGCTAAAGCAGTTGTAAAAAAAGACATAACTGATGTTGCTGATTTAGAAGTTAGATGGAAAGACATAATGGGTGAACTAAGTAGAGTCAGCAGAGTTGCTTGGCTTGCCTACATGGATTCAAGACCCCTTGAATTAAACCAAACTGTTTTAGTTGTTGGACTTAAAGATGCATCAAAATTAATGATGGCATCAGAAATTAAACATATTGAGAATTTGAGGAATGTTTTGGTTTCAGCTGTTTCATTAAATGTGTCCATCGAATTCAAACACATGGAATCAGCGAATGCTGAAGAAGTTGATCAGCCAAATATGAATGATGAATCCATTGAATACAAAGATGGTCTATCTGTAGCAATGGAAGCACTAGGTGCTGTAAAAATCCATGAATTTGAAAATGGCGGAAACTAAAAGTGTACGAAGGCTCTCTTCAAGATTTAATTGATGCGCTAGGACGACTTCCTGGGGTTGGCCCAAAAAGTGCCCAAAGATTAGCGTTTCATTTATTACAAACTGATGCTGCAACTGTAGAAAATTTAGCGAAATTACTTTTGGAAGTAAAACAAAAAGTAAAAAGTTGCAAAACTTGTGGAGCCGTTTCAGAAACGGAAATGTGTAATATTTGCTCTGATACTCGACGTGACTTAACAAGTATTTGTGTCGTGGAAGAAGCAAAAGATATTTCTTCATTAGAAAAAACACGAGAATTCAAAGGTCGCTATCACGTTCTTGGTGGAGTAATCTCACCAATTGATGGAATTGGACCAGATCAATTAAGAATCAAAGAACTAGCTAACAGAGTTACTACCGAAGAAACAAAAGAAGTAATTGTTGCAACCAATCCAAATTTGGAAGGCGAAGCTACTGCTGCCTATTTGGTGCGTGTCCTTGAACCAACAGGAGTTTTAGTGACCCGATTAGCAAGTGGGCTACCAGTAGGAGGCGAGCTGGAATATGCCGATGAAGTAACACTGGGCCGAGCCTTAAAAGGTCGAAGGCAAGTTTCTTGATGAATCTAAATAACGGGTTTGGGGGTGTCCTAGATATATCACTAGTCCTTCCTACATATAGAGAAAAAAACAGTATTAGAAAAGTTGTTTTGGACTTCCAGAAATTTTCTCAAATAAAGGAAATTATTGTTGTCGATAATAACGCTGAAAGCGGCACCATTGATCAGGTTGCTGATCTCGGAGTTTTAATAATTAATGAACCAATTCAAGGGTATGGTTCGGCCATTAAAGCTGGGATTAAAAGTTCAAAATTTGAATATGTTTGTATCTGCGAACCTGATGGAACATTTAACCCAAGTGATTTGAACAAATTGATTAGTTACTCTAGCGAAAGTGATTTTATTGTGGGCACACGTACAAACACAATTTTAGTTTGGAGTGGTGCAAACATGGGTTTATTTCTGAGATGGGGTAATTGGTTTGTTGCAAAATTAACAGAATTACTTTTTAACACAACTTACCTATCAGATGTGGGTTGCACATTTAGGTTAGTGAAAAAAGATAAAGCTTTAGAGATTATTGAATACTCCAAATCTAATGGATCTATTTTCGGGTTTCAAATGTTGTTAGAAGCTCTAATCCATGGTTGTAAGGTTATACAAATACCTGTTAATTACCATTCTCGAATCGGAAAATCAAGTGTCACTGGAAGTAAATGGAAAGCCTTTGTTTTGGGCGTTTCAATGATTAGTTACTTGATTAAAAGGAGAGTTCAAACATTATTCATACTCAAATAAACAAACTTAATAAAGTTAATAAATATGTAGTTTATTTCTCCTTTTTATTGATGGGAGTTTTAATCAGGTTAATCTCCCTCAAAACTAAAGGTATGGAAGATGTTGATGTAATGATCAATTGGGGAATATCGATTCTAAATTTGGGGTGGGATAAAGGTTATCTTGCAATCTATTTTCCTACCTCACACTTAATCTTTAATTTTATTGTTGAATTATCTACTTACTTAAGCATTGAGATATTCCAACTATTTGCTACAATTCGCTTAATTTCTGACATTTTATTTCTTTTTTTACTTATAATTTTAAATAAATTAGGGTTTATTAGTAGATTAATTGTGGTTCTAATTTGGTTGAATCCCTTATTACTGGTGTTAACCCTTTCGGGTTACACTGATACTTTCTCGTTGACGCTCATATTATTAAGTTTGGTATTCCTAGTTCTGTACCAAAAAAGAAAAAAATACTATTTAGTAATACTCTGTGGATTTTCACTTGCGCTTTTTCTTTTCTTGAAACCTCAAACTCTGTTGCTACTTATCTTTCTATTTTTCTTCATTTTTGTCTTTGTAATTACACAGAAAGGATATGAAAACTTTATTGAAAAAATCTTCTTTCTTTCAAGTTTAATGCTTCCTAGTTTAATTCTTTTTGGACTCTATTCAGTAATACTTTCCTCCCCAACAAAGCTATCCTGTGGAGATGCTATTGGTCCTCGAACTATTTCAAGCCTTGAGCAAATAGCCCAGACTGAGTGGAATGTGTGCATAGATCCACTTCAAATCTCAATGACTTATCCTAAATCGGGTCCAACTGTTTGTATGGAGAATAAACTTAAAGCTTATTCTCCATTAGGTGAAGCTGGCTTTTGTGTTAAGAATTATGAGTTCAGCCAACCCCTAACAGTAAATGACTATTGGGAAACTGGTTATAAAAAACTAATGGGCCAAATTTTGAATGGTTCAGTTGAGCATATGCCCTCGTACTCTGCAAATATGCCAAACTTTTGGCATATTTATGTGGTTAACTTTCTAAACTATGATCAAGAAAGAGAGGTTTGGTCATACAAAGCCAGTGAAAATTTCAATAAGAATGTTTGGTACTCCATACTGTTGTTCGTTTTTGCATATTCATCTTTCTTGCTTTGGATATTTAGAAAAAGGATCAAGACCCCTTTTGATCTCATATCTTTAATTGGATTTCCCGTTACCTTTATAATTCCCATTTTTAGCACACTTGCCCACGAAAACCATCTTGCACTTGGCATTTTCTTTTCTTATTTATTAATCAATTTAAGACTATTCGATTCCAGATTTATAAAATTACTTCATTTTTTAATGATTATAATATCTAGCTTCCTTGCTTTAAATATTTCACGTTTATACCTTTGGCCTATGTGGGGGGAGTCTAACTCTAAACTGCTAAGTATAATTGGTAATAATTTTCTAGATTTTTTTCTGTATCCAAATATTTATCAAATAGCTTTATTAATTACCATAGCAGCAACTATTACACTTTTAGTTATTCCTTATGATAATAGTTCAATAAAAAAATTTAGAATAAAAAATTTATATTTTTAAAAATCTACAGATCTATATTTGATAGAAATTTAAAGTAGTTCTCCTTTTTTTAACACAAGACGCTCTTTATTTAAAGAATAAGTTCGGCCACAGGTGCATCGTGTTTCAGGAATAATTTGGTTGCCGCAGTAACAAATCCATGAGTAAAATTTTGCGGGATTACCTACCACCATTTCAAAATCTAAAATACTTCGAGTGACGACAGATCCTGCTCCTATAAATGCAGATTTGCCAATTACAACCCCGCACTTTATTGTGGCGTTTGCTCCGATACTTGCCCCTTCTTCTACAAGTGTTGGTAGAAAATTTTCTGTGGAGGTTCTATTATTATTCCTAGGAATCAAATCATTTGTAAAAATTGTGCCTGGTCCAATGAACACATCATTTCGAATTGTGACCCTGTCCCAAATGCACACCCCGTTTTTGATAGTCACGTTGTCCCCAATATTTGCTCCTTGCTCCACGAAAACTCCGCCACAGATATTGCAATTTTCCCCGATACTCGCCCCTTTCATGACATGCGCAAAAGCCCAAATCTTTGTGCCATTTCCAACGGTTTCACTCTCACAAATTCCTTTAGGATGAATGAATACGAATTTATCTGTTTCCATGAAGGGCCTCTCGAGTCTTTTCAATAACATAATTTACTTGTTCTTCCTGCATCCCTGGATACATAGGTAAAGAGATTATTTCATCGGCAAATTTCTCAGCTTTCACAAGTTCCTTATTTTTGAAACTATAGGACCCAAATGCTTTATGTTTATGAATAGGCGTAGGGTAATGGATCACAGTCGATATTCCAGACATTTTAAGTTTTTCAACAAATTGAGATCTATTTGTAACTTTAACTACAAATAAATGCCACACGTGTTTATTCTCAGGCAAAGTACTTGGTACAACCAAGTTTTTAATAGAGTTTAATTCTTTCAAATACCTTCCAGCTATTTCGCTTCGTTCATTATTCCAATTTACTAAATAATCTAATTTACAATTTAAGACTGCAGCCTGCAAAGTATCTAATCTGCTATTAAAACCCAGTACTGGATGTTGATATTTTATCTCGCTTCCATAATTTCTTAATTTTATCAATTTTTTATAAATTTCTTCACTATTTGTTGTTATCGCTCCAGCGTCTCCAAAGGCTCCTAGGTTCTTTCCAGGATAAAAACTTGTTGCAGATACATCGCCGAGATTACCTGCTCGAATACCCTGATTCGTAGCTCCTTGAGCTTGCGCTGCGTCCTCAACGATGTAAATGTCCTTGCCATTAAGGACTTTTCGAATCTCGTGTACTTGGACACACTGCCCGTATAAATGAACAGGCACAATTGCTCTTGTTTTTTTAGTAATTTTCTGTTCAATTTGACTTATATCCATTAAGTAGTAATCATCACAGTCAATAAATACAGGAATTGCACCAATTCTGACTACGGCAATTGCTGTAGCCACAAATGAATTAGTGGGAACTAAAACTTCATCTCCTGCTTTTATGTCAACAGCTCTCAATGAAAGTTCGATAGCGTCGGTTCCATTTGCAACACCAACGCAATACTTTGATCCCACAAAATTTGAATATCTCTTTTCAAAAATCTCAACTTCTTGGCCTAGAATAAAATCCCCATCCGAGATAATTCTCTCCCATTTATTAGCTAACTCCTGTTGAATTACTTTAGATTGATACGACAAATTTGAAAATGGGATAATCATTTATTAATTCTTACTATCATATGCCTCAGCGCTTAAAACCATTTTCTCTAGAACTCTAACTACCTTTAACCCAAATTCAATATCTGTTTTAGGTTGTAATCTATTCATTGCAGATTCTATAAAATGATTAATTTCCTGGTGCAATGGTTGATGTACTTGAATCTTTACTACTTCTTCTGCACCTCGCTTGACCGCTTTTCTAAATTGATCTAGATTATCGAAATAAGGGTATTTACTATCGTCTTCTTCAATTCCCCTGTCGAAAACTACTAATGGCGTATTTTCATTCAATTCATCGATTATCATCATTTTTTTTGATCCAACAACTATGATTTCTCTAGTTTTCCTGGGACTTAGCCAAGAACATTGTATATTTACAATCAAATTGTTCTTATACCTTAATGTAGTAAATGATGCATCAGCTATTCCTTTATTTATCCAATTTCCCTCAATTGAGGAGACACTTTCTGGTTCGTCTTGGAGAAAGTAGTTAAGAATTGAAATGTCGTGTGCTGCTAAATCAAATGTAACATTCACATCTGTCCTAACTGGACCTAAATTTGTTCTCTGCATCGTAATGTGAAATATGTCGCCTAGGTATCCTAGATCTAATAATCTCTTGGCTTCAATAATCGTAGAACTGTACAAATAAATATGACCTACCATCAGACATTTACTAAAGTTAGATTTCGTCTCTTCTTTTATAGACAGAGCTTCATCTAAACTTTTTGTCAGTGGTTTTTCAACAAAAATATGTTTATTTAGCTTTATAAAATATTTTAAAATCTCAAAATGCGATGCAGCTGGGGTCACTATAGCTACGCAATCAATTTCTGATTCTTGTATTGAAGTGTAATCTTGCCTTAATTCAACCTCAGGAAACTTATCTTGAAGCACCCCCCACTTGGATTTATCGAATTCGACAATAATGTTGACCATCGAACTAGGATGGTTCATAAAACTTCTTATAATGTTAGGTCCCCAGTGTCCGGCCCCAATAACAGCAACCCTCATGTGCCGTCGCTTCTAACGGAACAATAATACCTATAAGTTTTAAACTTTATTACTAACCAGAATGGGTAAAGCAAATCTAACCAACCCGAAATCGGTTTTATTTTGGTCTGTCCTTCCGACTTATGAGAATAAACCTTTCTCGCAGGTATTTCCTGAAATTTAAATCCTTCTAAACAGGATCGTATCAACATGTAGGGCTCTAGGGCATAGCCATCAAACTTTTGATCTTGCACTTCTGAATTAAAAAATTCGACTAAATTTCTGCTGTATGCTCTAAAACCATTTGTAGAATCTGTTATTTTTTGACCCGCTAATAAACTTGAAATATAAGAATGGACTCTTGTTGAGATAAGTCTATAAATTGGCATCTCGCCAAAGTCTCGATTAGAATGTAAATATCGTGATCCTTGTACAATCTCAAAACCATTCTCCTGAATAGGATTAACTAGATCAAATAGATTTTCTGGAAAATCTTTATTATTTCCGGCGATTATAACTAATATTTGATACTGGTTCTCCAAAAAATATTCAAATCCTCTTTTTAGTGCACTACCAACTCCATTATTATTCGAATTACGTATAACTCTAACTCCCATTGAAGTAGCAATTTGTGGAGTATCATCTAACGAGCCGTCGTCCACCACTAATGTGTTTTGCAGCATACTTCGGGGAATTCTATTTAAAACCTTCTCGATTTTCCCTTGTTCATTCAAAGCTGGAATTAAAACTAATGTTTTCAATTTATTTGCCATTCGGGTGATTAAAGTTTCTAGC
>Ga0315903_10007317_pt1 | contig 13804 bp, 14 predicted proteins | sample LakEriMetagenome_7_FD_203524 | JGI IMG/M metagenome (GOLD analysis project Ga0315903, IMG submission 203524) | Freshwater fungal communities from buoy surface, Lake Erie, Ohio, United States - Buoy 2 MA119 | ecosystem: Environmental > Aquatic > Freshwater > Lake | place: USA: Lake Erie, Ohio...
ATGGAATTTTTAACAGAAACATTTAAACCAAAAGATAAGGACATACTTCATTTTAAGAGAGGAATGAAATACCCCGCAGATAATATTTACGATTAGGAAAAAATGAAAAAATTAAATAAGCCCCAAAACTTAAACAAAAACTTCGAAATTTTAATTAAGTATACCTTTTTCTCCCTAATTTTTACCTGGCTGCTTTTTAATTTAATAACCTCTTCCACAATTTATGCAGATTTCTTTGCAGTAGCGCTTGCCTTAACTGCTTTATTTGGATCGGTTTTTGCTTTTAATCGTTCAAAAGAATGGGGGTTTTCAAAAAGCCAAGTAGGTTTAAGTTTATTATTTATTTCTTTGGCACTTTTGATGTGGTTCTTTGGACAAACTCTGTACTTCTTAGATTCAAAAACTGAAAATAAATTACATATTTATGAATTCTTTTTTATCTTTATTGATCCCCTCTATCTACTTGGAATCTACTATATTGCTAAATCAATCCGTACCTTTAATTATTTAAAATCAAATTTCTCTTTAGTTCTTCTCCCAATTTTAATTTTTATTCTTAACTTTTTAATTGTTTCATACGCTAATAAGGGAGATTTTTTAGAAATTCTTTACAATTTAAATATTACTGATGTTTATATTTTTGGAAGTATTGTTTTGGCCACTTTTGTAATATGCATCTTATTATTTTCTAAAAAATTAGGAGGGGTTTATAAAAAAGCCTTACATATACTTTTAATTGGGATACTTTTTCAATATTTTGGAGATAATCTTTTTGCTTTCTTTGAATCACAAGACTTAAACGGTTCGTTTGCTGACTTACTTTTCTTCGTATCTATATCATTTGTAATCTACGGTGTACATAAACTAGACCCATTAAAACTAAATGAATAACGAATACAAAAATATAATTGAAGAAATTATTTCAGAACAGACTAACATTGTTGGTGAAAAAATTGCACAAAACAGAGTTGAAGCAACAAATGTAATCAAATACGGAAAAGAAGGTCTCGAAATCTTATCCGACCCTAAAGATGCGCTTAAAAAACTTATAGATTCATTTGCGGAAATCTTTGGAGAAGCGTCGACCGAAGTGTGCGAAGATGTAATCAAAAGACATAAACTAATTTCTACTAAAAGTAAAAAATTAAGATAAAATATTTATCTATGCCAAAAAAAATTAACCTAGAAAGAGAGTTATACCTTAAGAATCGTGAGCTTTACACTGCGCATAAAAAATCCCAAAAACTAATCTACAATATTTCAGAAGCAATTTTTGTTTTAGATAACAAACTTAAAATTACCTTGGCAAATAAAAAAAGTGAAATTTTATTTGGTAAAAATCACGATTTAATAGGAAAGAAAATTGATGATGTACTTTTTCTTACGTTTAAAAATTCTAAAGTTATTCCAATCAAGAATTTTATTAACGAATCTGGTTTAAATCTTAACGGACTAAAACAAGTAATTGATGGAAAAGATTTCTATTTTAATTTAAGAATCTCGGTCATTACATCAGAAGATCCTCAAAATGACGAGTATGTTGTAACTCTATCAGATGTAACTCCGGAAAAAAAAGCCGAGATTTCAAAAGATGATTTTATAACAATAACTTCTCATGAGCTTAGAACTCCCATGACGATAATAAAGAGTTATTTATGGTTATTAGAAGAAGAGAAAGCAGGAGCCCTTAATCAAAAACAAAAAGATTATATTGAAAAAGCAATAAATTCTACTGAAAGAATGCTAAGTTTAATTAATGACATGCTTTCGGTATCAAAGCTTGAACAAGGAAAAATTGATTATAAATTTGAGATTTTTGATATTGATAAATTTATTTCAGAAACCTTACCTGAATTTGAAATAAAAGTAAAAGAAAATGGTAATAAACTAATATTCGAACACTTACCAGATAGCAAAATGGTTTTAGCTGACCAAAAAAGACTCAAAGAAGTTTTATACAATCTAGTGGGTAACTCAATTAAATTCACCAAAAACGGAACAATAAAAGTAAAGACGATGTCTAATGATAAGTTTATTAAAGTTTCTGTAATTGATACGGGTAAGGGTATCTCAAAGGATGATCTCGAAAAATTATTTAAGAAATTTGGTAAATTAGAAAATTCCTATGAAACTATGGCAGAGTCTAGCGGAACTGGTCTTGGTCTTTATATAACAAAACAATTAATTGAAGGTATGGGTGGAAAAATAACTGTTAAAAGTGATGGTGAAAATAAGGGTGCTGAATTTATATTTTTTCTTCAAAAAAAGTAATCAAATTTTAAATTTAAATATAAATAGTTAGGGACGGGAAAGCAATTAATATAGCTTTCCCGTCCCGTAAACTAATCAAGCAAAATTATGCTTTAAGAGCGTCTTTAAGAGTCTTACCAGCCTTGAATGCAGGTCTTCTTCTTGCAGGGATTTTTATCGGAGCGTTAGTTCTGATATTTCTTCCCATCTTTGCAGCAACGTGTCTTGGTTCAAAAGTTCCAAAACCAGTTAAAGTTACTTTCTCGCCTTTTACTAAAGCGTTAGTGATAACTTCCATGAATGCGTCTAAAGCTCTACCAGAATCAACTTTAGTCATTCCTGTTGCATCAGCAAGAGCATTAATTACATCTTGTTTGTTCATTAAAATGCACCTCCTTTCAAAAATTTAAATTTCATAATCTATTCTTTTAATAATCTTACTTTCAGTATCAATAAATAAACTTCTAAATGCTTTTCTTCCAAACTCTTCCCATACAAATCTTTGATTTTTGGCAGTAAGAAAAAAATCTATTATCAAATCTTTTTTTACACCTAACACTGAATCAATATTTCCACACATACCTAGGTCGGTAATATAAAAAGTACCGTTAGGTAAAATCATTTGGTCACAGGTTGGAATATGCGTGTGAGTTCCAACAACTATATCAACTTTTCCATCTAAATAAAAACCCATAGCAAGTTTTTCACTAGTTGCTTCAGCATGAAAATCAACAATCTTTAGATCAATTTTTTGGGATGCAGTAATTTCTAGGATTTCATCAACCTTTCTAAAAGGATCGTCTAACCTTTCATTTAAAAAAGTTCTTCCCATCACATTTATAATCAATAATCTTCTATTATTTCTTGTCTCAACAATCTTATATCCAAAGCCATGTGTACCTATAGGATAGTTTGCAGGTCTTATAATTGGAAATGAATTTAAAATTTCTTCAGAATTTTTTTGCCAAAATACATGATCTCCGCTTGTAAAAAAATCTACACCAGAGCTAATAAGTGAGTTCAGCGTCTCAAATGAAACCCCTCTTCCCCCTTCTGCGTTTTCAGCATTAGCAATTACATAATCCAATTCGTATTCTTTTTTAATATTAGGGAGAAAATTATTAACAACTTCTAATCCTGGGTTTGAAACTATATCACCTAAAAATAAAATCTTCATTTAATTTGTTTGAAAGAAAAATTATAAACTTCGTATTTTCCGAATAATACAACAGGATCTTTCATTGACATTAATAATACAATTAAAATAAATATTATCAATACAACAAAAAAAGCTTTAAAAAAAGATTTAAGAAGATGAGAAAACAAATACAAAAATAAAAAAGCTAAAGCTAAATAAATTACTGCATTTATCATAACAAAATAATTATTACACTAAATATCAATAAAAAACAGAGATTGATTTTTATTGATATTTATATAGTGTAAAAATTAAAATTTATTTAGCAGTTGCAAGTTGTCTTGTTTCTCTAATGACAACAACTTTTACAACACCAGGATAAGTTTGTTCTAATTCAATCTTTTTAGCAATTTCTCTAGCTAAAAATGAGGTAGAGTAATCATCAACTTGTGCGGGTTTAACATAAACTCTTACTTCTCTTCCGGCAGATAAAGCAAAAGCATGATCTACACCATCAAATGATGTCGCAGCTTCTTCAAGATTTCTCATTCTTTTGACATAAGATTCAAAATCTTCGGTCCTAGAACCAGGTCTTGCGCCACTAACGTGATCAGCAAGAGCAACTATTGCTGATTCAATTGAACTAAAAGGTTTATCTTCGTGATGTTCTGCAACACAATTAATTATCTTATCGTTAATTTTAAATTTTCTTAGATATTCAACTCCGATATCAACGTGGGAACCTTCTTTATCCATTATTACTTTACCAATGTCATGGAATAAACATCCTAATTTTACAATCTCAACATCAGCTTTTAACTCTGAAGCGATTGAGACACCAATTTTTACAACTTCAGTAACATGTTCAATCATATTTTGACCGTATGAAAATCTGTATCTAAATCTTCCAAGGGTTTGAATCACTTCTTTGGGAATATTAAATATTCCTAGCCTATGACACAACTCGGAACCTTCTTTGTAGATAACTTGATCCATCTCACCTTTAGTTTTCTCAACAATTTCCTCAATTTTTGCAGGTTGAATTCTTCCATCTGCAATTAATTTTTCCATGGAAATTTTAGCAATCTCTCTTCTAACCGGATCAAAACAAGAAATTAATAAATCACCTGGAGACGAATCTAAGTCAACCTCAACCCCAGTTAGCTCTTCAAAAGTTTTTATGTTTCTTCCTTCTTTACCAATTATCTTTCCTTTAATCTCATCACTTTGAAGTCTTATTCTTGAAGATGTATATTCAACAACGTAATCAGTTGCACCTTGCCTCATAGCATCTACTAAAATTTCCTTAGCTTTTTCTTCAGAATTCTTCTTTAATTCCTCCTCAAAAGTTCTAATTTTCTTTCCATATTCTTCTTTAAGGTCTTTATCTACAGTTTCGATTAATCTTTTCTTTGCTTCATCTACAGTCAATTTTGATATTTTTTCTAATTTCTCTTGTTCTGATTGAATCATCTCCTCATAGTTTTTAATCTTAGAGTCTAACTGTTCTTTAAGGGAATTAATTTCGGACTGTTTTCTGGAAATCTCAGATTCTTTACTTTCGATAATAGTTGATTTAGCAGTTAATTTTGCACTTTCCTCTGCAATCTCATTTTTTTTAGTTCTCACGTATTCGTCAGTCTCATTTTTAATTTTAAGAGCCTCATTCTTAGCTTCCAATACGATTTCAAAGGATTTTTGCTTAGCCTCAAGGTAAACCTCAGTATTTTCGACGCTTTTGGTAGGAGATCCTAATCCAGAAATATCAATTTTCTTAGTAAGAACTAAACCTAAAACAATTAAAATGAGAGCCAAAAGAATAAAAGTCAAAATTTCCATAATTTCTTATTACCATATTTATTATAGTAATCCCTTTCAAATAATAATTACAACGGATAGATTTTAAGTTTTTTGAAGTAAAAAGTCAATTAAATTAAATATTTCTATAGGTTATTAACGTCTATATGTTTAATTATTTGATTATATCTAAATCCTCTAGATAATAGATACTTTATAACCACTTCTCTAGGTTTAGAATTTAACTTTCTAGTATTCTTTTTCATAAATTTAAGTAGTTCAAACTCTTCATTATCTTTGAAGTATTCATTGAGCTTAATATCAATTAATTTTGCCGGTAAATGTTTACGCAATAACTTTATTTTTAGCTGTATTTTAGAGTAACCCTTTATTGAAGAAATATTTTCAAGGTATTTATCTATATAAATTTCATCGGGGTAAAAAAAGTTATGCAAATCTAAAAATTCGATTATATTTTTTTCTTCATCGGAATCCAGATTCCAAGATTTTAATTTAGCTATTAATTCACTCCTACTTCTAATATTTTTAGAACAATAAGCTAAGGCTTTATTTAAATTATTCTTCAATCTCTTCAGTATCCTCTTCAACAGCTATTTCAAGAGGAATTGATTCTTTACCGGATAATACTAATTTTTTAATTTGATTGTATAAGTCCTCGGTAACTTTTGGATTTTCTTTTAAGTATTCCTTAGCACTATCTCTTCCTTGAGCAATTTTACTTCCGTTATACTCATACCAAGAACCACTTTTCTTTACAAGGTTTAAATCAGTTGCAATGTCCAAAACATTACCTTCTCTTGAAATTCCTTGAGAAAACATGATATCAAATTCGGCGGTTCTAAAAGGCGGAGCTACCTTATTTTTAACTACCTTTACTTTAGACCTAATTCCTCTTACATCATCACCATCTTTAAGTGTTTCAGATTTTCTAATTTCCATTCTAACAGAGGCATAAAATTTCAAAGCATTGCCCCCAGGTGTAACCTCAGGGTTTCCAAACATTACGCCAACTTTCATTCTTAGCTGATTAGTAAAAATAACAGTACAGTTTGATTTACTAATCGCACCAGTAATTTTTCTTAAAGCCTGAGACATTAATCTTGCTTGAAGAGCCACAAAACTATCTCCCATTTCTCCCTCTATCTCAGCTCTTGGTGTTAGAGCAGCAACAGAGTCGATTGCTATTAAATCAATAGCATTAGATCTAATTAAAGTTTCTGCAATTTCTAAGGCCTGCTCACCGGTGTCGGGTTGAGAAACTAATAAATTTGTAACATCAACACCAGTTTTTTCAGCATATACTGGATCAAATGCATGCTCTGCATCTATTAAAGCAGCAGTACCTCCCATCTTTTGAGCTTCTGCAATAATATGTTGGACTAAAGTTGTTTTTCCTGAGGATTCAGGTCCGTAAATTTCAATAATCCTACCTTTTGGAACTCCTCCAATTCCTAAGGCTAAATCTAAAGCAAGAGATCCTGTAGGAATAACCTCTACATCTTTATGCAAAGTTCCATCTCCTAATTTCATAATGGAACCTTTTCCAAAGTTTTTTTCAATCTGAGCAATTGCGGATTGAAGAGCTAAATTTTTATTTGGGTTAACTTCTTGTTTTGTTGGTGTTTTATTTTTCATGAGTTAAGTTTAGCACCAAAAAAAATTTTAGTAATATATAAATTCTATTTTAAACAGAATTTGAAAATTATAATCTAGAAATAGCTAAGTTTAACCTTGATATAACTTCATCTTTTCCAAGAATGGAAATAATTTCTATTATTGGTGGGGTAACTGTTTCACCTGTAACAGCAATTCTTAAAGTCATAAAAAATTCTTTCATTGAATAATTATTTTCTTTAACTTGCTCATGTAGTTTTTTATCCAAGAAAATAAATGAGAAATCTTGAGAACTTATCATAGCTTCTTTAAAAAATTCTAAAACAAATTTTGAGTTTGAAGAATATTTACCTAAAATTACATTATCAACGGTTGGTTTATTTAAATAATAATCTGTAACTAAATCAAATTCGGATAATGTGTCTAATCTTTCTTTAGCGAGTCTTACAATATCTAAAACCTTCTCTCTTGAATAATTTTTTTCAATTTCAAAAATAGAGCAAGGTGTGTTAAACCTTATAGACCAATCTTTAATTTTTTCTAAAAACTCTTCATTTGTAAGTTTTTGAATGTAAGTGTTGTTGAACCAATTTAATTTATCAAAGTCTAAGGAAACTAAATCTGTTTTATGTATTCTGTTAAGATCAAAATCGCTAATAAACTCTTCTAAAGTATAAATTTCTTTTTCGGTACCGGGGTTCCAACCTAAAAACATTAGCTGGTTTAAAATAGCATCTGGAAGGTACCCTCTCTTAATAAAATCTAAAGCGTTAGTAGTACCCTCTCTCTTAGACATCTTTTTATTAGAACCTACAAATTTTAAGTTTGGTAAGTGACCAAACTTTGGAGGTTCGAATCCAAAAAATCTATATAACAAAATATGTTTTGGAGTAGAGGAGACCCACTCAACACCTCTCATTACGTGAGTTATCTCCATTAAATAATCGTCTACAACAACTGCAAAATGATAGGTCGGGTATCCATCTGATTTTATCAAAACCGCATCATCAATATCATTTGAAGGAAAAGAAACAGGTCCCAAAACAAAGTCTTCATAGTCTATACTTTCATTTTGAGGAACATTTAACCTTACTGTATAGCTACTTCCGTTTTCAAGTTTTTCATTAATAACTGTTTCGTTAAGATTTAAACAATGCTTATCATATTTAAAAGCCTTGTTTTCTTCCTGACTTCTTTTTCTAAGTTCACCGATTCTTTCTTCAGAACAAAAACAGTAATACGCCTTTTTATTAGAAATTAATCTTTGGATATACTCTTGATAGATATTAAGTCTCTCTGATTGAATATACGGGCCTTTGGGACCTCCGACAACAGGGCCTTCATCCCATTCTAGGCCATATGCCCTTATTGCATCCATTATTCTATTCAAAGCTCCTTCTACATATCTATTTCTATCGGTATCTTCAATTCTAAGAAGAAATTTTCCATTATTTTTTCGAGCCCAGGCATAATTAAAAAGTAAGGTTCTTAAGCCACCAATATGAAATTCCCCGGTAGGAGAAGGAGCCATTCTGGTTCTAATTTCAATAGATTTCATAGGTAAATTTTATCACGGAAATTATGTTAATATTTTGTTATGAAATTGTATGAAGTTTCAAATTTTATTAGAAAAATAATAAATATTATTATTGGAGTTGTTATAGTTATTTCCTTATATATTTATGTAGAACCAATTGCTTCTCAATTATTTTTATCAGTAAAGCCTGAAGATCAGCCAAATATTCCATATAAGGTAAATAGAATAAATTTTACAATAGACCCGGCTTTTAACCTAAGCCTAGCAAACACTAGAATAAACTATCTTGGAAATCCGAACTCTCAATGGGAAAATCTTAAAACAAAAAAACTTAAAGTTTACTCTTACAACTTTTCTTCCGTAGAGGATATAGATTACACACCTAAGGCTAAGGGAATCGCTCTTCAATTAGGTTATGACGACCTAAATCAAAGAGATAACGCTGAATTAAGTAATAAATATGTTTGGGTAAAAAATGGACTTATTTTTGAAATAGATAAAATAAGCAAAAAGATGCTTCAAGTCCCACAACAATCAAATTTTGCATCCTATAAACAATATCTCTCTTCAGGAAATTTTTTGACTCAAGAAGCGCCTAAACCTTTTGTTTTAAATTTTCTTACATCCACAGGCAGGTTTACAGATAAAGAATTAAAAGAACTTGAATTAGAACCTCAATTTATAAGATTTGAATCAAACAATTTAGTAGAATCAAATAACATAGCTGCAGAGTTAAGTTATGTAAAAGTGTTCAGAAAACTTTCCGAACTAAAGGTTGTATCCAAAAGATACGAATTTCCTCAAATTTATTTTTATGTTTCTAGCTTAAGACCTGAAATTGAGACTAACTTTAAAAACTATAGATTTATGCATTTCAAAGTTAATAAGCTAGAATATACTCCAGCTTTTAATGAGTTTGAATTTGATTTGATACCTATTCCAACTGTTGTTAACGATTTAAAACAAGGAAAATTCATAATCTCAGATATGAAATTCTCGGGAGAAGCATTTGCCGCAACACCTAATCCAAGCACCACTAATATCCAAACCATAACATTTGATTCTTATGAATTAGGTTATTACGATAATTTTGAAGAAACAATAAACAATGAGTATATCCAACCCATCTACATCTTCAAAGGGGCTGTAGAATTAGATACAGGAAATAGAGGAAGAATAACAGTGTATACATCTGCTATCAATCCAATTTTTGTTAATTAATCAAAATTTAAATTATTTATAATCTGTTTGGTATCTGAATACCTATTTGCGGAATTTAAAATTACCACCAAGACATCTATCTCCCTACCTCCATCGGTATAACGATAGATTAAATTTTCATTAGCTCCGTCCGTTGTACCTGTTTTGACACCAGTACTATTTTTCTCACTAAAAAGCATTTTATTTGTATTTGTAATCACTCTTTGGTTCTCTAACTGGAAGCTTTTAAGCTTTACTATTTCTGAAAAAACCTCTTTCTTTAGAAACTCTTTGGTCATAATTAACATGTCTTCAGAGGTTGTATAATTATTTGTAAAATCTAGACCTATATAATTTGTGAAGTTTGAATTTTTTAAACCTATCGATTTGGCGTAATTATTAAAATTTTGAATACTTATATTTGAGTTTGTTCTTGAAAGCAAACATATTGAGTCAGCCCCAGAAAAAATTAAACTAGAGTAAACTAGATCTTTAACAGAAACCTCTTCACCAACCCTAAAACCTACTTTTTGACCATTTACTAAAGTACATTCTGAAGTGATTTTGAAACGGTCATTGAAATTTAAATCCTGAGTTAAATACATCACTGATAAAACTTTAACCAGAGAAGCAGGAGGTAAGGTTTCATTTTTGTTTTTTGAAGTCAGCTCGACTTGATTTTTTAAATCGTATACTAGATAACTTCTTGCTAGAAGATTTAGAGGCTTTATACTTAAAACTTTCTTAGCAGGCGTGGTTTCTATTAAATTAACTTCCTTAATGTTATTTTCTGATAAGACTAATTGCTCATTAGCAGAAGTATTTAGTCTTAATAAAGAATCCGGAACTGTCTCACTTAAACTTAAAACTGGTTTTCTTCTAGTCATTTTCATAAAGTCTTCAATACTTGAGTCTTTTAAGTTCCAAAATGAAAGCGATAGAAATACAGTAAAAACTGCGAACAGTAACCATTTTATTTCAAAGTTAATAAAGTTTACTATTTTCAAAAAAATTAAGATAAAGTTTAAAGTTATTCTTTGTGTTAAGTTAAATTCAAGCATTAGAATTTTTTATATCAACAATATTTAAATCAATTGATGTATTTCCTCTGTATTCATTTTTTCTAATTTTGAAGGCAATGTCAATCTTTAAACCCAAGTATAAATCGTAGGTTTCAGGTTCGTATCCAAAAATAATTCCTTTAAAGTCCCTAACTCCATCTGTAATTAATAAGGAAAGGTGGTTTTTCTTTTCTCCCAAGAATTTTATCTCTTTTATACTAAGATTTTTTACACAAAATAAAGGTTCTTCATTCCCATTTCCAAAGGGTTCTAACTTGTTTAAGAACTTAAGTAATTCTAATCCAATAATACTTGAATCAATAATCGCTGCAATTGTTATTTTTTTATTAAAATTAAAGTCTTTTAATTCTGTTTCAAAGTGGTTTTCAATCTTATCTTTAACTTCCAAAAATTTTTCAGGTGCCAGAGAAAAACCAGCGGCCAGTTCATGACCTCCCACTGATATAAAATCCTCAGAAAACTTTTTTAAAATTTCTATAATGTTCACTCCCTTAATGGATCTAGCGCTTCCTTTATATTTATCTTCATTATTTGAGATAACTAAGGCAGGTCTATTATATTTTTGTACTAATTTTGAAGCCACTAAACCCATAACTCCCTCATGGAAGTTTTCGTTAAAAACAATTAATACCTTTGGTAAATTTCCACTATCAATATTTAAAATGGATAAAGAATCATCAGTTATTTTTTGACGTTGTAGATTTATTTCGTTAATAACCGAAACCAATTCCCATGCTTTATTTCTGCTTTCAGCATTTAAAAGATCCAAGGATGTATCAGCAGAACCAATTCTTCCAGAGGAGTTTAATCTCGGCCCTATTACAAAACCAATTTCATAAACCGATATTTCTTTATAATTTTTATTATTAAAATCCAAAATAGTTTCAATTGATAAAGGAGGACTGGATCTTAAGCTATCAAGCCCATGTTTTATAAGGGACCTATTAAAACCAATCAATGGAAAAACATCTGTCACTGTTGCAATAGAAGCAAGGGCCATTACTTTTGGGTCTTTATTTCCAAGACCTAAAGATAATAACCAAGAGATAGTAGATCCAACAACATTATCATTCCAAACTATAGCATCAGCGTCTGGAGTAATCTCTGGTTTATGGTGGTGATCAGTAATAATTACTTTATTGCCTAAATTCTTAAGATACTCAACCTGACTTACTGAAGTAATACCACAGTCTACAGTAATCAAAAGGAAGTTTTGATTAAACGCTATATCAAGTAATTTCTTAATAGTTTTATCAGATAAACCATAACCATCTTCAAACCTATCTGGTATCAAACAAAATACATTTTGGTAATTTAGAGTATTTTTCAAGGTTTGATAAAGTATTGTAGTCGCACAGACCCCGTCTGCATCATAATCTCCATGAATAAGAATAAGCAAATTATCAGAAATTGCTTGATTGATAATCTCTTTAGCTTTCTTGATGCTGTCAAAAAAATCAACCTCAAAATACTTATCATTTAAAAGATTAACAGGATGGGGAGGGTTATAAAATTCTTCTTCAGTAAAATTTTTTAGCTTGCTTTCAATTAATTTTGCTTTTAAAATCTCGAGATTTTCAGGATTGGATAGAATCTCCCAATCATACATATTATTTTCTTACTTTTTTTAAAAATAAAACGATTGGTGATGCAATAAATATAGAGGAGTAAGTTCCCGCTGCAATTCCTATCACAAGAGCTAAAGAGAAATATCTAATTGATCCAGACCCTAGTAAAAATAAAGAAAACATAATTATTATTACAGTAAAGGAAGTAATAATAGATCTATTTAAAGTTTCAAAGATTGAAAGATTGAAGATTTCAACGGTTGATTTTGATTTTTCAAACTTAATTAAGTTTTCTCGAATTCTATCAAAAACCACAATCGTGTCGTTAATAGAAAAACCAGCAATTGTTAAAAGAGCCGTTAAAAATAACGCATCAATTTCCACATTATAGAGGTAACCTGCCAAGCTAAAAAAAGATACTACAATTAGAATGTCATGAAATATAGCAATTATTGCTGCAATTCCAAAATACCAAGAAGAAATCTTTTCGCTAATACCGCTAAAGGAGTAAGCAACATAAAGAATAATACCAACAAGAGCAATAACTAAAGCCAAAAAAGAATTCTTTGCAAACTCAATACCTATTGCTGAACCTATTACTTCAATATCAGTAACCTGAAGGTTAGAATCTAAACTCCTAATTTCTTTTGTAATTTCTTGAACCCTTTCATTTTGAGTTTCTGAAATTTTGAGATGTATAAGAGAATCTTTCTCGTACAATTCTTTTATTTCAAAATTAAGTTGGGAACTTAATTCTTTAAGTTTTTTATCATAATCTAAAAGATTACTAATCTTAATCACAGTACCTCCTGTATACTCAATCGAGGTTTTAAAACCAAAAGATGTAATTATAAATAAGCCAATTACAATGGTTAGGGCTGAAAAAAACATAAAATATTTTGTAAACTTTAAAATGTTCATTTTATTTTAACCTCTTTAATAAATAACCTTGTCATTAATTGAGAAACATAAACACAAGTAAACAATGAAACTAAAATACCAATAGTCAAAGTGACTCCAAACCCTTTGACAAATCCGGTACCAAACTGAATTAAGATTAACGATACAAGAAGTGTTGTAAAGTTAGAATCCTTAATACTTGACCAAGCTCTTTGATATCCATTAATTATTGCCATTTGAGAGGATTTACCCCACCTTACTTCTTCCTTAATTCTTTCAAAAACTAAAATTGAAGCGTCACAGGCAACTCCAATTGAAAAAATAAACCCTGCAATTCCCGGCAAGGTAAGAACAACATTTAGAAGTTTAAATATTGCAAGGGAGATAGAGATATAAATTAGCAGACATACCACGGAAATAACACCCAAATTTCTGTAGGTAATTATTAGGAATACTGAAATTATTGTTAACCCAATTAATCCGGCAATTAAACTTTTTTGGACAATTTCTTTCCCTAAAGTTGCTCCAATAAACGATTGTTCAACAATCTCGATTGGGACTGGAAGAGCTCCTGCTCTTAAAAGAGTTGAAACATTTTTAGCTGTCTCTAAATCGACACCAGTTATTGTAGGATCGTTTACCAAGCCTGAGGCAAGCTCCTCTGAAACTACAGGGGCTTGTAATAAATTTTCATCTA
>Ga0315903_10007321_pt1 | contig 13800 bp, 29 predicted proteins | sample LakEriMetagenome_7_FD_203524 | JGI IMG/M metagenome (GOLD analysis project Ga0315903, IMG submission 203524) | Freshwater fungal communities from buoy surface, Lake Erie, Ohio, United States - Buoy 2 MA119 | ecosystem: Environmental > Aquatic > Freshwater > Lake | place: USA: Lake Erie, Ohio...
GGGCGCTGATCCGCATCCGCAGCGGCACGCTCGGCGTCGAGACGGAGACTGTGGTGGTGGCGGAGATCATCGACGGACCAGACAGCGACGGCTGTTACACAGTCCAGCCCCGCACGATCCAAGCCGTTTACACGGGCAGTGGCAGCGGGTCGGGGAGTGTGTAACGATGGCCGGCAACTTCAATCAGTCTGGGTGCGCGCCCTGTTGTGGTGGTGGCGGTGACGACGTTCCGACATTCGGAGAACCGTGCGGGTCTATAATCACACCTGCGACATGGACACTGGTTTGGTCTGGAACGTACCAGTGGGAGGGTTGGGGTTGCCCTGCGGTACCAGCATGCACCGGGACGAGGAATGGCAACTATTACACAGTGACGGACTATGGCGGAAGCATTACGTTGTACCAGTGCCCAACGAACCCGTGCGTGTGGGATTCATTTCAGGGAGGCTGCGGCACTGGCACAAACAACGAGTACCACACCGTCGGAAACGTCCTACATCAGTACTGCACGTCAGGGAGCTTAGATACCGGCACGAATTATCCGCTGCGGTGCGTTCTGACCATAGACTACCAGCAGTTCTATCGAGTGGCGAGCCTCTATATTGCGGCGCAAGTGATAAGTGTTAGCATCCCGTACCCAGACCAATATGCCCGACTTCTTTGGCAGGGCGCATCTGGATTGCCTTCTGGTTTGACTGAGTTTGCCACCCCCATATCTTTGTCGAGTGTAGATTGCTTTTCAGGTTACCCGTTCCACGTCGGCGGTGGGGCCACGGTCACGCCGGAATATTGATGTTCACGGACACATACCATTGCACCAGTCGCGTCCACTGCCATCAGTGCCGACGCGATGCGAAGTGGCGCGCACAACTGGGCGCCCCCGACAAATGCCCGTTCGGCGTGGTGACCGGGGTGGGGGACGTGGTTGAGCGGATTGCGCAGCCGATCGCCAAGATGATCGATGCCGTTGCCGGCACCAACCTGCAAGGCTGCGGCGGCTGTTCCAAGAGGCGCGACGCACTTAATCGCCTCAATAAATAGCCCCCGCCAATATATTCCGTCGCCGCCGATTGCCTCCCATCTCCCCAGGGTTCACGGTTGACCCATGAAACTGCGAATCTTGATTTTGGCGGTTTTGACCGCCTCGTTTTCCTTCCCCGCCGTCGCCGGCCAAACCAACTTCGTTTTCACCGCGACAGGCGGCTCCACCAACCAAGTCGCATGGGCGCCCTCTGGGAACTGGTCCTACGTGTTCATTCGCTTCGAGGGCACGGCCCGCGTGGCAATCAACGAAGCGGCCACCGCATCCTCGCCCGTGGTGGTGAGCAATACCGTGTGGACGGTCACCGCACCAGACCCCGCGCCGAAGATCAACGTGGTCGGCACGGGCGCCAGCTGTCCTATTCACATTAACGCCGTCAGCAAGTAAGGAGCACCCATCACATGAGCCAACCACTGAAACTGGTCACCGGTGCGATCCTGGGCGTGCTGGCGGTCCTTTTTATCGGCTCCGTCATCGCCACGGACATGGACATTCCGAGCGGGAACTCGGGCGCGCTCACAGCGGAGTCGGACCCCGCATTCGTCGCCGCATCGAACATCTTCCTGCAAGTCGAGGCGGACGCGGCGGCATTGGCTACTGGTGTGGTTCTGCAAGCGCAGATTGACGAGCTTGCCAACACGACATGGCAGGATGCCGTGATTGATGTTGACCTCAACACACCACCGGGAGGCCCGATAAGCGGCGACCGGTACGTGGTGGCGACAGGCGGAACTGGAGATTGGGCAACCAAGGACAAGAACATCGCGCAATGGAACGGCTCGTCGTGGGACTTCACGGCACCCGTGACCGGCATGGGCGTGAACGAGACGGACAGCGGAAACGACTACCGATACAGCGGGACGGCGTGGACGTTGTTCAGCGGACCAGCACCAGCCAAGAGCGTGAGCGTGCAGGAGTTGGACGGGTCGCCATCTATTGCCGGTGCGACAAAGATTGTTGTCCCGAACGGTAGCCTCACGAAGTCTGGAACATCGGCCACATTCTCATGGGTGCGAACCCTCACCAACGACGCCTCTGTTGCCGCAGGCACCATCGTCGGGTCGGGCTCCACGTTGGGGATTGGGACGCTGGCGAGCGGTGTGAGCTTGAGCGGATACGAGGCCACAGTGCGACCTTCTGACGTGTTCGGCTGGTACTCAGGAGGGTCAATCGCATCGAGCAATAACGCGGCTCCGGTCTACTGGTCCTCGACCGACGCCAACGGCGACTACCTCGGCATTGGGTTCACATCGAGCGACACACTCCTGCAATCTCGATATGCGTTTGCGGTGCCGAAGATACCGAGCTACGCGAGCGGGTGGGGCGCAGGCACCGGCATGGTGGTGAGCGTGTACACCAGCGACACCGGGACGAGCAGTCTGATGGACTTCAGACTTACATCACCCAACGGCACACAGTTCTCGACCAACAACCTCGCGTCATCGGTTGCCAATACACTGACCCATTTCTACATTCCAACAGCAAGCCTGCCGGGGTTCAGCAACTCCACCGCAACGGCTGATTGGACGATCCGATTCGACTTCAAATGTAAATCATCCGCGACCAGCGCGGTGTCACGAGTGAGGTTTATCTACCAATGAGATATTTCCTGACAATCTTCTTTCTGGCGGTGACGGCGCAGGCGCAGGTGAATGCGTGGAGCCTGGGATGGACGCACGGCATGACAACGGCAGTCAATTTCGATGAGGGTACACGCACAAACGGGCCGGTGGCAAATTGGGCAAAATACAGCGACACAGCCGTCATGTATGGCGGTTCACCCATCGCGGCGTTCAATGGGCGGAGAAACTCCATGAACACCACGACAGTTGGCGGACGCGCCAATGATTTCTCCACAGCGGCAGGATTAGACAAAACAAAACCGTTTACCATCTCCATGTGGGTTTATACCACCCTAACCGGCGCAATCGACACCTTGTGGGGCGTCGGCGCAACAGGTGCCGGTAGTTACTCTGGACAATCTTTTCAGGATGCGAGCTACCACATTGTCTATAATGGCTCACAGGGTGTAGATGCCATCACCGATGCACGGTGTGCCAAGTTGCCCACCTCTCAATGGGTCCATTACGTGGTGACGTATGACGGAACTTATACAGATGTCACAAGTTGGAAGGTGTATTACAATAAAGTCAGTCAAACCATGAGCAACTACACATCCAACAACACAGGGCTCAATCCTACATCGGTTGCAAGGTGGTGTGTAATACATCAAAGTACCGGCTATTTATTCGGGTACATGGATAACATCCAGTTTTATGATCGTGTACTAACTCAATCGGAAGTGAACACACTCTATGAGGAAGGCTTGGTGAATAAATGAGGACATTGCTTATACTGTTTCTATCGGCATCCACTTCGTTCGCGCTGACCCCCACCCAACGCACGGAACTCAAGACCCGCGTGGACGAGGCGAAGGCGGCTGGTGTGCGGGACACGTCGAAGATACTGGAGCGGCTCGTCATCGCACAGCAGACCGGCACCACGACCAACACCGTGACGCAAGCCCGTGAGCAATGGGAGAAACAACTCATCACCGGGTTCAAGATGGTCTGCACGGCGGCAGGCATCACGTTTGCCAACCTCGCAACGGCAGGAACAGTCCGCACCAAGCTGGCGACATACGCACAAGGATTGACCGCTGCCAACCGCGAGGAGTTTCAAGTCATCACGGCACCGCTGTTTTGGATTGCGTATGACCGCTACCGCTCGCAAGACCCCGCGACGATTGACGCCGATAACGTGAGTTACCAGACATTGACGCCGGTTTACGGCACACCGATCATCACATTCCCCATCACGGGCGCAGACGTGGAGGACGTGCAGAGGAACCCATGACCAAGCTCCTCCCAATCCTCCTCCTGACTGGCTGCTGCTACGTGCGGACGCCCGACGCCACCGTCATCGACATCGGGACAGGTCGACGGTGCGTACACGTCGGCAAGGTCGTGGTGACACATTCGGAGATTGACGACACGTTACGGGCGACGGGCGCACTGGTGGGCGAGGCGGCGAAGGCGGCGGGGTATGGCAACCCGGGCGAGGCGTCAAGACTCAAACGAATCTATCCACCGCAATGAACCCGACCGCCCCACAGAATGTCGCCATCGCGCTCAACAAGACCCACCCGGTCTTGTCGTGGTCGCCGCAGGCTGACGCCACAGGGTTTGAGATTGAGTTGTTGCTGCCCGGCGATACCGCCTACACCCTTCGCGCCGGTTACGGATCACGGGTGCGGTTGGATGGTGCGAGTACAACGTGGACCGACAACCAATACTCGACATTGGCACCAACCTGCCGACAGTACGGCGGCACATTGCAATACCGGATGCGAGCCATCAACGGCAGCGAACGGTCGGAGTGGGTGAACGCAAAACCCGTCACGCTCTCGACGACGATGGGTGTGTGGAAACCGACACCGATGGCCGACGTGATCGCGTACGCTTGTTCCAGTGGACACGGACGGGTCATCAAAGTCACACTGAAAGACGACGGCACGGCAATAGTTGAAGGCAGTGTTACCATTCCGAAAGCGGCGGTATGCGCGCGATACGGCGATTACCTGTTGGTGGCCGATTACCGCGACATTCTTGATGGCACATTCACGGTATTGGATTCCGCGCTGAATGTTGTCGGCTCGTTCTCTGACCCGCGCATTGCTTACGCGACCGGCATTGAGGTTGTCGGACCAATCGCCGTGGTAGCATCGCAGACATTCGGGGACGGGGTGATTCAAGGACCGGGCGCATTGACGACGGTTGACCTGTATGACCTGACGACACCCCGCGTCATCAACACCACGATGCCGAACGAGACCTATCTCGCGCATCCGTTCGGAACGGCTCGTTGGAACAAATACGTGTTCGCGGCCGGGAACGGGAACCAACGGTTGTGCGTGGTGGATGTGCGCAATCAATTTCTGCCCAAGTACGTCGCCGCGCACCAAGTCGCCGCTCTTGGCGAAGGTCATCAGGCGTTGGCTATTTCCTACCCGTACCTGTTCGCGTCCCACGACTGCGGCAGCATCGTCTGCTACGACATCCGCAATCCGATCGACCCGCGAGCGATTGGACAGATCGGGGACAAACAGGCGTTGGGCAACGCGCTGTCGATTCGGCTGACGTTCACCACGCTCCACTGCGTCACCGAGAGCGGATACTACACACAGGTCGATGTGGGCGACCCAACAGCACCGCGCATCATCCGCTCAACCAATCTGGGGTTTTCACCGTTCGACATTCAGATCGTCGGCAACCTCGCATGGGTGAGTGGTCATCAGACGTTGACGGCGTTCAACGTGCGGGATGGGCAACCGTTCAAATCCAACGCCATCAATTCCATCTCTGGTCATGGACAACTCATCGTCTAACTCATCGTCGTCAGGGGTAAGGGGACGACTCACGACCGCTATCGCGGAACTGAAAGAGATTGCCGATTTTGCGCGTGATGACGTGCGGGAGATGATCCGCAGTGCCGCGCAGATATTGGAATGCGCTAAGTCCATCTTGGTGACGCCGATGGCGGCAGTTAAAAAAGAGAAGTCGCGCCCGTCCGAGGCGATGGAAGGCGGGTCGCGCTGCACGATTTGGAGGAAACGAAGCCATGAAAAACAAACAACAGACCAGCCAGAGGAGGCCGCTGCGGAGTTTGCTGCCATTTGCAATCGCGCCGGTCTGAAAGCCAAATGAACACGGACGAGGAGCGAGGCCGTCAGATCAAGCGCGGACTTGCATGGGCGATGGCAACCCATGCGTTGTCCGACCTTGCGACCCATGAGTACGGGCGACCGGCTCATGACGAGCTTGCTCAAATGCTCCACGATTTGCGGATGTTGCAGGGGGAAGAAATCAAGCGTGAACGATTTGTTGAACACATGAACCACACGGAGATCGACACGACACCATGACACCACAGGATAGAGAGTTCATCGAACTTGTAGCAGAGTCCGCCGCCATACGTGCGGCGGAGAAGGTCAAGACCGAACTCAAGGATTGCATCGAGGAACATCAAAAACGATGCGAGCTGGCATCCGAGAACAAAAACCTGAAGCTCGGATTGAAAGCAATGGCTGCCCTGACACTGGCTGGCGGTGTCGCGGGCGCGTTCGGCAGCAAAATCAAAGACATCGTGTTGAACGTGTACAAATGAGCCACGACGATCAAGTCCAGGCGTTAATCACAGACATCACGTCCATCCTGCTCCGCTATTCCCACGAATACGACCTCACATGGACGGACGCGGTAGGCGCGTTGGAGGTCGTGAAACACGATGTGCTGAACCAGATGGACGAGTCTGACCCGATCGACAAGGAGGATGACGATGCAGAAACATGACACGCTCGGTCATTACCCGACCGACACGTTGCCGGGCGATGTGATAGCCTGTCGGTCCCACGGATGGAGTCCGTTGTCGTGGCTCATTCGCAAACGCACCGGGAGCCAGATCAACCACGTGTCTGATTGCATCGGCGTGGACAGGATGGTGGAAGCGTTGAACTGCGTGAAGTTGACGTACGTGCAACGGCTCAAGGGCGAGTGGTGGGTGCATCTGCGCCCGACCTACGACATATCACAAGAGCAATCCAACAACTTTACCCAATGGCAACTGGCGCAGGTTGGCAAGGCGTATGACTGGAAAGCCATCTGGGGGTTCGGCCCGTGGAACAGTCTGGACAAGCCGAATGGCAATGACGGCAAATGGTTCTGCTCGGAGAAAACATTCGCGGCCCATCGTGATGTGTGCGGTGTGAAGCTACTGGAACGTCGCCCGAGCGGGTACGTGACCCCGAACGACATTTACGAGTCCCAACGACTGAAGATCGTCGGCTACCAATGGCCGAAATCCCTTTCGCAATGGCTGGAGGATACTCCATGACCACCGACGGCCTGTTTACAATCCACAGCGTCACGATCCCCGTCAAACAAAACCAACCCATCAAACTGATTCCATTCGGCGACATCCACGCGGACTCCGACCTGCACGCGGTGGACGAATGGATGGAGTTCATCGACTATGCGAGGAAAGAGAAGGACGCATATTTCTTGGGCATGGGAGACTACCTCGACAGTTGGTCCGCATCGGAGCGTCACATCCTGCGGTCTGGTGGACTTCACGACACAAGCCTCAAGAATCTGGAGAAGGACGCACGGAAGCGGGTTGCCGATTTCTGCAAGCAAATCTCGTTCATGAAGGGCCGGTGCCTCGGCATCATATCGGGCAACCACAAGCCAGAGTTTTCTGACGGCACCAACGGCGACCATCTTATCGCCGCTGCTCTCGGCACCAAATATCTCGGTGTCGCGTCGGCCATCCACGTTTCCTTACACGTAAACGGCAAGGAGCCGCAATGGTCGTTCGACGTGTTCGCGCATCACGGCAAAGGCGGCAGCGCGAGGACGGTCGGCGGCACGCTCAACACCGTCGCGCAAGTCGCGGCCTATATGGACTGCGAAATCTACCTGATGGGCCACGACCACCAGCGAGCAGCCGTCCCGTTGCCCCCGCTGTTGGGTCTTCGGCACAACAGTCGAGGCGAGTGGAAGTTGGCGGAGCGTGATCGGTGGGTTGGTAGGACGGGGAGCTTCCTCAAGGCATACGTTGACGGGCAGTCGAGTTACAACGTGGATGCGGGTCGTGGTCCGTGCAGCATCGGTCACATCGAGTTCACAATTACTCCGGGCGTCAAAATCACCGGCCGCGACCGACCTGACCGCGTGGACGAGTTTTTCCTCAAGATTCGCGGGACGGGGTAGGCGGCGGGCGGCATTCCGAGACCATCCGTTTCGCCTTGCCGCAACTCGGACAAAAATCGCATGAGGTGGAGTAAAAGTAAACCTCACCCCTCCACAATACGTGACGGTTGTGATGGTCGTCTCGCTTCCATTCGCACCGACATCCGTATGGGTTCGTCGGATTGGCGCCAGCGGACATAATGGCGTTGGCAATGTCGATTACCACGACAAACTCAAACTCTTTTGACTTGTTCCTGTACGCCTCCGCGCACTCCTGCCGTTGAAGTTCTCGCTCGGATTCGGCAAACTCCGCAAGGTGGTCAACGGTGATGACCGTCCCGATCATGGACGTTGCTCTTTTGCGGGCAAACTCATTCGCTCTCTCTCGTATGCTCATTGTCCCTCCATTGATGCGAGGGCTTTTCTTATTTGTGGTAGGTATTCCGGGTCGCTGCTTTCCATATCGACTTCTTCCTTCGCCGCCTCCACCACCTCGCTTGCTTTCTCGGCGTAATCGCAGACGGTGAGGATGTCGTCAAAGTACACTGCATCTTCGTGGGTCGCTACACCGCCATGTGGAACGTACCCTAATCGTGAACAAGCCTTCCGCAACCGCTCAATCGCTTGTTTGATGTTGTCGTTCATGTCGTCTCCTTCCATTTTCCGATCACCCGAAGAAACGCCTCGGCGCGTTGACGGGGGGTGGCGTGCCATACGCGGTTGCAAGTATTTCCAAGGTGGGTTTCGTATTTGGCACATTGTACGGTAGTTAGCATCTTCTCCGCCTCGTGCATCGCGTTCAGGTCGGTGCAGTAGTCGGGAAAGTTGCCCTGCCTTCCACAGCACGTTCGGGAATGATGCGCCGGACAAATACGCATATCCTTGCCACACGCCTCCGCAATCGCCACGTTGATTTCTTGGTCAGTCATTGTCTTTCCTTTCTGTTTGTTAAAGGTCGCATGTCCGCCGCGAGAGTCCTGCGGGTAACCCCGCAAGCAATCTCCACTCGCGTACCCACTGCCATACGGCAGAAGTTGGCCGGTGCTGGCACGGACATGCTAGATTGGTCGGTGTGACAAAGGATTTCACGGCCAGTCTCCGGAGCCAACTGTCATGTCGTTCCGCGTGAATGAAGCATCACGCCGTCTATCTCGTCACACCGAATTGATTTGCAGGGGGGCCGGGCCGACGATGCAGCCCGGTAGGTTGAACGCCCCCTGCAAAGGCTTCCCCGCCGCCGTGACTCGCACGGGCCGTTTCCAGTTGGGGGAGCGGGGAAAGGGAAATGGTCATGGTTCTCCTTCATCTGTACAATGACATGGTGTGTGCATCGGTTGCAGGTCTAGCAGCTTCATCTGCGCGGAGTCTTGCGCCATCCAGTTAGACCAGAAGTTGCCTTCGCCACCCAATCCGATTGGCTTGCGGTGTTTTGGTTGTGCGTTTCTCTCAATGGCTAAGGCCTTCTCCGCAAGGTCAGGGTGGTTTTCTTTGAGGTTCAGCACCTCGCTCGGTTTCATTGCCGGGCAGAAGTAGCACGAAGATTTGCCGGGTCTCGGTAGTCCTGCTCGGCAAATGGCATCAAGGCACTCCTGCCGCCGCCATCCCCACTCGACGAGTGGGAACCAGTTGTCTGCCCACGGTTGCGTTGACGGGCGCACCCGGTGCGACTCGTTGGCGTCAAACCCAATCGCCCGTGTAACACGATCGACGCAGACATCTCGCATGAAAGAACGGGTGGCATTGTGTTGCGGTTCCTGCTTGTATTTCATTGAACACGATTTCATTCCGTATGCGAGAGACGGCAGGTTATTCAGTCGTTGTAGTTCTCCCTCAAGCCCCTCAAATACGCCGCGCTTCCAATGACGAACAATCTGTATCTCCAGCCCGAACCACTCGCGCACGATGACCTTCATGTACTCAACGTGCTTGTAGGTGTGCGGCTGTTCGGCTCCGGTGTCGGCGAACAGAATCAGGTCCGGTTTGATTCCTATCTCCCGGAACCCGCACAGCATGGCGGTTGAGTTCGTGCCGCCTCCGTATGCTACGACAAGAGGTTGGGGGAGCGGGGAAATGGTCATGTTATCCATTTGAGTTTGTGCTATTGCTGCTGTTGGACGAACAGGTGTACTCGTCGGGTCTGCCGCAGCTTGGGCACGGTCGCCATTTCGGGCGAGAGATGCCGCAGGTGCAGATTACCTCTGGCTTGTCCACGAGTTCCTTTCGTAGTTGTCGTTTCCCGCAGTCGAGGCAGTACAACCACGAGCGGCGGTATCTCGTCCAGATGATTTCATCGCCGTAGATGTTGCGCTCCCATTGCCAGCGGTGGCGGCATCGTCCAACAACGCGGTCGAGCCAACCGAGAGCCATCCGACCGGCCTGCTTGATGGTTTCGAGCGTTGTCATCGGCTGGCTCTCGGCGGCTCACCGCTACCGTTGGGCGTCCAGTGACGCAGGATTATGGTGTCCCACTCGTTGAGTGTGTACGTCCGGCGGAAGTCCGAATCTCTGCCACGCGCCGGTTCGCTTGGCGGCACAGTGAGGTCGTCAAGCAGGTGTTGCGTTCGCACTGTTCGCCTCCCGACCGCAATCACGCGCAGGAAGTTGGTGTACCCGTGTTTCGGTGTCTTGCACCGATACAGACGCCCAACAAGACGCTTCAGGGAACGGCGCGAAAGCGTCCGGGGTGAAGTCGTGCGTTTCATACGCGCCGTCCCTGAGCTTCGTCGTTCGGCTGTTGCAAGCGCAGCCGTGCTTTTTCGATTTCGAGTTTACCTTCCTCGGTGTTTGCCCACGCGAGGAATCGTTTTCTTCCGCATGGTTCGCAGAGCGACCAGTCCTTGCACTCCATGTATGGAGGTACGGCGAAGATTACCCCGCAGTCTCGGCATTTGCGCGGGCCGAGGCCGAAGGGTTGCAGTAGCTCAGCCATCACATCCGAACCACGGGATTCAGCTAATTCGCACAGCGGTTTCGCGCTGGGGTGTATCGGCGTCTGCGGCGCTGTGCTCATAGCTGAGTTCCCCCGTTATCCAATCCCTCCGTCGCGGCGAGGGCGTCGTCCAGTTCCTTCACTCCGCATTCGCACGGGTTGTATTCTCCGGTTGAGTTTTTGATGTCGCAGTAGCACGTTTCCGCGTGCTGGTAGTTTGCCCTCATCGCCGCGTCTGCCACACGCTTCAACACCCGCACCTGCTCCTCCAATTTCTCCACCATCGCCTTGCACTCCTCGTAATGGTCTAGAGCCTGTGGCCGGGCAATCTTGCCGGTGAGCATGTTGGCCCACACACTCGCCGGGTCGGCAAGTATGCGCTCAAGCTCGGCAATGCGCACCTCGGCAGCAAGCAACTGGTCGTGTCGTTCATCCTCAACGAGCACCATGTTGGCGTTGGCTGCAAGCTGCGACTCCTGTAATCGCCTCTGGTATTCCATGCCTTCCATAAAGAACCCTTCTGCATCCCCCCAATTTATAGGGTTGAGGTCGGTGTGGGTTGCTATGCGTGCGTATTCGCAGTTTTTAATAATGTCTCCAATGCTCATTTCGGTTCCTCCTTGCGTTTCTCTGCGGCAAGTCTGGATAGGTAGTCAGACATAGTCTCGCCGCGCTCTATCATTTCCAGTTGACCTTTCATGTCAGCCGCCTCCTCCAGCGTCCGTGCCGACACCTCGGCATCGTGGCGACGGGCGGCGTCATTGGTGTAGAGCATCGCCGCAGACAATCTGTCCAATGCGTCATTGTCCCAATGGCAGTTAGCGGTTCCGAGCGCGTAGTTGACGGCATCATGCAACGCCGCCACTTTTGCCTGTTCCTCCTGCAACTGACGCAACAACTCACGGCCAAGCTCTGCCGTGCTGTTGGCGATTTTCTGTGCCTCGTCTCGCTCTCGCATGACTTCAAGGCAAATGTCGTTTGTGCGATGCAACTCGGTTTTCGCCTCGGCAAGCTCGCGCTCGTACTCGGCCACGCGAGCCTTCAGCGCCTGCACGTCCACCGTCTCATCCTGCTGCCGGTACACGACCGCGCCGGGCGTGGCTTGCATTTCTCTGATGATCGTCTCGTCTCTCATTGGTTATCTCCTTGTGAGGTTACGTTCATGGTTGGGTGATTGTCAAGGTTCAGTAGGGAAGCTCGTAAACCTCCAGTGTTACAACTTCTTCTTGGCCTTTGCGCGTCTTTTCTTGCGCAACCTCGATTTTCGTTGTTCCTGGCGCATCGTCAGGTATGACGCCAGCGTATCGCAAAAGGTCGACAACGAACTTCTCGCACAGATTGTCCTCGTCGACGAGCCTTGAGCGGCGTGTTGTAACGCGAACAAGAAACCTCTGGCCACCTCCTGCTTGTACTTGTACCGCGCCCACTGTTGCATCCCTAGGATTGTGTTCCACGACGGGAGCCGCCCCGGCACCTCCAGTCTGAAGATTAAGTCGCCGGGTGGCGTCGCTGGCGGCGGCGAGGAGTTGGTCATATTCATTGCGGGTCATTTCCTCCCCCATTGTTCAGCCATTGCCTCGGCTATTCCCTGAAATGTGCGGCTCCGTTCCTTCCAACGATTCGGCCCTGGCGGCATCTTGTGCACTCGCGCTTCACGGCCATCAACGATATTAGTGGGTGTCAGCCTGGGAATGTTCTTCAACCACAGGCACGTTGCCTTTGTTTCCCCGTGACCGAACATCCACGGCTGAATAATCTGGTCGGGCTTGCGGATGCGGCTGCTGATGATGCTGACCGGGTTCTCGACGGCGATGCGTTCGACGGTCGCGGACATCAGCAGGCGGACAAACTCCAACGCCTCGGACTGCTCTTGCTTCTTGTCTTTGAACCACCGCGCACCGGATACGGCAAGGTGCGTGCATGGTGGGTGACAGATCATCAGGTCCCATCCGTCGTTCATCACGTCACGCACGTCGCACTGGTAATGCGGACCGTCTTTCTCAGTCGGCAGCAGGTCACAGGACACGGCATTGTGTCCCCTCCGAATAAATGCGTCACGCACCGCACCGCTGAACTCGCAGGCGATTAAGACATTCATTCCCCCTCCTGACGTTTCCTGCACTGGCGCAACTCCGCGAGCGCCCGTTGCAGTCCGAGCGCGGCGGGGAACTGTTCGGCCATCGACGGCGCGATGGCGTGGAAGGCGTCGAGGACGAGCGCTGCGTTCGCCGCAATCTCACGGTGCCAGTACAGACGCTTGATGCACATCGTCGCGCACGCAGGGCAATTCAACTCGCCCGTGCATTCCACGGACGGGGTGGTCGAGTTCATTTGGTTCATTGGTCCGCCTCCGATCCGATCAGTGCCCCGCCGATCACCATGCAGAGCACCCACGCCACCACGACCAACCCCAACACAGGATGCCCCGCCTTGCTCATCGCCACCGGGATCCACACAATCACGGCAACGACCGGCACGCCAAGCCCAACGCACAGCATTATCAGTCCAACTGTTTCGCGTTTCATCGCCGTCCCTCCCACCAGTCCAGCGCCACCGCTGCCGGCACCAGCAGCAGCATCAGCAGGCCGCACAGGAATACTCCCATGCCGGTCAGGAGCACCGACGCGGCGTTCCCGAATGTTAAGTCTCGTCTCATTAGGTTCATGGTATAATGTCTCCGTCGTATCGTTCGGTTATCTTCAATGTTTGGACGTTCCAGTTAGCCACCACGGTCGTGCCAGCCCCGCCCTTGGTGGATTTCAGCACCCGCACCTTGAGCGCCTCGCCGTGGGTGTCGTCGCAACGGCTGATGCCCAGGACAAGGCCGGCAGAGTTTTCGATGGAGCCGCTCTCTTTGGCATCATGGAGTCCCGGCTCATACGTCTCGGCGGCGCCGTCGGGACGTCCCACCTGCGACAAGACCACCCAGATGCTGTCCGTCTCTTTTGCCGCCACCTTCGCCTCCTCGGCTTCGTTGCTGTAACGCTCGTATCGGGTCTTGCCGTTGCCGCGCAGCAGTTGCATGTAATCGACGATCACCATGCCGAACGGTTCATCCGAAATGGCATTCATCGCCTCGA
>Ga0315903_10007326_pt1 | contig 13797 bp, 6 predicted proteins | sample LakEriMetagenome_7_FD_203524 | JGI IMG/M metagenome (GOLD analysis project Ga0315903, IMG submission 203524) | Freshwater fungal communities from buoy surface, Lake Erie, Ohio, United States - Buoy 2 MA119 | ecosystem: Environmental > Aquatic > Freshwater > Lake | place: USA: Lake Erie, Ohio...
CGCCGCAGTGGGTGCTGTCGGGGTGCCAGTCAGTGCAGGGCTAGCCAGGTTGGCCTTCTTGTCTAGTTCTACCTTCAGCTCTGCTGGTGTAACCGCCTTGTTGGGAACCGTGCCCGCTGTAACTTCTGCAGCAGTTGCCAGCTGAATAACGCCTTTGCCTGTGGCAGATGCGTCATCAATCGTCAATGCAACGATGTTTGTCCCGGTGTGCTTGAGCGGCGCAGTAGTGGTGACTCCAGTAATGGAAGCTGCACCAATAGAACCCATCACCACCCATTCAGTACCGTCCCATGCAATCGCCTCATGAATACGGACAGTTTCTCCCGCAATACCGGTCCAGGTGGTGTGCATCACGCCTGCCTTGCTCGTCACCCACACATCACCCGTCTTACTGGCAGTGGGGGCAGCGACAGCAGGATCAGCCGCACCCTTAAAGATTAGCGCACCAGCAATGCCCGCCTTCAGCTTGTCCAGCTCAACCTTCAACCCAGCAGGATGAACCGCACGAGTGGTATCAGTACCAGCAGTGGTTTCAGCAGCTGTAGCTAACTCGACGATGCCCTTGGCAGTTTCGCTGGCAGAGGGGATACTAGCAGAACCAAGTGTTTCCCACTCAGTACCATCCCATACTATATTCTCATTTTGAACAACAGCCTTACCTGCCATCCCTGTCCACGATGCAGCCATTACACCAGCTGCGTTCATCACATAGACATCACCCTTTCGTGGGCTAGTAGGTGCCACTGAGGTAGGAGCAACAGAGCCTTGAAAGACGAGTGCTCCAGGCTGATCACCAATCCTACGAACGGTATTAGCACTATCTTTAATGTAAATACACGGATCAGATGCTTCGTAGTTAACAGCAATCTCTCCGTATTCCAAGTCAGTAGGCTGGGGGGCTTTCGCCTTAACAGCAGACCTCTTATGTTGAATCTTAAGTGTCATTAGCTATACAGCAATAAAGAAAAAAGGGAGGCTATGCAGCCCCCCAATGAATAGATCAGAACGTACCCAGATCAAGCTGATTAACAAGCTTATAGGCACTAGCAAGGCCATCATTTACCGTTGCATCACGCACCAACACACCTTTCTGGCTACCGCTAGCTACGGGAACTACAGCGGTATCAGCTACGTCAGAGGCAGCATGAACAGTGAAGGAAGACGAAGCAACTACACCAGACGCTACAACGTGCCAAGCACCACCATCATAAACAAGGTGATCGTTAGCATTCAATGCAACGTTAAGAGCAGCTGCATCACCAGTAACGGTACCAGGCTTAGTAACAAGGAAGTAATCACCCTCCTTCATACCTGTACCAGCATTGATCTTACCAGCAACGGTAAAGCCAGTACGGCCAACTACAGTATTAACGCTGGCAATCTTACCTCCAGCAGAGGAGGCATCATAAGTACCAAGCAGGGTAGTGCCGGTCTGAAGGCTAGCAACAAGGGTAGCCAGGGCTTTCAACTGAGCACCAGTAGCTACAGCAAGACCATCAGGAACAGTAGCTCCAGCAGAACCACCAGCTTGAACATCAGTATCCCGTGCCAGGTAGACAACACCCTTAGTACCACCAGTACCAGCAGGGGTACGGGCAGTTGCATCAGGTGTAGCAGCACCAGTCAGGATCCAGCTAGAACCATCCCACACATAGCTACCAGAAGCAGAAGTAGCGGTACCAGCAGAGACGATAGTAGTGTCTCCAGAACGGAGATCACCAGCAACTTTAACTTGAGCAGCAGGACCAGTAGTGCTACCAACAAGGAAGTTAGTGATACGGACAGGAAGTGTACCTGCACCAACACCATCAAGTTGAGCACCAGTAACACTGAAGATCCGCACAGAAGCGGGAGGGTTCTTCAGCTCATAGATTTCATAACCCTTACCAGCAGTAACGGCAGGGATGGTGACACCAGCAACACCAAAGACGGTAGCTGCACCAGCAGCCACAGGGAGGCCAGCAACGGACACGCCGTTACCGCCATCACCAACAATGAACCAACCATTAGCCAGGTTCAATGCAATTTGCCCAGGTTCAAGACCAGCAGGAACCTGAGTAGCAGTAGTAGTACGAAGTTGTTGAACAGTAAGAGCCATTAGATAGTACCTTGATCAATAGTAGAGATTTCGTGAGCAGTATTAGCAGCTACGCCGTTACCAGCGATAAGGCCACCAATAGCTTGTGAGCCAGGAGGACCAGGAGGACCAGCAATACCTAGGTTTACCCAGGCATTAGCAGCTGGTTCCCAATAACTAAATTGCAGTTCACCGTTATCAAACCAGACCTTGCCTGGTTGCCTAATATCTGTAACTGTGGGATCGGCTGGCTTTGTATCTTGTACAAAGGAATCCAGCCGTTCACTGATGGCCGCTGCAGTAGCAATGTGCTTATCATCAGCTACCCATTTACCAGTCTTTTGCTCAGATAGGTGAATAGTTTCATTTGTTTTATTCCAGTAGTTATCCCGCAGGTACCTGTACATACTTTGAGGTATCAGGCACCGACCTTCCTCAATAGCCAACCTAAGTTGATCAAAGTTACCGTTAAGGTCTTCAGCACGAATAGCACTTCCAGGATAGAAGGTTGCTCCGGTTTGGGTAACATCAGTGAAGCGATAAATCCTGATGTTAAAGACTGGAGGATCTAAAGGGTCTCCTACAGGTGGGGAAGGAGGTGGGTTTAGAAACTCAATGGTTGTTGCATTAGCAAACGTCCACTCAGTACTTGCAACATCTACATAATCTTTAGTTGTATCGTCCCAAAGGGATATAAATACATCCCCTTGGTCTAGGTATGTGAATGGAAAGGTGAATAGCTTTTGTACACCATCACCCTTGTATTTAATTTGAACTAGGTCGCAAGGGTTATTTGCCATTTATTTGTTCTGTAGTTGTAGTACAGCACCATAATTACTGGTGCGTTGTGCTTGACGGGTACGCTTAGCCCTCAGTTCGGACTCTCTAATATCAGGCATCTCTTCTGCTAGCTGACGCTTGGCAAGGTTCACTGAAGCATTCAGTAGTGCCCTAATACGGATGTGGGTGTATGAATCAGAAAGGTCTGCCATCTCTTGTGTGACGCCACTCTCCCTACCCTTTCTAATGTTGATTAGATCGTCCTTTGCACGTTTTTCTTTCATCAACAGCTCAAGACCTTTACGGAAGTGACCAGCCTCACCCATAAGTTGAGAGAGACGGGAGCGTTGTTCAGCGTTGTACTTAACATCATTCAGTGATGTCTTCAAGGCAGGCTGTACGTCAAACTCAGTATCAATCAGGAACTGCTTAACAGGAGATGGATCAGAGTTAGTCTTGAACGGTAGTGTGTTATTCAGGAAGTTAGTAATTGGGTCATTATCTCCAACCACAGAACCATCAATGAAATCATACGCTTTAGGCAGAGCATTACCAATACCAGCAGCATCCAAGATGTTCCACTTATTGCGGAGCATTGATTGGAGGTCAGTATCTACTTCACGAAGTCCAGGCATCATGATCCTAGCCATCTGATTGAAGAGACCAACACTAGCAGTGTTAGATGCCCACCGGTTAATTGCAGCAGGTTGACCACTAAGAAGATCCGAGATGGGCTGTAGACCTTGCAGGAATGACTTGTTCGTCATATTCATAGAGACTGCATAGCCGAGCTTATTCAGCATATGTTCACTAGCTGTAGAACCAAGAGTGTTAAAGTTCTCCAGAATGTCCGCTGTAAGCGCCAGGAAGGTGGCTATAGGCTCAATGCCATCATAACTACGCCACTTACCATCAATGCCCTTCCAGGACCGTAGAGGCTTCTCTCCTGCGTTCTGTTGGAATCGGTTGACTTGTTTATCGTAATTACCATTACCAGTTAGGTTACCTGAGGCAAACGCCCAACCACCCATAGTAACGATCATGGTACCCATTGCTACACGACCTTCAGTCTCTGAACGGAAAGTCTTCCATGCCTGCTCAATGCCATCCTCACTAGGGTTGATACCTTTAGTAGCTAGGAACCGAGCAGCTTCATCAAACTGACCTGAGTTCTTAATGAGACTATCAATCTCCTTCACTTTCTGAGCTTCACCAATGAAGACAGAAAGAGGCGAGTGCTTATGAACGAAGTCAAGAACGTTAACTGAAGTCCTAGGGAACAAGACTACAGTCTTAAGGATAGGAGCTTTCTTCAGTAGATCATCAAGACCTGAAGCAAACTCATTATCCAAGTTCATTGATATCTCACGGGAAGCATAAGTAACAGCTTCATCAGTGATCAGACCATTACCATCAAACATATTTCTGTAGATGGTATCAGCTGTTTCTTGGAGTGCATCAGCTGTAATCTTACGTCCATCACGAAGTAGGATGTCATAGGCTTGACCACGAGCTTCAGCCATACCAATAGCTGACTTAACGAAGGCATCACCAGCTTCCATGAAGTTCATTGAGTAACGAACCCACGGATGGTTGTTGATCTTCTCCATGGTGTCAATCCACTGAACCTTAAAGGAAGCACCGTAGTTACCTTTAGCAGCTTCAGCAACTGCAAACTCCCTAGCCAGTGTAATCATCTCATTGTTAACTGTCTTGAAGTCAGCTCGTTGAGTGATACTAGGATCAGCAGCAATACGCTTAAACATCTGTGACATGTAGTCACCAGATGCCTTCATAGTCGTATCCATATGAGTAGCATATTGAGCCCATGCCCTATGGATCGTGTGCCAATCACCACGCAGTCCTGCACCTAAAGCCACATTCATAGGCTTCATCAGTAGCAGAGAGAAGTTGTTAGCGATTGCCTTAACAGGAGTGAGCAGTGAGGAGAGCTTAGCGTTGTAGAAGGTAGCCCACATACCCTGAACAACTTGACTAGGAATCTCAGGTTGACCATCAAGGAAAGCCTTGTTGACCACACCTAAAACGTTCTTCATGTAGTTGTTGAGTTTGTAGATGTCATTGACATTACCATCAGTCAACTCATAAGCACGAATCAAAGGTTCGATGTACTTAGGGTTCTCACTATTCATCTGCTTCAGAGAAGACCAGAAGGTTCTGTTCTGCTGAGCTTTTGTTTTGTTGTTAAGACGGAATTGACCCAGTGCTTCGCTAGCAAATGACTTCAACTCACTAGGGTTAGAGTTACGTGCTTTGATAGCTTCTTGCCAGATCTTCTCATTGTTGAGCTTCCAACCAGCAACAGAGCTAGACATATCAGTCTCATACCAGAGCAGCTCCATCTTATCCAGGATACGCTCATACATGTAAGTGGTATCGACTGCTTCACCCATTACCCTTGCTGCAGTTGCAGCATCAGATACTTCACCAGCAAGGCTAGTCTGTAGATAAGCAGAAGCCCTAGCAGTATCACCGCTGAGTACTTCACGATACAGGCTCTGTAGCTCAGTTAGAGCTGACTTAGCAGCAGCTGATGCCTCAGAGTTCAGTGTCTGTAGTGACGGTGTATTGAGTGCAATCTTAGTAGAGTCCCGATAACCATCAAAGACCTTCTTCAGTGCTTCCTTATCAAGACGAGGGTCAAGGATCTTCAAAGCTAGTTCATCACCAGACTTGAGTAGTTCCTTACTATCCATCATCCTACCGTTAGGAAGCTGAGCTTCAAAGTTACCAAGTTCAAAGGTTCGATTATCCAGATCCTTCACCAATCGACGACCAACAATGTCATCTAGGTTCATAGACCGAAGAGCTGCATCAGTATGGAACTTTGACATACGACCATAGTAGGTACCAATGTCATCTTGAATACGAGCTGCATCAACCATCATCTGTGGTGCAGCATCAGGTTTCACAGCATAGGGCAGGGTCTCATAATCATCAGAGACTGAGCTATGCAGGTTAGGCATGTAGCGATCGAGGTAGTCAATCCCACCAGCTTGGTCAAGATCAACTAACGCCATCTCATCCACATGCTGTGCCCTATAGTTTTCATCCTTTAGGATGCGGTCAATAAGAGGGTGAGCAGAACGAGTCATAGGTGACTTGTTTGTGATCTTATTGAATGCCGCCTTAGCAGCATCATCCTTAGGCTTGAAGGTAACCCCAGGAGGTAACCCCTTAAGACCCCGTGCAAAGGCAATGCCACCCTCCAGAGCAGACGCTAGAAGACCTAACCCTGCTCCTTCCATGATATTCTTATTACGCTTGACATCTGGGCTATCCGTATCCAGAGTAGCCCAGTCATCAGGCAGCCAACCAACAGCAGAAGGAACATTATCCTTGAGGAACCTCAACAGGTTATCCCCTGTAGAGTGACTGTTGATTGCATCTACAGCAGTACCAGCTGCCATATCAACACCCATGGTGCCAAGCATACTGACAGCTTTGGATGTGTTAGCAAACTTAGCAAGCCTTGCAACTTGCATAATACCTGCCTTAGTAAGGCTGCCAACACCAATCGTAGGTCCAACAAAGGAGACAACAGCACGAAGCCCTTTACCCCATTGTGTTTTATTCTGAGGACCCCAATCTTCAGGGATAGCTTCCCAACTATTACCAGTGATGGTACCAGCTAGTTCGCCTACATCATCAGCAAAGTCTACAAGACCACCGATAACGGCAGACCCTACTTCACCTACAGGATTAGCAGACTTGGCTTCCTGTTCTTGTTTAGCTTGAGCTTCAGCTTGTGCTTGCTGCTCTTGCATCTGTTGCTCTTGCCGCTTACGCTCCTCTTCCTCAGCCGCCATCAGCTTATTAGACTCGTAAGCCTCTTGCTGTAATACGGGGTCTAGGGAAGCTTGAGTTGTACCAGCGGTCATGTTACCGATTGGATCGTAACCCATTACGCACTTCTACCGTGTAAGAATGTGTACTTCTGCCCATTAGGCAGTTGAATTGTTAGTTTGTCGCCATGTTCTGTAGGAGTAGAACCTACAACCCTGGCTCCACCTTTGAGATAGACACGAGAACCACTGGCTGTACCATAGTCAATGCCATGGGAACCACGCCTACGGTGGCTAGCCTGATCTCCAGTAACCCCTACTCGACTGAGAGGGACTCGACCATATTGGGGGTCGTCTATTTCAACAAATCGATCCAGTGCTCCTGAAGAGAAGTTACCACCACCGACTTGTTTGACATCGAGGTGCTCTCCAGTTGATGTAGGACCAATGTTTCCTGTGACATAGGCAACCCTAGGATTCAATAGAGCAGGGTTTCTCCAAGGACTACCACCAGGGTTGTAACCATACTTAGCAGCAGCTCTCATCACCTTAGGTTGATAAGCTCTATTCTCTGCTGACTTACGGATACCACCAGGACCACCGTTATAGGCGTAGATAGCTTCATCCATACTACCTAGCTGACCACGAAGTTCAGACAGGTATTTAGCAGCGTACATGATGCTCTCATTAGCGTTCCATGTATTAACACCAGGATGGTAGACAGGCATGATTTGAGCAATACCTTGTGCTCCTGCACCACTACGCGCCTTAGGATTGAAGTTGCTTTCTACTTCAAGTAGACCAGAAAGAATAGCTGGATCAATACCATACTTAGCAGCAGCTTGTTGTACAATGCTGCCATATCCCTTGGGTACTACATCAGGGTTGAATGTACCAGTACTAGCATAAGCTCTGGAGACACGATTATAGGAAGGTTTGTAGTGAAGCAACCTAACCATCTCAGGACGGATACCCTGTACCTGTGATTGAAGGCGTGGATTCATCGGTAGTTCACTAAGACCACGAGCTTTAAGCTGACGGTTGATAACTTCCCAGGGACTGATTTTACCACCAAAGCGATCAGAGATGTAGGTAGCAATAGCTGGGTATTGATAGTTAGGGCTGTTGATTTGCTTCAGTGCTTCATCGAGGGTTGCCTTAGGAATGAGAGCATGTGTATCTAGGGTTGTAGAACCAGCACTGAGGATGTTATCAATGTTAGCTTTGTGCCGTTGCCAGTTACCTGAGAATGCTTGAGGGATAACACCAGTGAACCCATCAGTATCATTAAAGGTATATACACCAGTACCCTTAACACCGCTAACTGGATCACCAACACCTCGTTGGATCTCGGCACTAACACGAGCGAAGGCATCAGCAGCAGCTTGTGATGGAGGCGCACCACCAGATAGAGCAGCAGTGAAGTAACGTTGGAAGTCACCTTGAGCACGAGCAATAGCAAGCTCTAGACCAGCAGCACTAGGCTTTAATCCCTCCTGCTGTGCAACTCGCTTCAGTGTCTCTTCTAACTCCTTACCATACTGCTTAAATTCAGGTGTATCTCTACGAGCCTTGTCTTGTGTTTGTGCTTGAGCTAAGAAGCTACGACGCACATCAGACGGTACCGCTGGATCATTGAGCATTGCTTCAGTAAGCTGTCCTGCTCTCTCCAGTGATTCAAACTGACTACGATAGTACTCCTTAGACTCAGCATCAGTTGTCCTACCTTTCCAACGCTCTCCAAGTCTGGAGTCAACATAGTCAAAGTTATCGGACATGTAGCGTTCAGCAGCTGCAAGCTCTTCATCAGTAGGAGGTTCTTTCTCCCACATCTCTTGCATCTGATCGAACCACTGCTTACCTTCTAGTGCTGACTGAGACTTATCTAGGTTGTAATTATCGATCTCTTGTTGGTTAGCCTTACGACGAGCATTCCTAAACTCAATAGGATACTTCTCCTCCCAGGTCAACTTACCATCCCAAGACACAGAACTACCAACAGCGTTAATGTCTTCAGTGCTCTCCAACATACCAAGTATCTCAGCACGAGCCTTACCCCTAGGGATACCACCTCGTACCATCATGTCGATAGCTTTAGAGAAGTTACCTACAGGATCAGCACCAAGAACTGTTTGAGCTTCATCGATATATTGAGCTTTGATTGTATCCTCTTCTTGCTTCCTCCATTTGTTCATGATAACAGAGTCTGCTTCCCTCATACCTGGGAAGGCATACTTGTTAAGGAGAGCAGGGTTCATACCAAGTAGACCAGCTTGACGCATGAACTGAGCACGAGCATTGGAGAGGTAGACAGCTTTCTCTGCAGCGCTGATATCTTCAGGGACATCAGCTAATGCCTGCTCCATAGCAGCACCATAACCATGACCAGCATTCTGAGCCATACCCATGGCATAGCCATAAGCTTTCCATCCACTCAGTTCACGGATCTTCTGGACACCCATGAATGGAGCACCAGTAGCTTGAGCCGAGTCACCAATACCTTGGATCTGATCATCGTTATCCTTGAGGTAGCCTTCAGCAATCTCAAAAGCTAGACCCTCTTCAGTGCTAATGCCATCCATATAGGCCTGCATTACACCTTCTTCCATATCAGCTTCGTTCTTCTTCTTAGCTTCTGCTATGATAGTGTCAGACAGAGTAGAGGAGAACCTAGCTAGCTGGTCAAGGTTGTTGTTATCAACAAGTTGCCTAGTCTTAGCGTAAGTCTGGCTTAGTTCAAAATTAGTCTGTTCTGCTTCAAGTAAACGCTGTTGGTTCTCCTGAAGCCTAGGAATATAGGTAGTCTGCTGTATGGGAGCAAAGCCTTTAGACTCGGCAGACCCTTGAAATTGTACTTGGTTTGCCATTAGGTTTGGTAGTTAAAGGAGTTAGCCCAGCCTGCTCCACTCGGCATTGCGTAGGACGGAACACCACCGTAGTTAATGCCAGGAATGTTTGTATTAGGTTGGAAGTTAGATGCACCAGAGCCTCCCCAGTTATTGGTACCGAAGTTACCAGCACTTGGAGCCTTCAAGCTGGAGAATGCCGAGACGCCACCAATAGCAGCTTGACCAAGACCAAGCATTAGACCCATACCAGGGTTACTAAGTTGTGGCTTCTGAGGAGCAATACCTGCAATAGGTCTGAGAGCAACCTGACTGTATGCCTTCTGGTTACCGCTTTGTAGCTGACGACGAATGTCCTCCTGACGTTCTGTCATAGCGTTGCGTGCAGAACTGAGGCTTGCAGCAATCGTCGCATTATTACGACCATACTGAGATAGCAGTGATTGGTTGATCTTAGCAGCAGAGTTACCAACTCGTTCACCGTTCAACCCTTGCTGTTGAAGTAGACCAACAAGCATGTCTTGTTTCTGGAATGCAGCTTGCATGAACTGCTCATTCAAACGTGTCTGCTCAGCAGCATATCCACGGTTAGCAGCTTCTTCATTAGAGCGTACTTCATTCTTATACTCTAATCGACGATGTGCCCAGGTACTGAGCTGGTTTCGCCAATCATGTTCACGCATCTGAATTTGATGCTTGTAGCTGGCAATAGCGTTAGCGTTAGCTGCTTGTCCTGCTTGGTATTGACCAACAGCTCCAAGAGCACCAGAAGCAAAGCTAGCGACGCCCGCTATAATCGGAGTGCACACGGCAGAATTCTATAAAGGTAAGGTTATTTGGACCGTGAATGACTTCACGAAGGAACTTAAACCCAAGGAACTGAAGCAACTTCAGGTGTACCTTGTTTCGTTTATCAACGATGTTCCATAGCAGCGGCTCCTTTCTAGAGTTGATGAACCGCTTAGCTTCTTTGACGAATGTATGAGGGAACGCTTCAATGGCAGGGGTACAGAGCATCCAGACCGCACCATTAGAGTGAACACCAGCCAGTCCAGCAATCCTGCCGTCTGGCACTGTGAAATAGACCGTAGAGGGCCAGGAAGCAGCCTGAGAGAGGGTCTCTATAGGTTGATGGCCATGACCCTCTACAAGCTCCCTGTAGTCGTCTGTACGAAGGTTAGAGGCCACCTCTATGGCAGCCTCCAACGTGATCGGGTGAATGTACTTAGACACGTCTGTAATACATGTTTGTATAGTTCCCTTCCCAGTCAAGTGAGAACAGTGTTGCTGGTGTAGGGTGTTTGCTGGTTAGCTCAACCGTGACGTTTGTATTCCTTTCATAGACAGGAACAGTCAAGGCACGTTCAGCAGCAACAGAATGAGTATCAGCATCATAGGAATCACTAGGTCGTGTCTCCCACAGCTCAGTGTAATCCTCTCTGCCTTTACGTTTGACAGTGGTTACGAATGTACCAGACTCGCCAAATCTGAACTTCATCCTATTGATCATCAATGAGCTGCGGGTATCAGCCACAACTCGATTAGATGTAGATTCATCTTTACTTAAGTAGATGTTGGGAACCACGACCTTCATCTCATAGTCATAACCCACTACAATGGTTGTATCAGTCCACACACCATCCATGTGACAGTAATGTTTACCATTCTCAAGTTTGATCTTAGGGTAGCTTAGCCAGCCCTGCTTCTCACCACTGCCAATAGCAAAGGCTACAACGGTGCGGCTCGGTTCATGAGGCCAAGGAAGTTCAAACTTAGAGTCATTTGTAGTCTTGTCATAACTGATACCAATGGGGCTAACCATTGTGTAGTTATCTAGAGACACAGGATACTCAATACCAAAACTATCAGAGATATAAGCTGACTCTACTTTAGGGTTCAGATCATATTGATAGAGATACAGCTTAGGACCATCAGTAGTATTATGCTGAGTAACCGTGTAGTAGCTATCACCAAGGATTGCATGATGCTCCAGCTCTCCACTTAGATCCCACTTGAACCAAGCGGATTGAATACGCTTCTCTCCATCATTGAAGTAGCGATAACCATAGACCCTGTTAGATGCAACAGAGCCATCCACTGAAGAGGTGCCAAGCATCAGAATGTCTGACTCTCGACTATCTGCTAGACAGTTGATTGTACTTGGGATCATCTCTGAGATAATCTTTGACTGCTCAATCAGTTCAGGAGGTGACTGACGATTGATGTTACTCATCTCCATGAATCTGGAATACTTACCAGTCTTGTTGATGAATCCAACAGTCGTACCAAGATTGAATGCAGGAAGCTCGATGCTATCGCGGAATGTAGATGTGAGGATTAGCTTTGCAGTCTCAGGTCCAAACACATCCTGATCAGTTGTCAGTAGGAATTGTTGTGTAGGAGAGAACAAGACAACGCCCTGCATAAACGGCACAGCGTCATACAGGATAGCTGGATAAGTACTGCTAGAGCTAATATCAATTGGATCAGATGGTTGTACAGTAAGTGCTGTCTTACTCCAGAAGTTGAAGTAGTCACCAGCTCGACTCAGGATTACGTTCTCATCACTGATCAGTCCTAGCCTGTTCCTAAAGAAGAACATCTTATTGATTGACTTACCAACAAAGCTAGGCTTAGGGTTGGTTGTGTTATCACCAACAAGACGCATCTCCCAATCAACAGGACCAAACTCAAAGGTTCCATCAGCAAGTCTCCTCAGTTGGTGAGGCATCGAAGAGTAAGAGAAGCTGGTCTCAATACCAGGTCTGATCGTCTCTTCCCATACACCAACACCATCGTTACCTTGACGACCTTTGAATTGAACCCAGTAGTCGTCTTCCTTCTCACCACTGTTGTTGATCTTGACAATGTACCCGTTCTTACATTCGATGGGTAGCTTGGCAATGTTAGCAACTTCATTGGTGAAAGCAGTCATGTAGCTAGCTGCCCTTGTCTTAATGGTAAAGGCTTTAGCACTGGTGATGTAGAGACCGCTACCAATGATGGTTGCTTGGATACCAAAGGATTGAGCTTCAATACCAGCCTTCAGGTTATTCAGAAGGGTTGAGATACTGATAACACCTGTAGTCGGTGTGATCGCTTCAACAGGTGTGCCACCAGTAGCTGACGAGTAAGTGACTTCACTAGAGGTAGCTGCAACAGTTACCTTGTAATCTTTGCCACTCATTCTGACAGTAAAGACATCACCAACATTCCAACCAAGACCACCATGCAGTAAGGTAATCGTTGTCGTGTACTCAGATCTGTAACCCTTGCTTGGGTCTTTGTTACTCTTTGGTACGGATTGTCCTCTAGTCTCTAGCGTGAACCGTAGATCCTTACCAGCACCGTGGGATTCGGTGAACTCCTTTGTATCTGTGTACTTAGGGTTACCATCATCATGTTTCCAGCTAGACGGACTGACGTTTAACTTGGTAGCTCTAGTGACTGTACTGGTTGTTGGGTTATCTGTCCAGGACAAGTCAATGGAGTAGTTGGAGTTAGCAGCCAGGGTATTGATACTGACGAATGCTTCGTAGGGTCTGAGCTGTGATTTGTCTGCACCCATCACTACCTTACGGTTCCTGTTAGAGATGAAGGTGTAATCGTTGATCGTCAAGACTTCAATGTCCTTTGGATCAGTGTCAGCAAGATAGTCAGGGACAACTGGAACGTTGTTAGTTCTGCGAACCACTGGATAGGCGGTAATACCACAGGGTAGTGCCTTCAGTTCATAGGCCTCTCTAGCAGCGACAAGGTTAGCCTCAAGCCCAGCAAGCTGTCCCTTCAAGCTAGCAATTTGATTCCGAAGAGGCTCTCTAGGGTCAGAGGCTGGAGAAGTCCACTCAACGATGTACTCATAGACATCACCAGTAACAAAGTTTACGGTACCAGCAGGCCACACACCAGGAGGTAGTTTAATGTTCACATTGTTGTGACGTTTCTTACCTACTCGGATCTTCTTATTAGTTGGTAGAGGCCAAGGTTTGTTAACATCAAGCGTGCGACCCTTAGGTATTTTCATTACTACATGACCAAGAGTAAGCTCATAGGCGTTTTTCCCGATCTTCTTGTCTTGGTAGTATACCTCAGTACCAGTGGCTGAGTAGTAGTTCCTAGTTAGCTCGTTAATCTGATGTTCAAGTGACCATATCTGATTCCAGATATGATCAACATTCCACTTGGCTACACGGTAAGCTTGGGTAGCTTGTTCAAGTGCTACGTTGTCACACTGAGCAAGACCAGCATTAGGATCACCATCATCTACTTTGATGTGATCAGAGCTAGG
>Ga0315903_10007329_pt1 | contig 13794 bp, 27 predicted proteins | sample LakEriMetagenome_7_FD_203524 | JGI IMG/M metagenome (GOLD analysis project Ga0315903, IMG submission 203524) | Freshwater fungal communities from buoy surface, Lake Erie, Ohio, United States - Buoy 2 MA119 | ecosystem: Environmental > Aquatic > Freshwater > Lake | place: USA: Lake Erie, Ohio...
TTGTCGCTTAACCACTTCTCAGTAACAGCTTTGTCCTTCGACTCCCTTGCAGTGAAGAACGTAATCACGTTACCCTCGTCGTACCACTTGTTGATGATGTCAAGCGCATCAGGATAAGCAGATGCGCTGGCATACAGATGGCTGTCCTCGTTCTTGATGTCATCGCATATCGTACCGTCAATGTCTATGAGGAACACTCGTGTCATTCTCTGTCCTTGTTGAAGGTGTAGGCGACAGCTAAGAATCCTCCGAACGCTACGAACGCCATCTTCATGGCTGCATCATCGGCCACCAATAGACCGATAATGGATAGTATTGTACCGAAAAGGTATGTCCTCTTGTTGACCATTACTCGTCGCTCCTATCTGATGGTTCATCGGAGAAGAGGAGCCACGCCAAGATGGCGGTGGCCCCAATCATCCCGATTGCAAACGCTAACAATACCAACGCTTGCACTAACATTAGGCCGTTACGTGTAAGCGCAGAGAATGTGCCTGCTCCTCAGTGATGACATCACCATACTTAGACATCACTGCATCAAAGCGCTTCTTGCGCTCTGGTGCATTAGTTCCTGCCTTGATATGCTCAGCTGCTTTCTCAAGGTCAAGGCTTGCGGCAGGCTCAACCTTTGCTGATGCCTTTGTTGTGGCTGGCATATCCTGCTTGGCGATAGCAAGCGATACCTCCTCGGCTGTTGCAATAGACGACTCAACACCGATACCAAGGAATCCAAGCGCACGACCTACGGCCGACGTCTCGCAGTTCTCCACGTAAGATGTCTTGTTAATCATAGATGATGAGCGGTCTTCTTGTGCGAAGCCAGTAGCAGCGATGCCGCCTTTGGCATCGCGGATGGTCGCCTTCATGACGCACATATCTGAGTCAATCGCTACCATTTCGGTCTCAATAGAATAACCCTTGTACTCGGGCAGTTTGCGCAGGGCAATGATGCGTTCGTTCACCTGAACGTACTCCTTACCCTTGATGTTTGTTGTCTTAAGTTGATAAGCCATTTGTTTGAATTTGAGTTAATTAAAGTTACGAAATCATTTTGAATTAGACAAGTTGTATTGCATATCTCGTGCAATTCCCTTGTCAAGTTCTGCATCGCAGCAGTAGTGTACCGATTGAATCTTCATCATCCATTCGGTATACGACAGCTTACGTTCGCCTGCATTAGAGCCAGCCTTCTTCAACATATACATTGCGAATTACTTTGAGTGTTCTAAGAAACGAAGATATGGTTTCAAGTTCCTGGTACTTGACAGCAAGCGGTGTGTCATCAGAGAACGTGTCTATCCACATGACCTGTGACGCTGGCTCGCTCATGAGTAAGTCCATGAAGTTTGACTCCTTACGCGCTTGAAGCACCATCGTCTTTGCGATGATGCTATTGGTGTCGTCGTCTGGTGTAACATTCAGTATGTCCAGAATCTTGTCGCCTACGCTGCTCATTGCATGAAGTGTGTTTTGATTAGGTCTCCAAGTATGCGCACACTGAAATAGAATACTGCGTAGTAGGGGATGTGAATGAATAGCCATGCAAGTGCCTCAATGATGAATGGCGGTTTACGTCGTGGGTTGAAGTTCGGTTCTTGATTGCTCATGTAGCTCTATGTATTTCTTGATTTCTTGTATTTCTAACAGGCACTCCTCTGCTTTGATGCGGATGAGTGTAAGGTGCATTATGTTGCTGTAATTAGTAATGAGGCGGATGTTGGCCTCTAACTTGGCCAACTCCGCACCCATTCCCTCATCTATCCTAAGCGATTGCATTGATGAACACCTGTTCGTTTTCAATGTCCACGTCGCTACGGCTTACGTCGCCAATGCTGATTGCATTTGCGGGCATCTCGCCTGCCTGGTACATACGTAAGGTCTTCGCCGCTTCTTCCTCGCTCGTAGCCTCTACAACTATGGTGAGTGTCTCAACAAAGCTGATGCGTTGCTTCGCTACAACCTCGTACGTCTGGATAAGCGGAAGAACCTCTTGTGTGGCTACGCTTTCCACTGGTGTGGATGCAGACATATCAATGAACAGCTCCTTCTTCATGCGAGGGTCTGATGCTACCTCGGTGAGCCTTGTGCCGTCGGGTATTTTGCGTAGGCCAAAGTGGCTTGCGGTCAGCTCACGCGCTCGCTTGTCGTTCTCGGCATAGCAGATGAACGTAGAGAATGTGGGCTGTCCGCGCTTGGGCTTGCGGTTGAATCCCTTGGCTCCCTTTCCTTGAATTGGGTTGGGGATGTTAATCACATATTGTTTCATAAAATGGTTTTGAATTTGTTAATACAAAGGTTTAGTTAAAAAAGTGAATTGCGCAAGTTTTGTTTCAGCAAAAATTGCAAGTTGATTGTATCTCGTTGATTGTCAGCCGCTATTGTGTTCCATAAAGTATTTCTTTCATGTGTTTAATCCTGTACTTTTTGCGCAATTCAAGGATGTCAAGTCGCAACGCGAACCTTGAGTTATACTTGAATGCGAAGTACTCCGATGCTATCTCTTGGTCAGTCGTCGGAAAATACGGCAGCTCTCCCGCTGGTATCTTGCCCATATATCGCTGGCCTTTAAGTTCTTGCGCTCGTCGCCTCGCTTCGCCAGGTGTGATTGACTCGCCTCGGTTGAACAATGCGGTAGCGTGTACTCCGATGCGTGTTGCGCCATCGCTCGCCAGTGGTAGCGAGATGAACGAGAAGGTGTGCTTGAATGCGTCAAGCGGAACGATTGACATTTCTTCTTTCATGATTTCTTATTGTTGTTATGTTCTCTCCACTCCAGGTAGAATCCAATGGCTACGATGATGTTCATGCCCATGGACGCTACGATTTCGTGGATGTCTTGATATACATTGGTTGATAGGTGAACGTGTCCCACCATCCAAAAAGGAATGGACAAGTTCCCTGCTATCCATCGCACTGCAAAGTCCACGAACCTCATTAGCCTCGGCTCATTATGGTACGTAGCTTGGCTACATAGTTCGGGTCTTCGGCGTAGTATCCGTTGAGCAGCTGAAGGAACTGCTCATCGGTTCTGCAATGCTTGGCGTATGATGCGCACCACATCGCATAGTCAAGCACGCTATCCTCCCACGTATCGTAGTAGGCATGGCCGTGTTGGCTGCCCTTCGCCAGGTTGATACGCATGGTCGCCTCCTTCATGCCGAACAGGTTGTTGTTCTCCACGAAGATGTTTGACCTAAACGTATTTGTTTCCAGCTTGGCTTGGGCAACAGCTACGTCAACGAACCGCACGTTCAGCTCGTTGAGCTTGGAACGTAGGCGTTCCTCGCTGAACTGATTGCCCATGCCTCGCACCTGAAGGATGCGCTCGTACTCGGTAGAATCTATGACATTGATTGACAGTAAGACAAAGAGGGCGGCCATCAAAGCCGCCCCTTTGGCTATGGTTTTAGACAAGGGAAGCCTACGATACGTAAGCGTTTCCCTATTGAATACGTAGAAGCTCATGGCTATTGGTTTTCAAATACAATTCCGTGGCGCTTGCATACTCGGCAAGCCATCGGGTAGTGTGTCTTGCTTGCCTTGTCAAGGAAAACTACGTGTGTGTTGTATCCTCCCCACGTGCGCTCAACTCTCCTCACGAAAGCCTTGACTCCTGTTCTGTCCCCTGTTGTGATGATGATTGTGTCACCTGCACGAGGGATTGGGTTGGTGTCACTCGCGGACTCACGTGGAGGATTGCTGGTTATGTACATCCAATCGCGATGCCATGTGTTTGGGCTTTGTTCTCCGTCTTGACAAACAAAGAAGTACCTACCTGACCACGCCTCACTGGCGTCTCCATGAATGGTAATTGGTTGCCGCCATTGGTTTGCAACAATATCAACCATGAGGTCATTGATATTGCTTCGGTCGCGATACATACCCCCCATTGTCCGCAAGTCGTGGAAAAGAACTCGCGTACCTGGTTCTATGTTCATCGGCGCAGGTTCCAGCCACTCTGTACGGAAGACCAAAGTTGATATGCCCACATCAAATGGTGAACTAATATGGACTGTTGAGTCAGATGCAATAGAAACAATCTCGTACTCATTTCCAAAACGGTCTTCAGACCATAAACTGCGTGGGCAATTAGGCGACAGCATAACGCGGTCGCCCAGTTGCGGGTTGCTTGGGTCGTAGTCATACGAGAAGCGCATCAATGAGTTTCCATCAATCGGTATCGTTATCTCCTGTATAGGTTCTTGTGTTGTGCGTGGCATATCTGGTTATTTTTAGATGTTAATTAGTGAGTAGTCCCGCTTTGATTGAAGCTGTTGTTCCACTCAATCTCCTCAAGTTTGTCGTACACATCGTTGACTGCGGAGGGTATGTACTCGTAGCAATCAACGCACTCGCTGTTGAAGTTGACGTTTGCGTGTTCATTCTTGCAGCCATTACACTTGAAGGTCTTGTCAATGAATGGCGCATCGTAGTCAAAGTCATCGGTGGAGTAGGACTCGTATGGGTACATGATGCGCTTGTCCTCAAGGTCATCAAAGTATCCATCGTCGTACTTGGTAGCGTAGGCTCCCGTAGTAACGCCGCCCTTGTAGTAGCTGCCGTATGCTCCGTAGCCCCGGTCAAAGTCAAGTGAGTCGTAGGTGTGTGATTTGTTGGAGTACCAATTGCCGTCAACCCACTCACCGACACCCTCGTTGAAGATGCGGTAGTCGCCCGTTTCGTCAAGGAAGATGAGCTTGTTGTCCGTTTCAATGAAGCGGTAGATGCTCTCCTCAATGAATGGGTTGTCAAGCGTAGCCACGTTGTCAATGCTGATGCACGACAGCAGGTCTGCGAAATCTGCGGTATCTGACCGCTCCTTGGTGCCGAGGCCGAAGATGATGCCGTTGTGGATGAAGCCCACGGAATCGGATACAAAGAATGGGTGCAGGTACTCTGGTGTTAGTCCGTGTGTAGCAATGCGGAAGTGTATAAGCATAGGCAGGTCGCCGTACTGCGAGTACACCTCTACATAGCGTGCGTAGAATTTCTCAAAGTTCTGCGCACTCTGCGATATGTTCTGGTTGGGGAACTTTTCTGCGATGAGCTTGCCGTCGGCTACGTATAGGATGCCTGCGCCATCATCGTTGTTGTTCCACGAATTAGATAGTTTTTTCTTGCTGATTTGCTTGCCTGAATTAAGAATTGCGATACACATATAGATATAGTATTAAGGTTAGTAAAGGGGATGAAGGGGTAGTCGCCTACCCCTTTTTGTTTTCAAGGAACCGAAGCACCTTGTCGTCAATGCGCTTGACCTTATCGGTGTACAAGTTTCCGTCGCCCATGTTACGCACAAGGTCGTAGCCGATGCTCGCCCACTCTTGTACATCGCTGATAGCCACGGAGATACGCTTGCTTGTGCGCTTGAGGCTGCTGATGAAGAACTCCATCATCACGCCCTGCCCTGTCTTGCTGAACTGCAAGGTGTCGTACATAGCGTCAGCGAACTGCGAGTACCAGCACACAAGGCGCAACAGCTTCTCCTCGTCGTACTGCTTGGCCAGGTGCTTGTGCAATGCACTGCGCTTGTTGAGCATCATACGCTGAACATCCGCCGCCGAAGCGTTGGGGAACTTGGCCATAATGCGGAACAAGTCCCGACGCCATAGCAACGTAGCCACGTCATGCACTCGTGAGATGATACGGAACTCAATGTATGAACTCTTGATGTTGAAGGCCACGTATCGCTCATCGCGGGCAAGGTATTGGTCTGGCTTGGCGTAAGCACGTGACCACCGCGATGTAGCACGCTTGCGGTACAAGGCTACGAACAGCGGCATAAACGCGGCGTACTGCTTGAACAAGTCGCTACCCGAAGTGCCGCGCTTGCCGAAGTTGATATGACCACCGCAATTCGTTGAGGAGTCGGCGTTGATGTGGTCGCGCAAAAGTTGGCTGTTTGCAATATCGTCGTCAAGTTTGGAACTGAACAGGTCGTACACGGGTGACACAAGTTCAAAGCCCGTGTCGCTGTCAAGTGAGCCGTCGTGTTCACGTGACCAACGAGTGCGGTCTACCTCACTCAAGTCGTAGCTGAACATATCGGAGTCCTCTTTCTCAACCTCAAACCCAATGGTGAACAAGGTGTCCGAAGTGCTGAAGTCCTCGCGCGGGCCGCCGTGGTACTCGTGGTTGTCATTCGCAGGCTCATCGGTGCGGTACTCCTCTGGGCCTTCGTGCCAGAATACGTACTCACCCGCATCACTTTCGTGGTAGTATTCTTGTACGTCTGCGGCATAGATGGAATCTTCCTGCCAGATGTACTCGCCGTCGCAACTGCCCCCACCGCAAAGCACGTAGTCATCCTCGTCAACGGACTCGTGTAGGTACAGGTCGCCAGCGATTTCTATTACAAGGTCTGACCACTCGTTGTCAAGTAGGACAACTCGCTCTACTGATGCGCGGTGTCCGCGCCCTTCTCGCACTAACGCGGTCGTGGTGTCAACGCGTCGTGCCCACTGGCCTGCGAACTCGCTTGGCTCGGTGAGAATACGGCACTCTGCCTGTTGATATTCTGTGCCGTCGTATGTAATAACCATGACTGTTTCATTTGGTGTTAATGTTTCATCTTGCGCAGGAGAGGCGGCGCTCACAAGCGTAAGCCACTCATCCACATATACCCATCCTACCATACCGCGAATCGTGTATCGCGGAGCGTCATCAGTCCCCATGAAGGAGTTAATGATTACGCCTTCCTGTCCCTGGAACTCACGCATAGGTGGCGCAATGTTACACGAGCCTTCGTATGGCGCATTAAGGTCAAGGCGAACTACGTCGCCGATATTGAATTTGCTCATTACACATCAAGCATTTTTGCCTACGTATTACACCCCGTAGGCATAGGTGTTTCGTGCATCATCAAGCCCTGCACGTATGGGCTTTGAGGGGTGCATGGTCACGAACCACCGCGCCGCTACGTACCAATGAACCAATCCAAACCAAAACGCACGGCATACACCCCATAGTCCGTTTATCGTGTGGTCGCCACTCTGTCCCCTAAATCGTTACTGCAAACCTACAACTCCAATGTTACCTGAATGTTAAGGCCAGGTTATTTTTTCGTTAAGTTTTCTCTCCCGATGAGCGTGGACACAAGCCCACACCCAGCGTAGGTAAGCGCGGCTACAAGCAGCACGAATGCAAACTCATTCATTGTGTTAGATATTAACTACCCAATCAGAATTCATGTCGTACTCATCCACTTGCTCTTGCGTTACCTGCGCTTCAAAGCGGTAGGTATCTAATGAACTAAATGAGTTGTGAATCAATTTGTATTCAACCCGCGAGCCGAGCAACATAGACCACTCGTCTGCAAAGTCGGCCGCATCTTCAGGGAACCCAATGAAGTATGTCCATGCGTTTTTCGTTTCCATCTCAATCATCTCTCTTATCGTGTTAGTTCCTCAATCGTTGAGGGGTTAATAGTACCGTACTTTTCATGCACCTTGTCCAGGTACGCCTTCGCATCCTTGAATGCTTCGCTTCTCTCGTCTGCATACATATAGGCATGGGTAGCCATACGTATGCGTTGTAACTCGTTCACAGCCATGTGTTCGTGTGTTATGTGTATATGTGTGTGCATCTCGCGCCCTGCACACTTGGGCGTTGTGGGGGTAGGTGGACTCGCACCACCGAAGCCGTGAGGCGGCAGAGTTACAATCTGCTGCAATTGCTGCTATGCGATACCCCCATAGGAAGGGGCATAGGTATCCCCTTCGTGTCCGTTTTACGTGTGGTCGCCACATATCCCGTAAGTGTGTGAGCCTAACGTCTGCGCTTGGCTCGGCGGTCGTGTAATTGCTCAACCCTGCGCTCCTCGCGGCGGTCTATGCGACCCGCCACGAATAGTTCCACGGCATCGGCTTTGCGCTTACCCCGCACTTTGCGCTCGGTTCGGCGAAGTGAAGTGCCGCCGTCAAGCGACGGCGCACTTTGCACACGGACTACGCACTCGGTGCCGTAGCGTGAGGGGTCGGAGTGGGTGGTGTAACGGCTCATTAGTCAACGAGGTATGAATCCTTGTTTGGGTAGATGTGGATGAGTACTCCCTCGTGGTACGCGGCTTGCCGTGCGGCGGCGTTGCAGTACACGTCTGCCTGGCCACGGATGATGTCTGCCCATTCGGGTGAGGCGTCTGCATAGGCGGCGGTGAGGCGGTCGCGGAACCCTGCATACGAGGCGAAGGCATCGGTGGCGAGGAAGTCATCGTACAGGTCAAGTACGAAATCAATGCCCATATTGCGCTCAAGTGCGGAAAGTGCGGCGGAAACTTGCTTTTTCATCGGTCGGTCGGTTTTTGGTTAGTCGGATGAACATTGCAAACGTACAACCCCAATGTTAAGTGAGTGTTAAGGATACGTTATCTTTACGTTAAATCTTACCTTCGGTAAGATTTCAAATGCGCGCGTGTAGCGCGTACGTATGTAGCGTGCGTATGCGCGCGCCCCGCCGCTCACGCAGGAACACGGCAACCGAGCCGAAAGCCCCTCGCGCGTTGAGCAGCCATAGGCTGCGAAAGCGCAAGCGTGCCCACGCGCACGCGCCTTGATTGCCGAAGGCAATGTTAAGCGAAGGTTACGAAATGCGGACTTGATTTGAGGCCGTTTTTAGGCCGTTTGCCGCAGCGAGGGGTGGTTTTGAGCCGACCATACAGCCCACCACGAGAAAATAGTTTAGTATCCCTCCTTCCCTACGGAAAGGAGGGTAATAAACTAAAAAAAATTGACATATCCAAACCGAAACCAAAAAGATAACGAAACCTTAACGATTTGGTAACATTGGAAAGGCTGTTGGAACACGGATGTTGGAACACGAATCTCGCGTAAGGCGTGCAGGCACACACGGGCGCACACACCCAGGCGCACACCCGCCCGGGCGCACGCGCACAGGGTGGGTGATACCCACCCCCTATTATCTTATCTTACCCTACCGAGCGCACACGGCGCGCGAGCGAGCGCACACACGCACACACGTAGGGAAGATTTAACGAAAAGATAACATTGGTTAACGTTGGGATAACATTGGGCGCGTAGGTTTGCTGAACTAATCAAAACCCCCAAAACAATGACCAACGAGCAAAAATTTAACATTGAGGTAGCACTGAAGGGCGCCGAAATTCTCAAGGCGCAAGCACAAGGCGCGACAGCCTACGCTGTGGGCGAACAAGCGGCAGCCCTCGCCGTGAGCGTGTACGAGCGATTTGCGCCCGACCACGAGGGGTGCGATGCGTATGGGTGCGGAGCCACGCACACTTGCGAGGAGTGCGGATACGAGAGCGAGGAAGGCGCAATAGCCAACGTGGAGCGGCACTCTGAACTTGTGCAAGACCTGTACTTCACCGGCGCGGTGCTTTACGCGGAAGGCATCTACGAGAAGGGCTATGCCCGCCTGCATGATGAGTACGGACACGGCGCACACAACTGCCTGCTTGACCACATAGCGCAAGGGTGAACCACCACCGCCGACCTTTAGGCCGCCTTCGGGCGGCTTTTTTTTTGCCCTTTTTTTGGCTTCTGCTGCACTATCTGCCCTTGTGTGGTACTCTGCCCTATGCGTTACCCATTTGGGTCTTCTGCGTGGATTTTTTGGTGTGGGTGATTTTGTGGGTGGGGTGTGTTCGCCCCCTCTGTACGTGTGGCGGGCGGAATCGTGCGGCTGTCAGGCGCCCCCCTGCGTGCATCCTGGGCGCACAACGTGCAAACGCCAGAATGTGTGTGCGTTTACGCATTATGCGCACCCCCGTGTATGCGCGCTGCGCGTTTGGGTGCGTGCGTGCCCACGTCCCTGTGTGTATGTTCTCCCCAACCTACGTATGACTCAAAAAAAATACCGGGTATTTTCGTTGTTTAGAATGGCTCTAAATAGTGCGTCTTTGGGCTGTGATGATGGTGTGGCAGTTGGCGCATCGGATTTGGCATTTGCGTATTTCGGTTTTGATGGCCTTGATGGAGTTGCCGCAGTAAATCATGGATGAGACGTCGTTCTTTTTGTCGGACAGGTGGTCGAACTGGAGGACTCGTGGGTCTGTTATTCCGCAGTCTGTGCATTTTCCGTATAGGCGTTTGTAACGGTCTACGAATGCTCTGTTGCGGTCACGTTGGTATTTGTTTTGTGCTACGCGAGTATGGCTGTTAGAGGAGTACCAAGAGGCTGACCTGCGGGCACAACAGCTTTTGCAGGACGACTGTAGGCCGTCTGATTTGCGTTTGTTCTTGGAGAACTCTGTGAGTGGCTTTAGGGTAGCGCAGCCAGGACAGCGTTTCATGGATGTGAATATAGCTGTCATTGACCGCATTGGTGCAATGATTTGCAAAAAAAATAGGCTGCTCACGTCAGAGCATAGTGCGCCTGTATTGTTTGTACTTCGGTGGTTCTGCGGCGGTGTGTCGCTGAGGTGGTGTGGCGTAGTGTTGCCAGCGTCCTGCGTTGTGAGTGCTCTCCGGTGCTCTGCCCCTGTTTTGAGACAGGGGCGACGCTAGTGCGTCGGCGATGTCGGGTGTGCTACCGCGGTGTCCTTCGACTAAGCGAAGTTAGTTCATATTTTCCGTAAAGTCAATAGCTGAACTACTGATTTGCATTATTTGCAAAAACTTACTTCAACCAGCTGTAATACTGCTTGGTGCGGCTAGCGCGGTCCTCAAGACCGTGCGTGCCGCCATTGATTCGCTTCGTGAGAGCCAGGATGGTCTCGTCGCTGACGCCCTTGTCGCAGATGTCCCACAACTTGTTACGGTCAAAGAAGAAGCGAGCGCTGTCGAATGCGTGCTCAGCAGCAACAGCATCTGGCTTATCCAACAGCTCAGGCTTGTTCAGCCACTTAGCAAACGCCTCGTAGTTGGACTTGCCTGTCAACTGCAGTGCACCACGACCACGGTACTTCCATCCGTCACCAGAGGCCTCGTCACCGTTGCCCATGCGTGATGCATACACACGGTTGGCAATCTGCTCCGGCTTGCGCTCGTACTTGGCAGCAACAGCTGCATCAGCGAAGTACTTCTTGAAGATGCCAAGAAGTCCCTTGGATGAGTAGTTCAGGTTCTCAGAGAACGCCTTGAATCCACCGGTCTCATGCGCGGTTTGACCAAAGAAGTGTGCGGCGCGCTCCGGTGACATACCGAAATGCTTTGCTGCTGCCTTGATGGTACCCGGGCCAAAGGCCCCGTCAGCGGTTACGCCAATCTTTTCCTGTAGTGACTTCAAGCTCATCGTCCCTGTGCGTTATATGGTTTAGAATAGTTCTTAGAGGCCTTGTTATTGGAAGCCTTCTTAGAGTGCTTACCGCGCTTCTTGCTTTTGCTTACAAACTTAGCAACAGCTAATACCTTACTGCTTTTCCCGGCCATCGTTCACGTATTTTGTTCGAGGGTAAATCTACTAACTTTGTCTCACTTACTAGGTTATGAGAAACAGTAAACCACCCAAGCGCCCAGCGGGAACAACCCCAGAAATGGAGAAGAAGCTTCGTGCTGAGTTCGCCAAATTCGGGAAGAACCAGGCTATTAAGTCGGTCAATCCGATGGTGGGCGCCATGGCCGGTCGCGCCGGCCTGGCAGCCATAGGACGCGCTATGGCTACATCTGGACCGCAGCGTGAATTCGAGAAGCAGGTGCCTCAGGAAATGCGCAAGTTCATGGAGTTCGCAGGAGGCCTACGTGACAACCTAGGACTGCGTGGCCAAGTACGCCCAGTCAACAGCAAAGAGATTGCCGACATGGCACGCCGATATGCCGAGAAAGACCGCAGCGTGCTGCAAGACATCGGTAAGCTAACCAAGCGGCAACAGCAAATGGTACGCGATGAGATTGCTCAGCAGTACAAACAGCAGCCTAGGCCCTTAACAATGGAACAAGTAAAGTCACTGGCGCGCAAACTCGACAGAAAACTAGACCCAGCCAATACCGGACGTACCGGGGCTATCGGCTTAGGTATAGAAGAAGAAAAACAAATCCCAACAACTCAACTCGACGAAGTAACAATTATGAAATCCAAGAAATACGCTACAGGAGGCGCTCTTAAGCCAGTCCCCTCAGAGAAGAAAGGCCTTGCGAAGCTGCCTACCGAGGTACGCAACAAGATGGGCTACATGATGGGCGGCGGTAAGCTGGGCATGATGTACCAAAATGGAGGCAAGACGGCCGACCAGAAGTTCAACGCCAACGCAAAGGCTCGTGAGATGGAGAACCTGACCGAGATGCGCAACGCATTGAAGAAGTCTGACCCGGACGCACTGGCAGCATTTGACCGCAGCCTAAAGGCTAAAGGCATGATGGTTGCTAAGAAGCCCGTCAAGAAGATGGCCCAAGGCGGTATGCTCAAGAAGGCAGGAGCTCCGAATCCCCTGAACCCCACCAAGGACAACAACAGCTTCATCTCTAACGCTGTTGACATGAGCCCCTCAACGAAGAAGCAAATGCAAGCTCTTCGTCAAGCCATGATGTACTTCACCGGCGTAAGCCCAAAGAATAAGTAACGATGGCGAAGCAGTGGATTCAAAAGGCCCTCGCTGACCATAAGCCTGGAGCGCTTCACAAAGCGCTCGGGGTTAAGAAAGGCGAGAAGATTCCATTAGCCAAGCTAAAGGCTGCAGCAGCATCCAAAGGCAAAGTGGCAAAAATGGCAAATCTGGCAATGACGCTACGCAGCTTCAATAAGAAATAACAATCCATATATTTGTAAGACAAAACAAAGCGATGAAAAAGTACCGCACCACCAAGAAGTATGCAAACGGAGGAAAGCCGCCGGTTGACGAAAAGAAGAAGCCAGTAGTAGTAGCAGGCGCTACGGTTACTGCACCCAAAGGAGGAGGAGTCAAAATGCAGACCTACGGAACCGCTGACTACAATAAGCGCCGTGAAGAGCTGATGACCCAGAAGGCACAGGCTTACCTGAAGAAGAATCCTAGCGTAAGCAAGACCATTCCTGATGTAGAGCGTAAAATGATGCAAGACGAGGTTCGTGCACAGCTCACCAAGGAAGGAATTCGCCAACCCGGAATGATGCTCAAAGACACCGGTCGTCGACTGACCCCAGAAGAAGAGAAGATTGCACGAGCTCGGATGGGCCGCAAATAAAAAAGGGGGCTTAGGCCCCCTTCTTCTTTTCTACAAGGCTACCCTTTAGAGTGCCGCCTCGCACGAGGATGTATAGGACGTCGTAGTCCTGGAAGTGAAAGAAGTATCCCACAAGCCCATCCTTACCAAGGACATCTTTTGGAATCTCGGTGAAGCTGTCGCATTCCTCAGCTAACGACACCGCGAGGCTGTGTGAGACGAAATCATCGCTGATGGTGAAGTCGTACACGCCTTGTTCTACTTGCGTCATGTAGATGCCGTCAAGAGACTTGGGGGGCTGCTGAGAGAAAAGAGAAAGGCTGGCGACCAGCAGGGTTGAAAGAAGTGTAGTTTTCATGGTTGGTAAATTGAAGTTGACTGCAATACTACGAAATCAAAAAACGTCAGTCAATACCCCAGGGTGAAAAATGTCTAAATTTGCTCTTATGTCTTACCCCTTTCTAAAGAAAGAAAAATGAAGAAGTACCGAACCAAAGCCTACAATGAGGGCGGAGAGATGGAGTCAGAGCAGGAAATAGAAGTCATGAACCCCGACCTGATGATGGCCATGAAGCAGATTCAAGCAGCTGTCAAAGCCACAGGTATGGCTCCAGCTCACTACAAAATCAAAGCTTGCTACTACTCCGAGGAAGGTGAAGACAAGTAAGTATTACGCCAGTAATGCAAAAGCTCGCGCTAAGAAGGCTGAGTACGATACCGAGTATCACTCAACCAAAGAGCG
>Ga0315903_10007332_pt1 | contig 13793 bp, 19 predicted proteins | sample LakEriMetagenome_7_FD_203524 | JGI IMG/M metagenome (GOLD analysis project Ga0315903, IMG submission 203524) | Freshwater fungal communities from buoy surface, Lake Erie, Ohio, United States - Buoy 2 MA119 | ecosystem: Environmental > Aquatic > Freshwater > Lake | place: USA: Lake Erie, Ohio...
AGTGCCCCCACCCCCTCTTGGTTTGGTCGAACTAACAATGTTAGGCACTGCCAACTCGTCGTACTCTTCGTGCCCTGCTACTTCGCTATCCCAATAGATCAAGTCAACAGACTGCGGACGAACGTCCTCAGCGATGGACTTCACCTCCGACAGGAAGCGGTTCAACTCCGACCCACCGATGGAACCCGATGTGTCGATGCCGATGGCGATGCGCCCCACACGTTCACCTATCAGCGTAGGCATGTAGACATCACCCGACAGGTAGCGCCGATTCACTCTGCGCCATGAACTTGCATCCTTGGCGTTGCAGATGGACTTGACGAACTCGCGCAGGACTTCGCGCCAATCAATCTGCGGTTCGAGCAGGTCACCCAACTCTCGCCCCATGTCACCCGCACCTTTGCCGTGCAGTTTCTGATGGGCAATCTGACCTTGACGCAGGGCTTGATCGACCTCACGCTCCAACTGCTTGCGCTCGGCTTCGTCCAACTCCTTGGCTCCGTCCCAGTCATGCGAGTCGAACCCACCATGCCCGTCACCTTCACCTTCGCCGTCACCGCCGCTGCCGCCGTTCTTCTCTTGCTCCTGCTTGAGAATGTCGAACACTTGCTTGGCGTTCATGTTGGCGAACTTGGCATCCAGTAGCCCGTAGACTTTCCCGTTTTTGCGGGGGATTGCCACAGTGGCTTCGTTCGGATCGGACTTTACGATCATCAGGTTAATGACGTAGTCACAAGCGGCGTTAGCCAACTGCGGGTTCTCGTCATACAACTTGCGCCACACGAACAGATGTCGGAACGCTTTGTGCAGGTTTTCGTGGAGCACCACGAACCCCAACTCCTTGTCGTCCAGTCCTTCGATGAACTTGCGCCCGTAGACTTCATCCCGCCCGTTGGTGCATGCCGTGGGGATTGCATCACTGACCTCGGTCTTGCCTAGCATCAGGATGCCCGACCACAGCGCGAACTTGGGGTTGCGCATCAGGGCGATCTTTACTTTCTTCAGCCGTCGCTCGGCTTTGTCTTGTACCTGCTCTAACATTGTTAGGCTCCTTCTTTCGGTGAAATTACGTTCACTACCTTTGCCACCCGCCGATAGATTTCCAACTCATCGACGCTCTCGGTCAAATCATCGGGGATGAATATCAGCAGGGCGAGGGTGTACCCCATGCGGTTGAAGTCGTAGTGCTTCTCCACTTTCAGGATGCGCCCCTCGAACGCTTGGATGAATGACTCGTCCAGTGACCTGCTCATATCAGAGCAAGTCCTCGTTCTTTGCCACCCAATCAGCAAACGCAGTCGAACTGAATGCCACTGCTTGCTTGGTCGGGGACTTCGCCACGTTGATGGCAAAGCATGCTTGCCACTCAGGCTCGAACCTCTCCAAGTACTGCATGAATGGGGTGATGGAGTCCTTGGCGATCTTGGCGATGGCTCCGAACACAAGCACGGCACATGCACCTGCGCTAGTAGGTACGTCCGCACTCTTGGGGTTCTTGATGATGGCTTCCCAAGTCGGCAACTGATCTTGGTACTCCACGAACGCTTGCATGTCACGGGCGGCGGCTTCGCCAACTGCTCCCGTCATTGCGGCGATCAGCGTATCGGTGTCGATGCGGTCACGCACCCTAACAATGTTAGAGGCTCGTTCGAGAGAGCGAGGCGAGACAAAGGCAGTCTGCACCTTCTTCGGGTTGTAGATGTAGGGGTTGTCACCGTGGGCGGCATCGGTGTAGGAAGCCAAGGCATGCGGGAACTGACGCACCCACGCCATGATGACGGGTTCGATGTCGTTGTTCACTGCCCACTCAAGCCACTCATCGGAGTCAGGTTTGCGCACGTTGAGCGGGATGATGCGGTTGCGGCTATGTGCTTTGAGGTTGTCACCCACGCCATCGGATGACAGGTTGCCCGTCAGGAACACGATGGAGTCGGGGTGCACAGAGATGTCACCCAGTCGAGGGTTTGCCACTTCGAGCAGAGGGTGAAGCATGTTCTTGATCGGCTCCGCACCTTTGGTGAACTCGTCTAACATTGTTATGACGGGCTTGCCGGTGTGGACTTTGAACCTGCTGTTAGGGTAGTAGGTGGTGGTCTTGGTCTCGTGGTTGATGACGGGCATGGCGATGTCACCCAAGTCCATGTTGGGCACGTCGATGTACGCCACCTCGTGCTCGGGCAGGCTTGCCGATAGCGTCTTAAGCAGAGAGGACTTGCCGATTCCCGGCTCACCCTGCAAAAGGTATCGGTTCTGCGGGGTTGCGAGAATGATGCTCGCGGCTTGCTTCAGGGACACTTGCGTGCCGAATGTGATTGCGCTCATGGGTCTTTCCTTTTTGGTTAGTTACACCTACTTCATTACACCTAACATTGTTAGGCAGGCTCACGGTGGCTCATCTGAACTCAGACTCCCACTCTTTTTTAACATTGTACCACATAAAGATGTTCAAGTCAAGGACTTCGGTCACGATTTAGGGGATCACTGACCAAAGGCAAAGAACTTGGCGTAGGGGTCTCGCGCCACGTTGCCGCTTGCGGCTTCGGCTTCCACGAAACACTCGTCCCGATGGGCAAGCAGGATGCAGTCATCGAGATACTTGAGCATGTCGTCCAACGTGGGTCGCCAACGGTCTTGCCTCATGCCGTAGCGTGACGCACTACGCGCAAGCCACAGGGACGCCTTGTACTGATCGGCGGCTTCCCCCGACTTGGCTAGGTCTAGGAACGCGAGGATGTCGCTCGCCTTGTTGCTATGCGCATTGCCGATGCGTAGTTGAACTGGGTAGTTAGGCAGTCCGTCCCTCACCCAACCGAACACATCACCGAACTCGTGAGTGCTGAAGCCATCGTCTCGTAGGCGCATGGTGCGCACGATGTAGTCTTTGAACGGCTTGTATGCTTTCCTAACATTGTTAGCCCCTGCTCGGTTGATCTTGTGCGTCTTGATCTGCATGGGGTTCTGAAACTCCAAGTCCCCGTACTGATTGCGCCGGAATGTATTGACCCCGTGGGTGTGCAGTGCGTACATGCCGACCTGCGTGCTCCCTTGCACAGTTGCACCTATCCACGCATGGTTATGCTGAATGCACCCGCGTACATTGAGCACCTCTTCGATGAAGGCGATGGTTGACTGACTCGCCCACCCGTCCAGTTCGATGTCGATGCGCCCGTCCTTGTGGTAAGTCACCACGTCCGTGCGGTACAGGCGGCATGCGATGGACTCGTTATCCAGTTTTCTAACATTCACCCATGTGTTGCGCCGCTTGCCCAGTGGCTTGCACTCAGGGCTTCGTCCTCGGATGGGCTTGGTGTCGCGCTCCTTGAGAGTCGCATCCATCCAGTTGTAGAGGGTTGGTAACTCGTATCTGGCTCCGTACATGTCTTACTCCTTCTCGTCTATGTCTAACATTGTTAGGGGTTGCTGGTCCGCCTTGCGTTTATGTGCACCTGCGTTGCGCTTGGGGGCTTTCAGCAGTGCCGCCACCACAGGGTTGCGCGGCTTCTTTGTCAGCACGGGCTTGTGCTTGCTCAGTTTGTTTTTGTGCATGGCTGTTTGTCCCACAAAGTAACGAACACCTTGCGCTCATCCATCGAGACTAGGGTCATGCAGTCAGGTTGGATGTCGTAGATGTAGTGCGGTCTGCGCTTGATGTGCACGATGTCGCCCGTCTGCTTGCCCTGCTTGCGTAGCAGTTGCACGAATGTGATGGTCTCGTTCCCGCTCATTTGAACCACTCCGTCATGGGTTTGCCGATGAACATGCACTCGTGGGCATGGCGTTCGCCCTTCGCGTCGATGTAGGTCTCGCCGCATCCCGCCATCCACTCCAACAGCATCACTGCAACAAATGCGGTGAATAGCAGCGTGCCTAACATTGTTAGGATTACTTCAGTAGGTCTTTTCATTCTGTGATCTCCTTTTCTTGGATGGTGTAAAAGTACCCGCGCCCGTCATCGGTGTCTTGCATGTAGCGCAGTGCGGCTTCGGCTTTCACTTTGTCGATGAACACGGCTTCAATCCACGGGGTCTCGCCATCACTGCCTTTGAGTATCCATACGAATTTCATGCCTTTGCTCCTTTGCGTTTATTGCGTTTGGGTTTGCGCCACGAACTGCCTAGCCTCTGCTTGAGTAGCATCACAACAGGCGCGGCGATGTCGTCGTACACATCAGGGTCGGTGTCGAGGATGACTTCGATCAGGTCGAGTGCCGCTTGCAGAGCAGTCCCATCCGCATCAAAGATGTCCTCGGGGTTGTTGTTCTGTCTCGTCATTCGCCCACCCCCATTGCTTCGAGTCGCTCGATGCAGTCCTCGATTGCAGGTACTGCGTCCTCGGGTGCACCCTCGGTCAGGTCGAACAGTGCGCCGTTGAGTTGCTCCCATATCACTTGCAGTGCGTCCTTGGTTTCTTGGGTCATGTTGTCCTCTTTGGGTTAAGTTGCTTGAGCAGTTCGGGGTCAGTGAACAGCATGTAGTTGCTCTTGTTGAGCGGGGCGACAGTCCACCGTTTTTGTCGGGCAAGTGCATCGCCGCAGTGTTTGCAGTGGTGGTAGCCGAGGTTCCATCGTTCGATGTGCACATCGTCGCCGCATGAGATGCACTCTCTCCAAGTATCGGCTGCGTCGCCTAACATTGTTAGGGTTGTTGAAGTAGGTGTAGATGTGGGGGTCATGGGTTATTCCTGCTCGATGTGGTTGGCGATGGTGTTGAGCAGGACTTGGCATCCCGTGATTGCGGCTACACGGTCAGCGGCATTGATGGTGTTCATCAGGTCAAAAAAGTATTCGTACGCTTCCTCCAAAGTGTCGCGGGTGGCGAACATGGGGTTGCGTAGGGACTGCGCGATCTGCGCAGGGGTCAGGGTTTCAGTAGTTGCGGTCATCGGTTCGCTCCTTCAGTCAGTGCCTAACATTGTTAGGCGGGTTTGCGGGTTGCCCCAAAAATGGCTCAATTTCAAGTTTTTCTTTTATTGTACCACAATAAAGTGTCCAAGTCAAGTGATTCGGTCACAGCCCGCGACCAAAGGAATGTTAGGGAATAGGCAGGGGGCGAGAGAGTCTAACAATGGGCTAACAATGCGGAACCTAGTGTTCATGCGGGTTTGCGGGGCTTTTGTTAGAATGTTATAATGTTATGAGAGAAAAAGAGAGAGGCGGGGTTTTTTGTTTTTGTGCGCCCAGTTGCGGGTGCGTGGAACTGCACTTGCCGAGAGCCTCGTTTTCTGCTTCTCTCTCCAAAATCACGCTAACATTATCACATTAGACGAAAGTTGTTTGAAATCAACGACTTAGGCAATGTTCACTTCTAACATTACCCGCTAACAATGCCCCAAAACCTAACAATGTTAGCCCCATGTCCATCCACCTCTCTGGTCACTATCATGGTCGGAGAGAAAAAAGACGCAAAAAAGACTTGACAAACGGAATTTTTGGGGGTAAACTGCCCCGCAGTTTAGGTTATCCACAGCGACCTAACACTGTTAGCCTCGTGTTCTTCGATGGCTTCAACTCCCACCCCACCATCTCGTTCCACCGCTCTGGTCACTATCATCGTCCCCAAGTCCAAAGACACTAGGGGAAACACAAAAGACCTGACCGCCTAACAATGTTAGGGCTTGCGCACTAGGTGAAGCGGAAACACAAAAGCCCGCACGGCGTGAAAACCGGACGGGCAAAAGAAAACCCCCGCGAGGGCGGGGGTCAGGGGGTGAGGCGGGTCAGTACGGGTACGAGGCGAGGGCTATCAAAACCGCAGTGAACAAGTAGAGCCACAAGATACTGATTTTGCGCATACTGGATTCTCCGTTAAGCCTAACAATGTTAGGCGGGGCTTGCGCCCCGCCCTCCGATTACTTCACCATGCTCAGGTCAACCCCGAGAGCCATCAGGGCAGAGGCGATAAACTTTTGCGCCTCGGTCACTTTCGCGGGGAGCGATTCTTGCTTCGCGTTGAATTTGTAGAGGGCAATCAATTCCTCCACATTACGGGTCACCGCATCGCGGGGCGTGTTACCCGCGCCCTCGCTCTCGCCCGTGCCCTCGGTGCTCTCGCCCTCGGCGGGTTTGCCGTGCCGCTCCTCGCGCCCATACTTGCGAATCCGTGCCCATACCGTGCTAGGGTTTGAATGCTTCGCGGCCTTCAATTCCACATACAGGGCTTTTTTCTCGCCGTGCACGGGTTTCGCCGTTTCGCTCGAATCGTTCGCTTCGATGTCGAACCAGTCGAACCCCGCGAACATGGCATTCAGGGCGATAGCGTAATCCCGCTCTGCGCCGTATGCTCGCACTACCGCATCAGCGACACCCTTGCGGAGGGTTTCAAGAGATACCGCGTTACCGTTGACGATGATGTTTTCCATTTTCCATACTCCTAACAATGTTAGCCCTTGCGTTATATGCGGGGGGCTATTTGCCCATGCAATCCGGTTTCGTTTTGCATGGTGCTATTATACCAAACCGTGGTACAAAAAAGCCAGTTCCTTGGAAACAATAATAGCCACCCCTAACAATGTTAGGCAGGGCGCGACCCCACGCCACCCCGACCCCCCAAACCACCAAAGCAGGAGGTGTGGTCCCCCTCTACTTACCAATCCACACATTGGATTGCGTCTCTCGGCGTTTTCACCTAACTTCGTACCACATTCTTAGTCCGCCACGCTAACTCCGCTAATCTCCGTATACGTCTCGCCGCCACTCCGTACAACACGTTGCAGAGTGATTAAGGGGGTACCCCCTATTAAAATAGGCACAAGTAGCAACGATACTTATTGCCGAAACACCCCCCTTCATTTTTCTTTACCTCCCCTACCCCCGGGGGGTATATTTTGATTTCAGCAGTTGCCCGTCTCCTTCCGGGCTTGGGGTGTGAACTCAACTCACACCCCTTTTTTATTTTTGTATTGACATTGCTGCTACGTTGCTGTGTATACTGCGAAGAACTGGAGCCACAAACAGTTCCTTACATGCCTGTTGTTAACATAGAACCCACTGACCAGCATCCCGTGCCTTTTGACACGGAGGATCAAGTCGTCTCTACTTTTGCTGAAGAAGTAGCAGTGGCGGGCAACACGGCAGAACTGCAAGTCGCCTTGGGCGCACCCCTCGAAGTGGACGAAGCCACAGCGGACAAAGAGAAAACTCTGATCGACCAAGCGATCAAGAACCGCAAGGCTAAAAACCTAACAAACCCCAACACAGCGTTCGCAGCGGCAGCATTCCTGCGAACCTACGGTCAGCAGATTGCCTTGGATGTAGCCCAAGCGCGGTCAGCCATCACGCACAAACTCATGGAGATTGCCAACTGTGGTGATCCCAGATACGAGTTGAAAGCCCTAGAACTACTGGGCAAGCACAGTGACATTGGCCTGTTTACTGAGCGTAGTGAGATCACGATCAACTACAAAACCCCCGAAGACTTGGAGAGTGCCATCAAGGATCGCGTTAAGCGTCTGCTTAATGCAGAGGTCATTGACATTACTCCTATCGGAGCAGACCTTGATGAGGTGCTGGGGGTGGCAGGGGACGAGTTGCCCCCGCTGGCAAGTGAGTTGAACGAGGGTGGTAGCGAGGACGAGGCGACACATGACGACAGCCCAGCAAGCCCTCAATAACGTCTCCCTCAAGGACATCCCGTCCATCCTGCCTCTGCTGTCATTGCCGGAGCAGGAGAAACTGCTCGCTGAACTCGAAAAACTGCAAGAACTCAAGACGCGCAAACTGGCGCAGGACAAGTTCCTAGCATTCGTCAAAGAGGTCTGGCCCACATTCATCGGGGGTCGGCACCATGCCAAGATGGCAGCGGCCTTCGAGCGAGTGGCTGAAGGCAAGTGCAAGAGGCTCATCATCAACATGCCGCCTCGGCATACTAAGTCCGAGTTTGCGTCATACCTGCTACCCGCGTGGTTCCTTGGTAAGTACCCTCACAAAAAGGTCATTCAGACCTCCCACACAGCAGAACTGGCTGTGGGCTTTGGTCGAAAAGTGCGTAACTTGGTTGACCAAGAGGTGTATGCAAAGATTTTTCCGGGAGTTGGCCTGCAAGCCGACTCTAAAGCGGCGGGTCGCTGGGCGACAAACAAGCAAGGTGACTACTTCGCTATCGGTGTGGGCGGTGCGGTGACGGGTAAAGGTGCTGACTTGCTCATCATCGACGACCCACACAGTGAACAAGAGGCCGCACTGGCTGAAACTAACCCCGAGATATACGACAAGACCTACGAGTGGTACACCTCCGGCCCTCGGCAGCGTCTGCAACCGGGTGGTGCCATCGTGATCGTGATGACGCGGTGGTCAAAGAAGGACTTGACGGGCCAAGTTATCAAGGCAGAGGCCCAACGGGGCGGCGAAGAGTGGGAAGTCATCGACTTTCCGGCTATTTTGCCCTCTGGCAACCCGCTGTGGCCTGAGTTTTGGTCTATTTCTGAACTGCAAGCCCTCCAGAAAGAACTTCCGAACAGCAAGTGGATGGCGCAGTACATGCAGCAGCCCACTTCGGAGACTTCCGCTATCGTCAAACGCGACTGGTGGCAGGAGTGGGACAGGGAAGACCCCCCATTCTGTGACTTTACGCTGATGTCGTGGGATACGGCGTTCGAGAAGTCCAACCGCGCTGACTATTCGGCCTGTACGACGTGGGGTGTGTTCTACCAAGAGAACCCCGATACGGGCAAGACCGATACAAACATCATCCTCCTCAATGCCTTCCGTGACCGGATGGAGTTTCCAGAACTCAAGCGAGTCGCTATCGAGCACTACAAAGAGTGGCAACCCGACTCCGTGATAATCGAGAAGAAAGCATCGGGCGCACCTCTGATATATGAACTCCGTGCGATGGGCATACCTGTCCAAGAGTTCACTCCGGTCAAGGGCAACGATAAGATTTCACGATTGAATGCGGTGTCTGATCTATTTGCCTCTGGGCGAGTATGGGCACCCAACACCCATTGGGCAGAAGAGGTCATTGATGAGGTTGCCAGTTTCCCCTCCGGCGAGCATGATGACTATGTTGACTCGGTATCTCTTGCGTTGATGAGATTCCGCAAAGGCGGCTACATCCGCACCTCACTCGATGAGGAAGATGAGCCGATAATGTTCAGACGCAAGTTTGAGGGGTACTACTAAAAGGACACATCATGACAATTGATAAAGCACTAGCACAAGCCCCGATGGGCCTAGATGATTTACTTGCGGGGCAAGAACCAGCAATTGAAATCGAGATTGAAGACCCCGAGGAGGTCAAGATTCGCGCTGGCGGTCTTGAGATTGAGATCGAGCCGGGTGAAAAAGGCACGGAAGACTTCGGTGCCAACCTCGCAGAAGAGATGGATGAGAAGGTCTTGGCGGAACTTGCGGGCAATCTGCTTGGTGACTTTGAAGAAGACATCTCCTCGCGTAAAGACTGGATGCAGACTTACGTCGATGGCCTTGAGTTGCTGGGCATGAAGATCGAAGACCGCACGGAGCCTTGGCCCGGAGCCTGCGGTGTCTACCACCCGCTGTTGTCTGAGGCACTGGTCAAGTTCCAAGCCGAGACCATGATGGAGACTTTCCCGGCAAGTGGTCCGGTGCGCACGCAGATCATCGGCAAAGAGACTGCTGAGAAGCGCGAAGCCGCTATTCGTGTCAAAGACGACATGAACTACGAGTTGACCGAGGTGATGGTTGAGTACCGCCCTGAGCACGAGCGCATGCTGTGGGGCTTGGGTCTGGCAGGTAACGCCTTCAAGAAGGTGTACTTCGATCCGTCACTGGATCGTCAGACCGCAGTGTTCGTCCCCGCAGAAGACATTGTGGTGCCCTACGGCGCGTCAAACATTGAGACCGCCGAGCGTGTGACCCATGTCATGCGTAAGACCCCCAATGAGTTGCGCAAACTCCAAGTGGCGGGCTTCTACCTTGATGTCGAGTTGGGTGATCCGCAGGATACCTTCGACGAGGTGGAGAAGAAGATCGCTGAGAAGATGGGCTTCCGCGCTTCTCAGGATGACCGCTACAAACTGCTGGAGATGCACGTTGACCTCGACCTTGAAGGCTACGAGGACAAGGATGAAGACGGTGAACCCACTGGCATCGCGCTGCCTTACGTGGTGACCATCGAGAAGTCTACGCAGACTATCCTTGCAATCCGTCGCAACTGGAACCCAGACGACGAGACTTACCAGAAGCGCAACCACTTCATTCACTATCCGTACATCCCGGGCTTTGGCTTCTACGCATTCGGCCTGATCCACCTGATCGGAGCCTTTGCCAAGTCTGGCACGAGCATCATCCGTCAGTTGGTCGATGCTGGCACGCTGTCTAACTTGCCCGGTGGCTTCAAGACCAAGGGGCTACGAGTCAAGGGGGATGACACTCCCATCGCGCCCGCAGAGTTCCGCGACGTGGATGTGACGAGTGGCACCATCAAGGACAACATCATGACGCTCCCCTACAAGGAGCCGTCTCAAGTCCTGTACTCGCTGCTCGGTACCATCGTTGAAGAAGGACGCCGCTTCGCTGCTGCCGCTGATCTCAAGGTCAGTGACATGTCTGCTCAGGCTCCGGTGGGTACGACGCTGGCTATCCTTGAGCGCACGCTGAAGGTGATGTCTGCTGTTCAGGCTCGCATCCACTATGCGATGAAGCAAGAGTTCCGCTTGCTCAAGAACATCATCCGTGACTACACCCCCGAGGACTATGACTACGAGCCGTACGATGCTACGCCGCATGCCAAGCGTAGCGACTACGACATGGTGGAGGTCATTCCGGTATCAGACCCCAACGCCGCGACTATGTCGCAGAAAGTGGTTCAGTACCAAGCCGTGATGCAACTGGCGCAGACTGCGCCCCAACTGTATGACTTGCCCTACCTGCATCGCCAGATGCTGGAGGTGCTGGGCATCAAGAACGCTGCGAAACTGGTGCCGATGGAGGACGACTTCAAGCCGCGTGATCCTGTCTCCGAAAACATGGACATGATTAACGGCAAGCCTGTCAAAGCCTTCATCTACCAAGACCATGAGGCACATATCACCGTGCACATGGCTGCGGCGCAAGACCCCAAGATTGCGCAGTTGATCGGTCAAAGCCCGAACGCTCGCAATATCCAAGCAGCACTGGCTGCACACATCCAAGAACACCTTGCCTTCGAGTATCGCAAACAGATCGAAGAGGCTGCTGGTGTGCCTTACCCCGCTCCGGACTCCGAGATGTCGGAAGACACCGAAGTGCAAATTTCTCGTCTGGCTGCTGCCGCTGCCAAGCAGGTTCTACAAACGAACCAAGCCGCTGTGGCTCAGGAACAGGCGATGCAAGCCGCACAAGACCCCATCGTGCAGATGCAGCAAGCCGAACTTCAGATCAAGCAACAAGAAGCCGAGATCAAGAAGCAGAAACTCGTCATCGACGCCGCCGCCAAAAAGGATCAACTGGCTGTCGAACGCGAACGCATCGCTGCACAGAAGGAAATCGCAGGTGCCCAGATCGGCGCAAAGGTCGGTGCAGACAAAGGCAAACAACAAGCCGAAGGTCTGCGTATGGGTATCGAGATTGCTCGTGAGGCACAAAGAGAATTGCAACAACCCAAGAAGGAGAGTGAATGAGTGATGACCTTCTAACGTATCTCTCAAAAAAGATACGTGATGAGCAGCGTCTCATCGAAGAAGACTTGGTGATGGGCAAAGCCACGGACTACGGCGCGTATCAACATGCGTGCGGTGTGTATCGAGGCTTGCTGATTGCCAACAATATGCTACTTGAAACCAAAGAAAGGATGGATCGTTCCGATGAGTGAAATACTAATTGGGCAGGACGCAACTGACCCAAACAACGCAACCGTGCTGCCCCAAACGGCAGAAGAGAAGGCCAAGCAACTGCCTGACCCTTCCGGCTACCGCATTCTCTGTGCAATCCCAGAGATTGAGGACAAGTATGAAAGTGGGATTGTCAAAGCCGACATCACGCTACAGAACGAGGAATTCCTCACTACTGTGCTATTCGTAGTGAAGTTGGGTCCAGACTGTTTCAAAGACCCGAGCCGTTTTCCCAGTGGCCCTTGGTGCAAAGAGGGGGACTTCATTCTGGTCCGCCCGCACGCAGGCACACGACTGAAGATTCATGGTCGTGAATTCAGAATCATCAACGACGACAGTGTTGAGGGGGTGGTCGAAGACCCTCGCGGCATTTCGCGCAAATAAGGAGTGACACATGCCTCTACCAAAAGCCCCAGAAGCAAAAGACGATTTTGAGTTTGAAATCGAAGGTCAAGAACAGGCCAAAACGCCTGTCGAGACTAAGGGTAAACCCGCACAAACGGAACCCGAACTTGAGATCATTGACGACACGCCTGAAGAGGACCGTGACCCTTCAACGGGTCGCGTGCGTGAACCGCTCCCGAAAGAGATCGTTGAGGAACTCGAACAAGACGAACTAGAGGACTACTCGGAAAAGGTAAAAGTCCGCCTCAAACAGATGAAGAAAGTCTGGCATGACGAACGTCGTGCCAAAGAGGCGGCTTTGCGTGAACAGCAAGAAGCCGTTGGTCTTGCGCAACGCATTATCGAAGAGAACAAGCGCCTCAAGACTCAACTCACCGCAGGTGAGAAGTCATACATTGACACCGTAAAAGGTGCAGTGGAACTTGAGTTGGAGATGGCGAAACGGGCCTACAAAGAGGCTTATGACGCCGGGGATGCTGACCAGATTATGGCGGCGCAGGAGAAATTTAATGTTGCGTCTTTTAAGATGCAGCAGATCAATAACTACCGACCCCCTTTACAAACTCAAGAAGTTGAGGTAAACAATGTACCTGAGAAGGTGCAAGTCCCGACTCCCGACTCCAAGACCCTTGCGTGGCAAGAGCGCAATCCTTGGTGGGGTACGGACCCGGAGATGACTGCCCTAGCCCTTGGCTTCCATCAAAAACTGGAACGCGAAGAAGGTAAGCAGTATGTCGGCACCGACGAATACTGGCGACGTATTGACAGTACAATGCGTCGTCGATTCCCTGAGTACTTCGGTAACTCAGAGAGTGAAGCACAAACGACTAACGGGGGCGGCAAGCCCGTTACGCGCACAGAAAGTAAGCCTGCCACTGTGGTTGCTCCGGCATCCCGAAGCACGTCTTCCAAGCGGATTGTGCTGAAACAATCGCAACTAAACCTTGCGAAAAAGTTGGGATTAACCCCCGAGCAGTATGCCCGGGAATATGCAAAAACTTTGGAGAACTAACATGGCTGAAAATAGACTTGCACGCGAATTAGACACCCGTAGTACGGCGGAGCGCCCCAAGCAGTGGATGCGCCCCGAAACCCTGCCGCAACCAGATAAGCAGCCGGGTTATGCGTACCGCTGGGTGAGGGTTGCTATGCTCGGCGCTGCTGATGCACGCAACATTTCCTCAAAACTGAGGGAAGGTTGGGAGCCAGTGCGCATGGAAGAGCAACCTAAGTTTTCACTGCTAGTCGATCCCAATAGTCGTTTCAAAGACAACATTGAGGTCGCCGGGTTGTTGCTCTGCAAAATGCCTGTTGAGTTCGTGGAACAGCGTACGCAATACTACGCAAAACACACGAAGGACAACATGGAGGCTGTGGACAGCAACTTTATGAGAGAGAATGACCCGAGGATGCCGCTCTTTGCAGAGAAGAAATCCAAAACGTCATTCGGTTCTGGCAAATAACTTTTTGTGAGGTAACAAAATGGCTTATCCTACCGTATCGAAGCCCTACGGGCTTCTCCCGATCAATTTGATCGGCGGTCAGGTGTTCGCTGGTGCTACCCGTCAGATTCCCATTGCTTCTTCGTATGGCACGAGCAT